>Ga0065712_10067772_pt1 | contig 43972 bp, 31 predicted proteins | sample MisRhiReplicate1_FD_59099 | JGI IMG/M metagenome (GOLD analysis project Ga0065712, IMG submission 59099) | Miscanthus rhizosphere microbial communities from Kellogg Biological Station, MSU, sample Rhizosphere Soil Replicate 1: eDNA_1 v3... | ecosystem: Host-associated > Plants > Roots >...
GAAAATCGCGTAATCGTTCATCGCCGGCAAGCCGCCTCCCACGGTCCGGTGTTTGCTGCGCGACAGCGCTACGTCGAAGACGTGGTGGCGCCTCACACGGTCAGGTGTCTGCTGCAGATAAGCGCTGTGTCAGGCTTATAGGCCTTGGTCGTCGTTATGAATCCATCCGAGCCTGCACCCACGCCCGAACCTGCGCATACGGGTAATCCTCAAGCTCGGCAAACCCTGCGGTCGCCCGCGCCTTGAGTTTGGTGAACAGCGGCACGCTGATGCCGCACAGGAAACGCGTCAGGCATTCGGCGCTGGGTAGCCGGCCGTTGTAGTCATGGTGTTTGCGGATGAAATCGCCACACACCTGTTGGAAATCCATGCCCTCAAGCGGCTGTAGCGCGGGCGGCTCCGGCAGGTAAGCAACCTGGCCATGACACACCGAACAATGTCCGCAACGCTCGGGCGCATTGTGATCGCCGAAGTACCGGGCCAGGCGGTGCGTCAGGCATTGATCGCTTGAGAAGACCTCCAGCATGGTGTGAATCCGGGCGACCTCGGTCGCCTCATGCTCGCTGAAGTAAGCATGCAACTCATTGCTCAGCGCATCCGCGTCAAAGTCCGTACGCAGCAGGCTGTAGACCTCGGTCATCTGCTTGCTTTCCAGCTCGATCCAGCCCTTTTCCTGAAAGTAATCCAGCGCCGTGACCACACGCCCGCGCTCTGCACCGTATCGCTGATACAGCGCGTCGAAATCCACCGTCGCCCAGGTTCGCGCCCGGTTTGAGGTTTCAATCACAGCTTCGACGAACTGACGCCGCTCACCCTCGAAGCGGGCCATCAACTCGGCGGGCTCGATCAGGAATTTGAAACGGTATTCGGCAAAGTACGCATAACGCGGTGCGATGATCCCGCGCAGCTCCAGTTGCACCAGCAGGGTCTTGAGCGGCAGCTGGCGGATGTTGCTGAGATCGGCCAGCGGGTTCAGCAGAAACTCCCACTGTCCGTCACCACGAGCGCTGAGCAGGTCGTCCAGCACCCGTGCTATACCCTCGCGCTCCGGCGTGTCGCCATACACGAAGTTTTCCAGCACGTTGAGGCTGTCGCGGTTGGCCAGCACCAGACAATCGGACGCCGCGCCGTCACGCCCTGCCCGACCGATTTCCTGGCTGTAGTTTTCGATGGACTTGGGCAGATCGAAATGCACCACGTTGCGAATGTCGCTCTTATCGATGCCCATGCCGAAGGCGATAGTCGCCACGATGCAGTTCAACTGGCCACTCATGAACTGTTTCTGGATGGATTCACGCTTATCGTTCGGCAGACCGGCGTGATAGGCACTGGCGGGAAGTCCGTTCTGCTGCAGATGCGCGGCGATGTATTCAGCGGTCTTCTGCAACGTGACGTAGACAATGGTCGGCTGGCCGCCTCGCTCGCTCAGCCACTCGACCAGCCGCCGACGCTTGTCGCGTCCGGCAACCGGCTCGACCCACAGGTGCAGGTTGGGACGATAGAAGCCGGTGGTGACCACGTCCTGCGGGGCGATGGCGAATTTCTCCTGCATGTCGATGATTACCTGCGGCGTGGCCGTGGCAGTCAGCAGCAAGGCTTGGGGGATGTTGAACTCACGCTGGTAGTCGGGCAGTTTCAGGTAATCGGGACGGAAGTTGTGGCCCCATTCGGAAATGCAGTGCGCCTCGTCCACCACCAGCAGCGAGATCGGCACTTGCGTGATGAACTGCCTGAAACGCTCGTTCTTGAGGCGCTCTACAGAGATCATCAGAATCTTCAGTTCCCCGGAGCGCGCCCGCGCCATGACCTGCGCGACATCTTCCCGACTTTGCGCCGAATCGATACTTGCCGCCGAAATACCATGGCGCTGCAGAAACGCCAACTGATCCTGAATCAACGCCAGCAATGGCGAAACCACCAGCGTAAGATGCGGCAACATCAGCGCAGGCAACTGGTAGCACAGGGACTTGCCCGAGCCGGTCGGAAAAATCGCCGCGGCAGAGCGCCCGGCGAGCACGGCGCCGATCGCAGCCTCCTGCCCCGGACGAAACTGCGAATAACCAAAAACCTGCTCAAGACGCTCGTGCATTGGCAATACTTCTCTGGTGAATCAAAACGGTTTCGACCTTAGCCTGTCGGGCATCGTGAATACACCCCTAAAACATTTCAGAAATACTGCCACACGCCGATACACTTGAAATTTCGCGCCCGCTGCATGGCGACAAGACCTGGCAGCGCACGATGGATGACTCAAGGAGCAGGGATGAATTCCAAACAGCAGCAGCCTGACGATGACGGCATTATCCGCATCCAGCGTCTGGTGCCCGGTCAGGTCGATGTGGTGTTGGGTTCGCATCCGGCCCGACGATCGACGCCACGTCCTCGCAAGCCGCGCGCCTACGGCCTGTGGCTGGCAGGCCTGATCGTCGTAGGCTGCCTCGGCGGCATGATTGCTTCGCAGCTGCGCAAGCCCAAGGTCATTGTGCCTGCCATCGCCCAGCCTGCCGTTGAGGCCCAAACGCCCGAGACTGAATCCCAGTCCGCGCCACCTGCCAGCACGCCTTCTGCCGCCTTGCGCCAGGAACCTTACGTGGCGCCGACACCTGCTCCTGCCACCGCTGCGGCACAGAACGCACCCGTACAACCGCTGGACAACTGCCTGAAAAACGGCAATGTCATCGACGAAAGCGTTCTGAACTGTCGCTTTGGCCAGGTTCCACGAGCCGTTCAGGCCGAGCCCGCCAAAGGCATGGTGTCCGCAACCTACATGGCTGAATTCAAGGCCGATGCCGCTCGACCCGCAGCCCGTCCGTCACGCCCTTACAAGGTCGCAACGGTGTCGATACGCGAATGGGACGGCCGCGACCGCTATCGCGCGCAATGGCGTGTCTATGACAACACCATCGACGGCGACAGCGTGTGCGAGAACTTCCTCGCCCGCTCGGTGGAGCGGCGCGAGTGCCGCAGATCCGCTCAGGTCAATTTTCGCGAGGAATGCCGGGACTGGACCAAGCGCGCCAGCCGGGACCGCGATCAGGAAAGCCGAAACGCCGAGCAACGCTATTGCGAAGCAGCAGCGACCTTTACGCCCTGATCGGTCTGGCCATTTTTCGCCCAGTCCCGTAGCAGAAACTTCTGGATCTTGCCGGTCGAGGTTTTCGGCAGCGGCGTGAACACCACGGTTTTCGGCACCTTGAAACCTGCCAGGTGCTCGCGGCAAAAACGCATGATCTGCTCGCCCGTCACCTCGTCACAGCCGGTCTTGAGGGTGACGAAGGCACACGGCGTCTCGCCCCACTTCTCGTCGGGTCTGGCCACCACGGCCGCCTCAAGAACGGCAGGATGGCGATACAACACGCCCTCGACTTCAATGGTCGAAATGTTCTCGCCGCCGGAAATGATGATGTCCTTGCTGCGATCACGAATCTCCAGATACCCGTCGGCATGCCAGACGGCCAGGTCGCCGGAATGAAACCAGCCGCCCTCGAAGACCTTGTCTGTCGCGGCCGGGTTGCCCAGATAGCCTTTCATGACCGTGTTACCGCGCATGTAGATCTCGCCAATGGTCTGGCCGTCCTTCGGCACCGGCTGATGGGTATGCGGGTCGGCGACCATGACGCCTTCGAGCGTTGGATAACGCACGCCCTGACGCGCCTTCAGCGACGCACGCTCGTCAGGCGGCAACTCGTCCCACTCCGCCTTCCAGGCGCAGACGGTGACCGGGCCATAGGTTTCAGTCAGGCCATAGGCATGAGTAATACAGATGCCCATCGCCTCGACCGACGCAATCACCCGGGCAGGCGGCGCAGCACCGGCGGTCATCGCATTGACCGCGTGCCCGAACGAGACGTCCGCAGCATTGGGCAGATTGGCCAGCGCATTGAGCACGATGGGCGCTCCGCACAAATGGCTGACCTTGTGCTCGCTGATCAGCGTGATGATTTTCTGCGGATCGACCCGCCTCAGGAATACGTGCGCACCAGCCTGCGCAGTGATCGTCCACGGATAACACCAGCCATTGCAGTGAAACATCGGCAACGTCCATAGATAGACGGGATGCAGACCCATGCCCCACGCCATCTGATTGCCGATGGCATTCAGAAACGCGCCGCGATGGTGATAGACCACACCCTTGGGGTCGCCGGTCGTGCCGGAGGTGTAATTCAGGGAGATCGGCGCCCATTCGTCCTCAGGCCACTGCCACTCGAACTCGGGATCGCCCACGGCGAGCAGTGCGTCATAGTCGAGCTCGCTGAGCGCCCGCCCTTCGCCGTATTCCGGGTCGTCCACGTCAATCAACAGCGGTGGATGCTCCAGCATGGCCAATGCCGCATGCACCACCGCATGAAACTCCCGGTCAGCGATCAACACCTTGGCTTCGCCATGCCCGAGCATGAAAGCGATGGCCGACGCATCCAGACGCACATTCAGTGTATTGAGGACCGCCCCCAGCATCGGCACCCCAAAATGCACTTCAAGCATTGCCGGAATATTGGGCAGCATCACCGCAACCGTATCGCCGCTTTGCACACCCAACTGGCTCAACCCTGAAGCGAGCTGACGACAGCGGCGATACGTCTGCGCCCAGTCCCGCCGGATCGCACCATGGACCACCGCCGGATAATCCGGGTAGGTCGCGGCAGTACGCTCAAGAAAACTCAGCGGCGTAAGCGCCATGTGGTTGGCCGGGCCTTTGGACAGCCCCTGATGGAAGATCGACATAGACACACCCTGGCGAATTATTAGCTCTGGACCCCAGCGGGCCGGTGATTTCGTGATTCTGCTGTGCTCAGTTATAGCTCGCGCAGGCGGGACTGCATCACCCGACCTTCGACTAAATCCCACGCAGGTATAGCGAAAGGCTTACACGCTAATGAGCCATCAGCTATTTTTGAACCCATGACATAGCCGTAAGATTGGATCCAACAACTGGTGAACAAGGAGTTCGCCAGGATCAGGGACGATCGACCATCGCCACGAAGGCAGCCGACAGGGAGTTGGAATGGTCTTGGTACAAACCCGCTTCGGCGGGTTTTTTATTGCCTGCGATTTGTGAAGCGTCATGGACGACTGATCAAAATATGTACGCCCTCCTTCTCCCACGCATCACTTGTCACATTCCCACGGCATGTTGATGCAGGAACAGGGCTGCAACGGCCTCGTATAGCCAAAGGCTTACACGCCCTAGGGGTAGTTGGCTATTTTTGTCCAACAACAAGAGCCGTAATATTGGATCCAACAAGTGGTGAGCAGGGAGCTCACCAGGATCAAGGACGATCGACCGTCGCCTAGGAGGCGTCCGACAGGAAGTCGGGATGGTCTTGGGAAAACCCGCTTCGGCGGGTTTTTTGTTGCCTGCGCAAACGTGCGCTGCCTGCTGTGGACTACCGGCGACGCGTCTTGTGCTTGCGTTGTTTTTCGCGATTGCTCTCCAGAGCCTCCCGACGATGCGCCTCGGCACCGGCTTGCTCACGCTCGAACCTGAGCGCAATGAAGTCGACACGCATTTCTCGTTGCCGCTGGCTGTTGAGCATCAGCAGACCCAGCAGCGGCAGCAGTAAACCCAGCCCGTAGAGAAAAAGCTCGACACCGCTGCCGTAGCCAGGAAACGTTGGCAGCACGGCAACCAAACTCACGAGCAGCATCGCAACCAGCAGCCAGAAACCCCAACTGCGTCCACGGGTGATCATGAAGCCGCCCAAAGCGAGCAGCATTGATGCGCCGATCATCACCATGACCTGAACGATCGTGTTCTCCTGCGCATCCTTGAACCAGGTGTAAAAGACCTGTGAGACCGCCATGGCCATCGAGAATGTGATGAGGAACATCGATCCCAGGAAGGACGGAAAATAACGCGTCCTGAAGGCAAAATAGTTGTGGCGATCGGTCATTCGGTCAAATCCTCGTACAAACCTACTGCAACGCTCTGTACGGTGCTGCTGCCAATCAGTCCGACGCCCATACTCATGACATCCTGAAGCTGAATGACCGTCGCCGCTTTAAGCTCGGTCGGTGCCATGCGTGTAGGCAGTTCCCCGGCGCGCTGCTTCAGCTTGATCAGCCTGGACGTCAGTTTCGGGTTCTGAAGCGTCAACAACTCCGTGGTCAGCGCCTTGCGCTGCTGTCGGTTGAGCTCTTTGGTCAGGTCGTACCAACTGCGCCCGGTCGCCGCTTTGCGGGCCTGCATGAGTTTGTAGGTCGTCAGCCCCGTAGCACCGACGCCCGCCAGAGAGGCGTAGTCCAGCACCGAGGCGATTGCCTGATACAGTTCTGAATCATCCATCCGGTCATTGGCGGCCGGTGCCCTGACCTCATTGAGCGTTCTGGCCAGGCCGATACCGCACTGCGCGGTGCTGGCTGCGAGCGAGGCATAGCCTATTGCAGAGATGACCAGGCTGGCCCCGCCGGAAAAGGGTGCCGCGGCACCACCACCAAAGACGGCAATCCAACTGAACACTGCGCCGCTGCACGACATCGTGGCGCTGAAAGCCTCGTAAAGAAGACGCGACTCTCGTGGATTGGTCTGCACCTCACGCGCGAACTGCTGGGGTGCGATGTTACGTTTGGCCTCCCGCAGGATCAGCCGCTTGGGCTGGATGCTGCAGATGGGCGTGAATTCTCGAAGCGTCACAACATTGAAGTCGCTGTCGATATACACGACACCCGCTCCTGCAATGCCGGGGTCGGAATCGATCGCGGCAAACAGCCGCTGAACATTGATTCTGGCCATAATGTTCTGACGGGCCAACACCTGCGAAGGGCTGTTGTACAACCCGATCATGGGGACTGACATCGGTATTCCTCGAATCCATTCGACAGACTTCACCGGTCCCTCGAAAGGGGCCGGTGAAGCGATCGATCATGGCTTATGCATCAACGTACTCAGACATTCGGGCAAGGCACGGGAGCCCAGTCGCCCACGTCAGGGTTTTTGCACATGCTGTTGACCTGGGTCTGACCGGCGGTAGCCACCTGAGCGCTTTCGGCCTGTTTGACCTTGGCCTGCTGCAGGTTTTTCTCGGTACCGACCGCTTCTTTCGGCACGTCAGGAAGCTTCTGTTGCTTGGCTTTGGTGGACTTACCGGATTTCTTGTTCGAGGTGGCTGCGACGGGGGCCGTCTCGGCATTGGCAACGACGACAACGTCGTTACGCTTCACACCAACCTGCTGCAGGTCTTTTTCGTACGCCTGGGTGTAGCTGCTCAGGTCTTCGCTGGCACGACCGTTGACCGCGGCGATCAGGTCGTTGGACTCTTTCAGGCCGGCAACGATTTCAGCCAGACGCTTGCGGCCTTCGGTGGCGTTGATGGTGTTGGCCTTGCGACCCGAGATCAGGCTGGTGAACTCGCGCTGATAGCAGGACTGCGACGCTTTGGCGTAAGCCGTGCTGCGGTCGATGTCAGCCGCGCTTTTGTTGATATCGGTGGAGTAGGACGCGATACGCGCGTTGTCGTCGGTGATCTGCTTCTGACGCTCGGTGTAGTAACCCGCTGCACCGCCGACCAGGGCACCGCCGGCGGCACCAATGGCAACGTTACGCGCACGCTTGTCGGAGTTGCCAGTCAAGGCACCCGCCAGTGCGCCACCCACTGCACCCAGCGCCGCGCCGGTCGCGACCGATTTGGTCATGTCCGAGTCGGTCTGACGCAGGTGCTGCACAGGCTCGTAGCACGTCGGGTAGTACTCGACCTTGGTGCTTGCACCGACTTTGGAGACCGGGGAGCTTGCGCAGCCGGTCAGCAAGACAGCGCCGAAACCGGCGGTCGCCAGCAGCAAGGCACGGCTTTTCGAGGCCGAGACAAAGGGTTTACGGGACAAAAGCATATTGGCGTTCTCTTCTTTAGGTTTGACTAGCCCGGTGCGGCCTGATGCCGCCCGAGTCCCCTCTGTGCTTGCCAGACACCGGCCGGTCATTGCTGACTGGCCGATGCAAGCAATTGCTTCACAATCGTTTCCGGATCGGCGCGTTTCTGCTGGCGGTATTCGCCCACATGACGCACGAACAGGGTCGCCCGGGTGACCAGGCTCTTGCCGATGATCGGCTTGCGATTGAGTTCTTCTTTGATTCGCTGGAACTGCGCCTGAATCACCGCATCGGTGTAGCGCGTGCCGGTCGCCAGGTTATCGATGTAGATCGCTACCGCGCCGTTCAACGCGCTCTGACCATTGTCGATGGCAGTGCCGAACAGCTTCGCGCTGGCCTCGTCCTTTGCGGCCACGGCCTGTTGCTGGCTCTTCTTCAGGTTGGTCAGGCGGATGTTGTAGTTATTGATGGTTTCAGCCACCAGCGCAGCGGATTGAATCAGGTTGCCAGCCGCTTCTTCGCGTTGCTGGGCGATCAACGACACATTGCGTTTGAGTTCTTCGTTGACCAACCCCAGTTCGGCCTGCAAGCGGGGATCGGCGCTGGCGGCAATGATGCTGTCCAGACGCTTGGTCGGGTCCTGCGCATCATCGATGGCATCGGTCAGGGACGCCAACCGACCTTCTTTCTGCCATTGCTCGAACAGCTCCTTGTAGCGTGAACGCGGGGCGGAAAGTGCGCCGATGGCCACTCGAAAGCCGGTGGTTTCATTGCTCTGCTCGGAGCCGTCAGCAGCAAATAACGGGTACTCGCGACGCATGCCGGTGAACAAGGTGCCCTCGCCTTCCAGGTAGTTGCCGCCCTTGGCCACAAACCCGCCGTAAGCCCCCTGACGCCGTCCGGCATGCACCAGCTGGAACGACTCCTGCACCATTTCCGCGGCATTGCCGATCACGTCGAACATGCCGATAGGGTTGGGCAGTTTGGTGCCGATCGGCATCAGGCGAGCGGCCTGCCCGGTGCCTCCGGCGACCTGATTGAACACCGCCCAGTCAGCCAACGGGCCGTCACTTTCGCTGCCTTCGACACGGCGGGGAAACAGGCGGCCGTCCATGTCCTGACGGCTTACTGCCTGTGCGCCACGGGCTGCAAATTCCCATTCCACTTCGGTTGGCAGTCGCACGAACCCCGTACCGCCTTCTTCTGCGTCTGTGCCGCGCCCGCTGACGGGCAGCAGGTCGCGGTGATATTTCATCAGCCAGGCGCTGTACACCGCAGAGAAGCGCTCGGCTTCGAAGCGTGACAGTTTGACCTTGGGCAAACGACCGGCCATGCCGCTGGGCGCATCGCACGCCGGAGCCGGCTCGCCGCTGGCCAGCGACTGCGCCTGAGACATCACCTGCGCGTACTGGCGCGCGGTCACTTCATATTTGCCGATGAAGTACATCATTGGCTTGAGCGGCGTTCCCGCATCGGTCTTCGGCAACAACGGACTGATCGTCTTGCGCCAGTCGGTGGGCAGGTCCTTGAGGGTGAACTGGCCGTTGATGAAGTCACGGCGATAACCGGAGATGAACGACTGTTTGTAGCCCGGCTCGCCTTCGCTGAACGGATAGCCGAGGCTGATCTCACGGTCGTCCAGACTGCCCTGAGCCAGGATGTACACATACCGGAACACCATCTCGCCTTCACAGGGCAGCGGCAGGCTGACGTCGTCAGCCAGCGGTTTGGGGTTGTCCAGCTTGTCGTCATCGTCGGCGCGAGCGCCCAATGACGATACGCACAATGCGACGATTGCCAACGCCAGGCCAGTCCTGCGCAACTCAAACATCTCTAATCCCTTCAGAAGCTTCGATACGAGCGACACGCAAACCTCCCAGCACCGCCGCAGCAGCGCTGGCACTCAGGACAGCAAGCAGTGCCACCAGATAATGGCGTGGTAACAGGTGACTGGCGTATTCGCCGCTGACCGTTACAAACAAACGGTTCAGGCCCAGTTCGGCCACACCGTACAGCGCTGCCCCCAGAACAGCGGCAAGCGTGCCGCTGTACAAGGCCTGCAGCACGACAAATAACAACAGTGCCCCGGTGCTGAAACCCAGCAGTCGCAGCACCGACAGCTCACGCCGCTTGCGCTCGACCGAGGCCAGCGCACCGGCAAACACGGCCGCACAGGCGCCCGATACGGCCAGAGCGGCAATGACCCAGAAGACAATCGAAAGGTTACGGCTCAAGGATTGCACCTGAGCGATTGCCTGGGCCTGGGTGGACACCAGCACGCCGCTGTCGGCGAAGTAGCGGCGCAAGGGTTCGACAGCATTCAGGTCACGTGCGTAGAGGCGGAACGCCGGATAGATACGCGGCTTGTCGGAGGATGGCTCGCCTGCCCAGCCAAATGCGGCCACGGCACGCCCGTCGCGATAATCTTCGACAGCCTCCAGAAATGTCAGCGGTGCAAACAGTGCATCGCGCTGGAAGCTTTCCAGCGGCAGGATGGCTTGCACACGCACCCGCGTGCGTTGCGTCTGCACAGTGCCTGAAACCTGTCGAGTGAACGCTGCGTCTATCCAGTCGCCCACCTGAGCATTGAGTTTTTCAGCGGCAGTCTTGCTCAACAGCACGCTGTCTGCGCGTTGTGCTGTGGCCAGGCCGCTCAACAACGGATCCCCTTCGGCGGTCGGGATCATTTCGACATTGAGCATCTGGCCATTCACGGACAGATCGGCGGTCGCGGCAATCTGGCGAGTGCGGGGCAGAACGAAACCTACGTCCGGACGTTTGGCCAATGTTTCGATGAATTGCTCGGTGAAGCGCCCGCCGCCCAGCGGAATGACTTCACGGACGGCGGGATCCTGCTCCAGTCGCTCGGTCAGGCTGCCGATCAGGCCGAACTTGAGGCCAAACAGCACCAGCAGCGGTGCGATCACCGCAACAAGCGCAAGCACGCTGCACGCCGAGAGACGATTTTCAGCACGATAATCCTGCCAGGCCATAAGGGCGACCAGAGACATGCGCATCAGCTTGCCTCCGCGAGTGTGGCCGTCACGCCGCCGTCCGTGTCACGTCGACACTCGATGCGCAGCACAACGATACCGGCGTGGCGAACCAGCGCCTCATCATGTGTCGCGATGACACAGCAGGCGCCTTGCTTCGTTGCCTGGGTCAGCAGCAATTGCATGACCCGAGCAGCATTGAGCGGATCCAGCGCGGCGGTCGGCTCGTCGGCCAACAGCAGTTGTGGCGAATGCGCCAGTGCTCTGGCACAGCTCACGCGCTGGCGTTGCCCGACCGACAGTGCTGCGGGCTTTTTGCGTAACTGGTCACCGATTTCCAGTTGATCCGCCAGGCGATCGACCGTGCCATCATCACCCAGCCCCAGCAAACTGCGAGACAGCGCAATATTGCTGCGCACATCCAGATACCCCAGCAGACCGCCGGTTTGCAGCACATAGCCCAGATGGCGGCTGCGCAGCTCGGCCAGGTGGTTGTGTTTTCCATCGCGCCACAGGCTGCCGATGTCGTGCTCGCCACCCGGTGTCGAAAAATCGAAGCGTTGCATCTGGTCCGGCGATGAAACCAGCGCCAACATATCCAGCAAGGTGCTTTTGCCACAGCCGCTTGGGCCGACCAACGCGTAATGCTGCCCGGCCTTGAGCTCCAGACGCGGCACCACGAGGCGATAGCGTTGGCTGCCCTGACCTCGGGATTTATGCACTCCGCGCAGGTTCAGCATTACGGCAACGTCGACAAGGGAACGCGGTACAGCGCATCACCCGGCTCGGCATCGCCGAAACGGACCCAGTTGGCCAAATCATTGTGGAAGGTCTCGTAAAGACGGATTTTGGAATCCAGCTCGTCGATAAAATCTTCCTGCTCGGCCACGCTCAGGGACAGCCACAGGTCCTGAGTCATATTCAACGATTTGCTGCGGTACGGCAGGCCTTCCAGGTACTCGCCCAGCACACCGCCTTCGGCGAGATTACCGCCTTTGCGCAAGGCGGACGGATCACGGCTCATGTAGGCACTGGCGCTGGCGATTTCCTGGAAGAAATCCTTCGGCGACGTCTGGGTCTTGCGTGCGGCATCGACGATCAGTTTCAGCGACTGCTGCAAGTCGTTGAGCTGCAGTTTGGTGAGCATAACGCACACCTGAAACGCCGGCAGCGCCAGGTTGGTCACGTCACGATCCGCTGTCCAGGCACTGACCAGCTGTGGAGCCTGACTGGCCGACTTGCGCCCCAGAAAATCCATGTGCATGGCATAACCGACCGCCGCCGATTTCTCAGCGACACTGGGCGCGGCAGTCAACGTCGGTACGGTCTGCGACGGGTTACTGCGTACCTGATGCACCAGGTCGGCAAAGGACGAACCGATTTCATCCACTCGCTCACCGAACCGGCGCACATCACCGCCTTCCACCGGCACATACAAGTCACCGATCTTCGGGTTGGCATCGGCCGTCAGGGTGCGGTACTGCTGCTCGGCGAACGCATGATTTTTCTTGCCGGCGTCCGTGCGCAGATGCAATGCGTAAATCTTGATCTGTTTGCCGAGCGCGGCCTGGCGCACTTCAGCTTCGTTCATCTGGGTGCTGCTCAACGGGTCGTTCTTGCGCAGCGAGCCGGCGTCGGTTACCAGCAGGATCAGACGTCCGCCGTAGCCCGACCAGTCCATGCCATTGACCGCCTGCATCACGCCGGCAAAGGCGTCTTCATTGAACGCATGGCTGGAGACGGACGTGGCCTTGACCTGTTGCGCCAGTTCCATGAAGCGTTGAGGGTCGCGGCCCTGATCCAGCGTCACCAGCGTTTTGGTCAGGTACTGAAGGCCGGGCGTTTTGGTGGTGTTGTTGCGAAAGCCCACCAGCCCGAAGCTGACGCTGTCCAGTTCACCGCGCTGGCCAATTTTTTCCTGCAGTTCATGCACCACATCGCGCACCCGGTCGATGTAGGGCTGCATCGACACGGAGGTGTCCACTACCAGCACCACTGCGGTACGGAACGCATCGGCGCTGACGGGTTTTCTGGCCTCGTTGCCCGCAGTCTTCTGCGGCAGGTTGCCCGGATCGATCGAAGCCACGTTCAGCAACTGAACCGGCTGGCCGTTTTCATCGAAGCTTTCCCGCGATTCGAAAATCGGCAGCAGGTAAAACTGATCCTGCGGCACGGCACTGGCGGCCGGCTCCAGCGCCACCACCTGGGCATTGTCATCGGGGTTTTTCTGCGCCGTGAGCAGCAGGTTTTTTGCCTTTGCAGGGTTCTCGATCAGCGTTTCCAGTTGCTCTGGCTGGCGCACGAACATCACCGGTGCCCGGCCTGAACGCTCGGTGAACTTGAGCACCAGACTCTGCTTCCAGTCGCTGACCTGTTCGGCGGGCAACCAGCCCTCGCTACGCCCATCGGTGGCTGCGCCCACGCGCAGCCACGCACGGCCGTCGATTGTTGTGCGCTGGTAGACATACAACACCGAAAAAGCAGGCAATTCCTTGTCGGCCGTTGCCCCGGGCTCAGCGGCAAAGCGGGTGCCGGGCTTGCTCAACACGCGTTGAAACAGGGTTTTCTTGCCGGGCATCAGCAACGGGCGCTGACCGCCATCGCTGTCTGGGGGTGATACCGAGTCGCTTGCCGAGGTCGCCTGGACTGCGCGTACGGTCGTGGCCGCAGGCGGCGAAACAGGAGGCGTGACCGCAGCGCTCGTCGATGCCTTGATATCGGCTTTGGCCACCGGCGCATCCGCCCGCAAGAACCAGTAGCCGCCCAAGCCAATGGCTGCCGCCACGGCAACCGCCAGCAGAGCCAACGGCAGAACGCGGCGTTTTTGAGGCTCCGGGGTTTTATCAAGGCTCAGGTCCGGAGCGGGTGGCAGCGTTGGCGCTGGACGCTGCGGCGGACCGCTCGGAATGTCGATGGAAACCGGCGTCATTCCCGCCAGGTCGTCCTTCTCGACAGCAGGTTTTACCAGCGGCTGAAAGACCGTGCGTTCGGCGTCGTTGAGCGCCAGGGCGTCCAGTGCAACCAGCAACGCCTTGGCGTGCGGATACCGGTCAGCCGGGTCCTTGGCCAGCAAACGTGCGAGAACGTCCTGATAGCGGCCGTGATGAATCGGTAACTCAGGCAACGGCTCGGTCAGGTGAGCAAGCGCCGTGGACAAGGCATCGATACCGTTGAACGGCAGCTCTCCGACCAGAATTTCGTAGAGCACGACACCCAGCGCATAGAGATCGGCACGACCGTCGATGTCCTGACCGCGCGCCTGTTCCGGGCTCATGTAACTGGGCGTACCGACCGCGAAACCCGCCTGGGTAAACTGGGTACGGTCGTCGAGCGATTTGGCGATGCCAAAGTCGGACAGCACGGCATTGCCGTCCGCACGAAACAGGATGTTGGCGGGCTTGACGTCGCGGTGGACCAGCCCCTGCTCGTGGGCATAGCCCAGTGCCGAAGCGATCTGCCGGATGTACAGCACGCCCTGCTCTGCGCTCAAGCCTGACGCTATACGTTCTTTGAGCGTGCCGTTGGGCAGGTACTCCATGGCCATGTAGTACAGCTCATCGACGTTGCCGATGTCATGGATGGTGACGGTATGAGGATGAGACAGGCGCGCCAGCGTACGACCTTCGCGCAGGAAGCGCTCGCAGAAGCTCGGGTCAGCCGCCAGCGAAGCGGCCATGACCTTGAGCGCCACCTTGCGCTGCAGCGAACGCTGGGTCGCCAGGTAAACGGTCGCCATGGCGCCTTCACCAATTTCACCCTCTATGTCGAACCCGGGAATCTCTATGCGCATGTGTGTATTTTTCAACCGGCTTTAACGACGATGGCTGTAATGTTGTCTGGAGCACCCCGGGTCAGCCCAAGATGCACCAGGCTGCGCACGACTTCGTAAGGATCCTTGTGGCCCAGCACGTCACGAATTTCATGATCTTCAGCGGTTTTGTTCAGGCCGTCGCTGCACAGCAGGTAGCTGTCGCCGGGCAGGATCTGCAAGCGGGCCATGGACAGTTCAAGCTGGTCCTGCACGCCAATGGCACGCGTGACGATATTGGCGCGAGGATGCACGCGAGCCTGGGCTTCATTGAGCAGGCCGCTGTCCATCAGATCCTGCACATAGCTGTGGTCGCGCGAAATGCCGTCCAGCACGCCATCACGCAAGCGATACAGGCGGCTATCGCCGGCCCACAGACAAACACCCTCATCTTCACGCACGGCCATTACCACCACGGTGCTGCCCATGACGCTGACGCCACGATGATGTGTTTCTTCGCGCACCGTGGCATTGATTTCATCGAGGCGCAGGCGCAACTGCGCTGCGCAGGTGTCCAGCGCGGAGGCCAGTTGAATGCTGCGCAGGGTATCGACGATCAGGCTACTGACGTAGTCCCCGGCCGCATGCCCGCCCATGCCGTCGGCTACAACCCAGAGTCCATCCGCAGGCATCTCCAGAAACGCATCTTCATTGATCTGGCGAACCATGCCGACGTGGCTGAAGCTGGCCGATCTGTAGGTTAGTTCAGCGGCTGGGTTCATCAGTGCTCAGCCCCCTTGCCCAACAAAAAACTGCCGAAGTCCGCCGCCGCGGGCAGCCCCTGACAACGCAGCAGGCCCGGTTCGATACGCTCCGAGCCTTTGCCCCACCACAGGCTGCTGCCTTCACAGGCTCGTTCGACGAGCGCCGCAGCACGCGCTTGGGGCGTGACGCTGGCAAAACGCTGCAAGCCGGAAAACTCGCTGGTCGGCTCTCGGAGTGACAAGGCGGGCGTACCCAGCGCCTGCAGGCCGGAGTCGAAGGATTCGAACGTCGTGTGCGGCTCAAGCGTGGCCAGCAGCAGTTCCTCGACTTGCTCGAACCAGTCATCCGCGCCGCCGATCAGCGCACCGGGCGCATGTTCGCCTTCCAGCGTAAACGCCACGGTCAGCGGGAAATAACGTCCGACGCGGTCGATACTCGGCATCAAGACGCCCGCGACGGCATCCGGCCCGCATACACCCGCCGCCAGCACGAAGCGCCAGAGCGGGCTGATCAGATAAGCATCGAGCCACTGGCCGCCCAACTGTTGCTGGCTGGCGAACAGACCGGCAGCCAGCCAGTTGTCCCATGGCTGAATGAAACTCTGCGGCAGACCACGGCTGACAAAATCGCCCCGGCTCGCCAGTTTTCCGTAGAAACCCACCGTCGTCATAACCGCTCCGGCAGACTGAAGCCGCTGAGTACGCGGCTCTTGAACGGGTTGAACGCGCTGTTGGCGCGCAGCTCGTACGAAATACTCGCACCGTCCACACGCAGACGCAGGTTGAAACGGTCAGGCGAGTTGCCCGCTGTCAGGTCCGACTGCTCAAGCAGGCGAAACCAGGCCCAGGGGCCATCGAGCGTCACGCCCGAACGACCGCTGGCCGAAGGGGGTGAAATCGACAGCCGCACCACGCCGATGCTGCCCGGATTGGGCCACTGCATGGCGACCGGCCGGCTCGGCCCGTGGTCGTAGCTGATCTGCTGACCATCCAGGTCCAGCAGGAACTGGGTGATGGTTGCGTCCATCGCCACGGGCTTGAGTTCGAAACGTACGGTCGGCTGTGTGCCGCCGGAGCGGAAGAACGCATCACGGATGGCGCTGGCGCGCTGGAAGGTCTGCAGCACACCCGCATTAATGCCCAACTTCTGCGCCGCGCCCGGCTGCCAGCGCCAGGTGCTCGCGGACGTATCGACATAAGGTTGCAGGTATTTGCGGAAATAGCTGTCCATCACGCCGCCCACGCCGAAGAACTGGCCGAAGTCATCCAGCGTCGCATCGCGTGCACTGCCAGGCGACATGGGATAGCGACCGCTGAGGGACTGGCGGTAGACGTTCACCACTTCGCTGACCCAGGCGGCGTTGAGCTGATTGCGCACGCCGCCCATCATCGTGTTGGTGGTGGAACTGACCACTGATTTGACCAGCCCCTGAACCAGCGGCGGCTGACGCTCCGCAGTCAGGCTGACTCGGGCAGCGGCCGCCGTTGCCTGATTCTTGGCTTCACCCAGCAAGGCATCGCCGCTGGCACCGACCATCGCACTGACTTGCACGTAAAGCGCATTCATATCGGACAGCAAAGCGTCGATGGCCGCAGGCTCGCCCTCGCCTTTGCTGACCAGGCTTTTGAGGTCGGCAAAGTGCGCGCTGACCGGATCCTGCGTGGCCGCCGGCGCTTGCACGGCTGCCGCCTGCTGCTGACCGAGCAGCGAGCCCAGGCGCTGCTTGAGTTGATCGACGTTGCCATCGACCTTCTGCCCCTGAGCTGCAAGAAGTTTTTCTTCCTCCTGCAGATCGGTTTCCCTGGCAACAGCTGCCAGCAACTTCTTCAAAGGCGAGCCGGGGCCAGAGATCACCCGCAATACATCGGCCGCCTGTGCAACGCTGGTGATCGGCACAAAGTCGATGTCGGCCAGCAGCGCGTCCCATTGGCGCACGTAGTCCTGAAAGTACAGACGCCGCACTTCGGCCGCGAGACTGGCAACGTCCTGCTGCTCGGCCTGGTCGCGGCCCAGTACCCACTGTTCTTCTGCCAGTGTCGAGGCCTGATTCAGGCTACTGAGCAGAAAGCCTTCTCGATAACCCTTGGCGGTGAACAGCCCGCTGAGCGGTTCCGTCAGCGGCTTGCCGCTCTTGCGACTGAACACCAGTGCCGCGTCCCGTCCACCGGCCTCACTGATACGGAAATCCGGCACGCCATCGGGCAGCTTCTGACGCTTGACCCGATCGTAGACCCGCTGCGCTACCGGTAATTGTTGCAACTGGCGTCGCAAGTCGTCGATCAAGCGCTGATCCAGGCGGGCCTTGGGCGGATGCCGCTCGAACAGCGCCTGCAAATGCTCGCCCAGTGCAGCACGCTGCTCCGGCGGCAGGTCGCGAGGCAGGCTGCTATCCCAGTCCAGCGCAATCCAGGCCTTGATGAAATCGGCGTCGTAATGCTCGTTGTCAGCCAGCATCAGGTAAGCCTTCAGGCCTTCATACAGAAAGTCCGAAGAACCACCGCTCTGCAATTGTTCCTCAAGACGGGTGACCAGCCTTGGCGCGAACACAGCGATCAGCAGCTTGCGATAGACGCTGCCCGACTCGGCTTCAAGCATGTCGCCCTGATACAGCCCCAACCCTTGTGCCCAACCTGGCGGATCACTGGCCAGATGCCGGACCGCATTGAGCAGCGGCAACACCGCCAGCACGTCGCGCTGGGCCGGGCTGAGGTTCTGCACGCTCTGTCCCAGCGGCGCGACTTTCTGGTCCACCTGCTCAATGTAGGCCTGATTGGCGTTATAGCTCACGAGCCACAGCGCACCCACCAACAGCACCACGGCCACGGTCGCCGCCAGGACGCCACGGGCGATCCACTTGCGACGTCGCTCCACCTTGGGGTCGACGCCCATCAGACCCTGCTCGGCAAACGCCACGGCCGTGAACAGCCGTTCGATGAAGTAACTGCGCCCGGTGCCGGTCTGACGCGCCAGTTGCTGGCGGTCAAGGTTCATGCTCTGAGCCATCGAGCCGATCAGCCGGTCAATGGGACTGCCTTCCTGCGTGCCGCTGGTGAAATAAACGCCGCGCAGCAAGGCTCGTTCTTCGAACGCGTTGGGCTTGAAGACGCCATCGAGAAAGCTTTGCAGCGACTGGCGCAACGCAGCGAACTGCTGCGGGAAGCCATAGATCAGATCGCGCCGCGCCGGATCACGCTCCTGCTGCAGACGCTCCACCAGACGCTCGTTAAGTCGAAGCTCCAGACCCGCGAATTCCTTCTCGAAGTCCTGCAGCGGACCTTGAGGACTCTTGCCGTCATCCAGCGCAAAGGTCATGCCCCAGACCTGCGCGCGGTCTTCCTTGCTCAGCGCGTCGAAGAATTCCATGAAGCCGGGCACCAGATCCAGCTTGGTCAGCATCAAGTAGATCGGAAAGCGCACACCCAGTTGTGTGTGCAGCTCCTGAATGCGCAAGCGAATCGCCGCAGCATGGGCGGCACGTTCAGCGTCAGTGCCCAACAGCAGATCAGACAGGCTGATGGCGATGAACGCCCCATCGATGGGGCGGCGCGAACGCTGGGTCTTGAGCAGGTCGAGAAAGCCCAGCCAGGCCGCTTTGTCGACCTGGGCGTGACTGTCCTGAGTGGTGTAGCGGCCTGCCGTATCAAGCAGCACCGCCTGATCGGTAAACCACCAGTCGCAATTGCGTGTACCGCCCACGCCGCGAATGGCGCCGGCACCCAGCTGTGCCGCCAGCGGAAAATGCAGGCCGGAATTGACCAGCGCGGTGGTCTTGCCCGAACCCGGCGGGCCGATGATGACGTACCACGGCAACTCGTACAGGTTACGACGCTGATCGCCGCCCAGCCGGGCTTTCTTGAGCAGCGCCAGCGCTTCGTCCATGCGCTGGCGCAAGGTCGCCAGCTCTTCGGCCGTCGCAACGCTGGCAGGGTCAGGCGCCGTCTCGGCGGCCAGGCTTTGCATCACAAGGGCCGCCTGGCGGCGGGCCTGAATAATGCGAAACACGCGGTAGCCGATCCAGGCTGTGAACAGCACGATGATCAGCGCCCAGCGACGTCCTTCGGGCACCAGCACTTCAAGCAGAGGACCGACGAACCAGATGATCAGACTCAGGGCAACAAGGCCCAGCAACGGGACGAGCCAGCGAATGACAAAACCGAAAAAAACCTTCACTCGACCCCCTCCGCCAACACAGTGATTTCAACCCGACGGTTCTTCGCCCGTCCTTCGGCAGTTGCATTGGAGCCCAGGGGCTCAGTATCGCTACGACCTTCTGCGGTGAAGCGTTGCGGCTGACCGGTCTTGGCGGCAAGAATCTGCAGCACCTGTTCGGCACGAGCCTGGGACAAGGCCCAGTTGGACGGGAATCTCAAGGTTGCGATAGGCCGGTTGTCACTGTGACCGGTCACACGTACATCGCCCTTGACCTTGCGAATGGCCTCGGCGATGCGCAGCATCAATGGCTGGAAATCATCGACGATGGTTGCACTGCCAGACGCGAACAGCTCGTCACCGCGAATGGTCACCACCGAGCGATCTACAGCATCTTCGACGGCCACTTTGCCAGCCTTGATTTCTTCGGCCAGAAAGCCCGCCAGACGCGGCCGTTCGATCAGCTTGGGCTGGACAACCGGCCGGTCGATGGACTGCACCGGAATCTCGCCCAGCGCGTGAATGTTCTTGAAGACCGGCTCTGCATCCGACGCCAGTTTCAGACGTAGAACGAACAACAACAGCAGCAACAGCGCCAGCCCGATGGCGACACCCACCCAAGGCGGCATGAACTGGGTCAGGCGGTCACGGGCCAGCGTCAGCCCGCGCCAGTGGGGCGACAGTTCACGCTCATGTTCACCGCGCGCACTGCGAATCGCCGCGCTGGTGCGTTCCCGCAGGGCTTCAAGTTCACTGCGTCCGTTGTTCATTACCCGGTAGCGACCTTCGAACCCCAGGCACATGCACAGGTACAAAAGCTCGAGCAGGTACAGCCGCTCGCGCGGGCTTTGCAGGCAATGGTCGAGCAACTGGAAGACCTTTTCGCCGCCCCAGGCCTCGTTATGCACCGTAATCAGCAGGCTCTGCTTGCCCCATTCACTGGTGCTGCCCCACGGCGTGCTCATGACCGCTTCATCCAGCGCGGTGCACAACACGTAACGCCCCAGCAGCACTTCATTGCGTGCCACGCCGGCCGCCTCGGCCCGCTCTTCGAACTGACGCAGGTAGGCCAGCAGTTGCGCCCGCAGACTGGCAGGCGCGGGGTGTGCGATGGTACTGCGCAGCCGGGTCAGCAGCGCCAGCAGCGGACCGGCAGCGCTTTCCAGCGGGTTGAGACCATGCGCCTGACCGCTCGCCAATGGCGCTGCCGCCATGCTCAGCGGCGGGGTCGGATCCGGGTTGCCGGTTGGCGCACTGCGCCCGCCCGGGCGCGGCATGAACTGGGTACGATCACTGGCAGGTGGAGACGAACCGTCGTCGTTGGAATGCATCGCGACTTATCCTCGAATGGCCCAGAAGGCCAGGTTCAACCCGGGGAACTCACCCGCAATGTGGAAGGCAAAACCGCCCGAATGCATCAGTTGCTTCCAGTGCTCACTGCCGCGGTCAAGCTCGTAGTACGTCGATCCGGCATGAAACGGGATCTGACGCGGAGCCACCGGCAGCGGCAACAGACCGATACCGGGCAGTTGCAGGTTGACCAGATCACGGATGTGCTCCACGGAACCAATCTTGCTCTGTTGGCTGAAACGGCCGCGCAGGGTTTCGCTCGGGATGTCGGCTCGGACTACCAGAATGAAGCTGGCCGCGTCGATCAGGGTCTTGTCCGCCAGCATCGCCACATGAATGCCATAGGCCTTCTCGACAATCGGAATCGGCGTGGCCTTGCTGTCGATCAGCATCGACAGTGCTTCGCGCAAGGCATGCATGACTGGCGTGAAACTGAGCGTCAGGTCGTCATGCTGATAGCGGGGAAACGCTTCCGGGCGACGCGTGCTGGACGAAAAGGTCGCAAATTCGCCCGCCAGACTGACCAGCTCGCTGTAAAAACGCTCAGGGTGCAAGGGGCTCAACTGGCTGAGGTGGTTGATCAGCGGCTCGGCGCGATTGACCAGTTGCAGCAGCATGAAGTCGGCAATTTCCGAGGCCCCGCCCGCGCCTGATGCGACGACTCGTCCTGCAAGCGCCTCACCGCGCTGACGCAGCAGACCTTGCAGCTCGCTGCGAAAGGCCGTTAGTGGCCTGCTCGCTGCCACGTCGAGGACCGGTGGAATGTAACTGTCATCCAGCACCAACGCTCGATCAGCGCGCTTTTCCTTGACCCGCACCACGCCAATGCTCGCGTAATCGGTCAGACCATCCTGGGCCGTCAACAGACGCAGGGCTCGGGAGCCAACGGCTACCGGCGCGCGGTTTTCAAAGGGCGCATTGTCATCACGCACTTCGCGGACCTGACTGCGGTAGCGCGCGCCACCCAGCTCTTCGCCTTCGTCGACGGTATCCCGAACGCCAGCGCGCTTGAGCGGCAGGGCCAGGTAGACGACACCATCGCGCAGGCTGTCATCAATGTTCAACGGGCTGGGCGCCAGATCGTCATGGGGAATGCTGAACGGCGTGCCGTCAGGCAACAAACCTCTCGCCGACACGATTGCCAGCTTGCCCTGCGCCAGCAGACCCTGGTCGATCAACAGTTCGGAAAAGCCCCAAGCCCCCGCTGACAAAGGGCGGCTGCGTGCATCGATCAGGTTTTCCAGATAACGGTCATGCTGCTGGAAGTGCTGCGTTCCGATGAACATGCCTTCCGACCAGACCACTCGATTGTTCCAGGACATGGATACTCCGTTTGCCTATTGAGCCGGGCGGGATGGGTTGGCGACAACGTCAGTGCGCACGGCATGCACATCGAGGCTGATCTGATATTCGCTGGCTTGCCGCGCGGGTATGTCGAGCACCGCACGCCACTGGGCGCGGTCGATTTCCCGGTAGCCGACCACAAGGCCGACATGACGCGTTGCAGGGTCCAGATGACGTACCACGCTCTGCAATTGGCCAGGCTGGATCAGGACTTCATCCTGATCGATCAGGTCGACGCCCAGCGTGGCAGCGGCTCGGTCGGCCAGCGCGAAATAGTCCGCACGCAAAAACGACGCGGTGTTTTTCAATTCGTAGATCCGCACCCGTACAGGCGCGGCCTGACCCGAGGCGCCGGGATTCAACCCCGGGATCGCCTGAAAGTTGAGCGTGACGATGCTCTGCGTGCCGGCCGCGGGCGCGTCCTTGGGAGCTTGCACATCCTTGGCACAGGCACTCAGCAGCAATACGGTGAGGGCTGCCGATACAACGCTGCGAAACATCCTTAATCCTCAATGCTGTTGTGGCTGTCTATGGGTCAGGCCGGTCGCTCAGGAGCGACGTATGCGGGCGCTGTGTTCCTCGTAGGCACGACTGAATTCACGCCCGAAGAGGTCCTGAAAATCGTCTTCCGCTTCGCGGGTGATGTTGCTGTAGAGCGCAGTGAATTGCTGCCAGTACTGCGCGTGTCGGGATCCACTGAACAGGCTCGACAAACCACTGGAAGGTGCGCCCATGCGCGCTTCCAGCTCAGCGGGCTCGAAACGCTTGAGCAAATGCTTGATAGCCGCCTGTACACCGGCCATGACCGCCAGTTGATGCGCGCGTAAATCATCAAAACTGTCGGTCACAGCCTGCTCCGGCCCCATGAAAGCCTGATTACCGTGCCGCAGCAGCAACAGCATGGCCTCGTCGGCATTCGGCGCGAACTTGAGCGGGTTGTTTTCCACCGGGCCGATCATGGTCTGCTGCATGCGAAATTCGGACTTGAGGCTACTGCGTGCGCGCAACACGTCGATCAGCCCTTCGACCATCAGCCGGTAACTGCGGCCGATGTCGTGCATCTGCGCTTCGGCCTGAGCATTGTCGATTCGCAACTGATCGAGACCGGCACCGCGCAGGAAGGCTTGCAGTAAATCAGGCTGCCCTGAAACCGAGGCCTGTACCTGAGGCGGCTCCATCGCAGGGGGCGTGACAGGGGGTAGGGTCTGGGCAGGCTCGGGTGCAACGGACACAGGCTCGATCACAACAGGCGGTACAGGCGCGGGTACGAAAGCCTCTTGAGGACGGGGTGCGGCAGGAGGCACCGAGGGTTTGGCGATATCCGAAAACGGATCCCAGTCATCGGGGATGAGCCCCGCTGCCGGAGCAGGCGCAGGTGATACGACGGGAGCAGGTTTAGCCAGCGGTGCAGGCGCGCGGAAATCGTGCTGTTCAGCCGGCACATGATCGGGTTGGGTGGGGGGCGCAATGCTCGACGGAGACAGGAAGTCGAACAGATCAGGAAAGGTATCCTGAGCCGATCCACCTTGAAACTGCGCAGTCGCGGGCGGGCTGCTGAACGTCGGCGGAGGCGTTGGCGCAGGAGCGCTCTGGCGTCCCATCAGGGCTTCGAAACTGTTGGACGAGTCGACGCCTGCTGCACTGACATCAACCATCTGCACAGCGGAATCGATTCGCGCCTGGATTTCGTATTCACCGATGCGAATGATCTCACCATCGGCAAGCGGTTCGCTGTTTCCACGGCGCAACCGAACGCCCGCGTTGACCAGTTCGACGCCATTGGTGCTGTAATCGGTCAGGTAATAGCGACCGTCTTTATATTGAATGACGCAGTGTTTCTGGGAAACAAGCCGTTCCGGGTCAGGAAGTACCCAGTCATTCTCTTGACCACGGCCAATTGCCATCACCCCACTGTCCATTGATTTCTCAGGACATTGCCCAGGGGTAATCTTGTGGTAACTAGTAATCGTCAAGCACAGCGACATCCTGCCTCCTTGCTTATATCGCACCCAAAGAACAACCGGATTAACGCAATAGAGAATCGCGACCTACACCGACGAAAAACGTTCAAAAATATTTGAATTATTTACTGTCATTAAAGCGCACGACTTTAAGCTTAAACTCGTGGCGCTGATATGGCCCGTCCGGGAGTACCGTTCATCCTGACGTCCCCGTCACAACTGCACGAAACCGGCGTATCTTAACCTTGACAAGCGATATGTACTACACCAAAAATGCTCAACGCCATCATCAGCGTGATTTCATATTGATATCACGCAGAGGCATGTGGACCAAGCTTGAAAAGTTGCTCATAGAAATTTCCTACCGCGCAGCACTACATCATCTGATTTGATAAGGAGATCGGTTTTGGTGGATGTTCCGTTGTTGCTGGCTGTCGTTTCCACGCACTTGCCTTGTGGCGAGGACCTGGAATATGACCCGGACTTTCTGCAGTTGGAGCGAGACGCCAAAGGCAAGCCCGAGCGCGCCATGGGTGACTCGGTGCAGCCCGCCGAACCGCCTCAATGGCGCGCGATCGAACAGTCGAGCGTGGCGCTTTTAAAGCGCAGCAAAGACTTGCGCATCACTCATTTCCTTATGCAAAGCGCGCTGGCCCTCGACGGGTTCGCGGGTGCGAGCAATGTGCTGACGCTCATCAGCGAATTGCTCAAGCAGTACTGGGCAGACATCTACCCACAGCTTGATGTCGATGATGACAATGATCCGACCGTTCGCATCAACGCACTGTCAGGCCTTGCCTGTGAAGCCAATGTGCAACTGTTGCGCGAAAGCCCACTGATCCGCTCCCGCGCCTTTGGCACGATCAGTCTGCGCGCGGCGCTCAACGCCAGTGGTCTGCAGATGTTTCACGACGAAACCCTGAGCAGCGAAACCCTGGCCGGTGCCATGCGCGACAGCGACCCCGAGCAACTCAGTGCCACTCGCACAGCATTGAGCGAAGCGCGCAATGCAGTCGACTTCATCGAAAGCTTCGTCTCGGAGCAGGTGGGTTCGGCGCAGGGCGTCGATCTGTCGGCCCTCAAGCAACCGCTCAGGCAAGCCTTGCAGATCCTGGGCGAACACGCCCCCGCCAACGGTGAAGCCGAGTCGGCCCCCACAGCGTCTGCCGAAACGAATGACAGCTCGGCACCTGCCTTTTCTGCGCCCATTTCCAGCGCTGCCCGCTCGGCTGAAGACATCGCCAATCGCGACGACGTGCTGCGCAGCCTTGATCGAATTCTGAACTATTACACCCGTCACGAGCCTTCAAGCCCGCTGCCGGTGCTGTTGAACCGAGCGAAGAATCTGGTGCACGCCGATTTCGAAACCATCGTGCGCAACCTGATTCCAGACGGTATGTCCCAGTTCGAAAACTTGCGCGGACCCGAGGCTGACTGACTTACGCACCAAGTCTCAACCCGGATCACGCAATCCCGTTACCGGCAACGACCGATGACGCCAATACCGTCGCAACAGCGACCAGGAGGAGCAACGTGGCGAAAACCAGTTCTCAGAAATTCATCGCGCGCAATCGCGCGCCTCGAGTTCAGATCGAATACGACGTGGAGCTTTACGGCGCCGAGAAGAAGGTCCAGTTACCTTTTGTCATGGGCGTCATGGCCGATCTGGCCGGCAAGCCGGCAGAGCCGCTGGCTCCGGTGGCTGATCGCAAGTTCCTGGAAATCGACGTCGACAACTTCGACTCGCGCCTGAAGGCCATGCAGCCGCGCGTGGCGTTCAACGTGCCCAACGAGCTGACCGGCGAAGGCAATATCAGCCTGGACATCACGTTCGAGAGCATGGATGACTTCAGCCCTGCGGCCGTTGCACGCAAGGTGGACTCGCTGAACAAGCTGCTTGAAGCGCGCACCCAGCTCGCGAACCTGCTGACCTATATGGACGGCAAGACCGGGGCTGAAGAAATCATCATGAAAGCCATCAAGGATCCCGCGCTGCTCCAGGCCCTGGCGAGTGCGCCAAAGCCTCAGGACTCCGAGCCCAACGCGTAATCAGGACCACAGATCATGACCGAATCGAGTCGCGAAAATCAGGTACAACAGGGCACCACTGAGCAAACCAGTGAGTTCGCCTCGTTGCTGCTGCAGGAATTCAAACCCAAGACCGAGCGTGCTCGCGAAGCGGTTGAAACCGCTGTGCGCACCCTGGCCGAACAGGCTCTGGCGCAAACCGACCTGGTGTCCAACGATGCGATCAAGTCGATCGAATCGATCATTGCCGCCATCGACGCCAAGCTCACCGCTCAAGTGAACCAGATCATCCATCACCAGGATTTCCAGCAAGTGGAAAGCGCCTGGCGTGGCCTGCACTATCTGGTGAACAACACTGAAAGCGACGAGCAGTTGAAGATCCGCGTGCTGAACATCTCCAAGCCGGAGCTGCACAAGACCCTGAAGAAATTCAAGGGCACGGCGTGGGACCAGAGCCCGATCTTCAAGAAAATGTACGAAGAAGAATACGGCCAGTTCGGCGGTGAACCCTACGGCTGCCTGGTGGGTGACTACTACTTCGATCAGTCGCCTCCTGACGTGGAGTTGCTGGGCGAACTGTCCAAGGTCTGCGCAGCCATGCACGCCCCTTTCATCGCCGCGGCATCGCCGACCGTGATGGGCATGGGGTCGTGGCAAGAGCTGTCGAATCCGCGTGATCTGACCAAAATCTTCACCACACCGGAGTACGCCGGCTGGCGTTCGCTGCGCGAATCGGAAGACTCACGCTACATCGGCCTGACCATGCCGCGTTTCCTGGCGCGCTTGCCGTACGGCGCAAAAACCGATCCGGTGGAAGCCTTCGCCTTCGAAGAAAACACCGACGGTGCCGACAGCGCCAAATACACGTGGGCCAACGCTGCCTACGCAATGGCCGTGAACATCAACCGTTCGTTCAAACATTACGGCTGGTGCTCGCGGATTCGCGGTGTCGAATCGGGTGGTGAAGTCGAGAACCTGCCGGCTCATACCTTTCCGACCGACGATGGCGGCGTGGACATGAAGTGCCCGACCGAAATCGCGATCTCGGACCGCCGTGAAGCCGAACTGGCCAAGAACGGTTTCATGCCGCTGTTGCACAAGAAGAACACTGACTTTGCAGCGTTCATCGGCGCGCAATCGTTGCAGAAGCCTGCGGAATACGACGATCCGGATGCCACGGCGAACGCCAACCTGGCAGCCCGCCTGCCGTATTTGTTCGCGACATGCCGTTTCGCTCATTACCTCAAATGCATCGTGCGCGACAAGATCGGCTCGTTCAAAGAGAAGGACGAAATGCAGCGCTGGCTGCAGGACTGGATTCTCAACTACGTCGACGGCGACCCGGCGCACTCCACCGAAACCACCAAGGCCCAGCATCCACTGGCTGCGGCGGAAGTGGTGGTCGAGGACGTCGAGGGCAACCCGGGTTATTACAACTCGCGTTTCTACCTGCGTCCGCACTATCAGCTTGAAGGCCTGACCGTATCGCTGCGTCTGGTCTCCAAGCTGCCGTCGGCCAAAGGCGCCTGACAACGTCGGCGCATGGGGTCGGAATGCAGCCTGACGGCGGCGACCTCATGCGCCAACCGGTTTCGCGAGTGCGGTGCACTCGATCGCGGGCACGCCGTGCGCCCATGGGGGCGCGCGGCCAGTCAACAGAACAGTGGTTCACGCCACATCAGGAGAGAACATGGCTGTCGATATCTTTATCAAGATCGGTGACATCAAGGGCGAGTCCATGGACAAGACCCACAAGGATGAAGTCGATGTGCTGAACTGGAGCTGGGGCATGTCCCAGACTGGCAACATGCACACCGGCACAGGCGGTGGCGCGGGCAAGGTCAGCATTCAAGACCTGTCGATCACCAAGTACGTCGACAAATCCACCCCTAACCTGATGATGCATTGCTCCAGCGGCAAGCACATCGACAAGGTCAAGCTCACCGTGCGCAAGGCCGGCGGCGAAAACCAGGTCGAGTACCTGATCATCAACCTGGAAGAAGTCCTGATCACCTCCCTGAGCACCGGCGGCTCGGGCAGCGATGACCGTCTGATCGAAAACGTCACGCTGAACTTCGCGCAGGTTCTGGTCGACTACCAGCCTCAGAAAGCTGATGGCACCAAAGAAGGTGGCCCGGTCAAATACGGCTGGAACATCCGCTCCAATACCAAGCGTTGAGTACTGGCGCTCCCGGTCCTGTGGCCGGGGGCGCTCGATTGGTAACTTCATGCCGAGCGGTAACTGAACCATGGCCAAGCCTTCGTTTGTCAGTTTGTGGAACGAATATCTCAAGATATGGGCAACGTTCGACCAGGGAAAACCTTGCGACGGGCCTTGGGAAAACCAGTGCGCCATACGCATGAGCTACACGCTGAATGCGGACAGGACCATCAAGGTCAACAAGTCCACCTACACCGAGCCCAAGTGCAAGCATGAACATGCGCGCGGGGCTGAATCACTGGCCAACTGGCTGTGGAAACATCATCTGGGGCGACCACTCATCCTCGGTGGCACGGCTCAGGACCGGCTGAAGCTGAAAGACAAGACCGGCATTGTTTTTTTCAAGGACTGCTTCGCACAATCGGGCCAGTCCGCAGACGCCAGGACCGGCGATCACATCGACCTCTGGAAATACGGACTGACGGCGGGCCGTTACGACGATCCCCGGCACATGGCCCGGCAGATCTGGTTCTGGGAGCTGGCATGAGCCTGTTTTTTCGCGCGCCATTGTTGTTGAGCGGCCTGCTGACCACCCTGTGCGCCTGCGCGCAGGCACCGGCCACACCGACGTCTGCCAATGACTATCCGGTGCAGGTCAGCCTGGCCGGAAAAACCTACACGCTGGGGAACGAGGAGCAGCGCTGCACCCTGCTCAAACCGGACCACAGCGCATTGCCGCTGGACATGCCATGGCCCTGCCATTTCAGCATCGGCAGCGACGGCAAGGCGCATGTCGAGACCTATGACAATGTACCGATCGTGATCGTGCTGCATGTCGAGCCCATCGCGCAGAACAGCCTTGAGTGCCGCTCCGAATACCGCGCCATACGCCTCAACAAAGAACAGCTCGAACCTTCGGTCACTGCCCGGAGCGCCAGTTGTCTGCGTGGCGGCGGAGACCGTAAAGACTACACAGCGCTGTTTGACTGGTGAACGACCTGACCCTGCGCGAGCGCCTGCAACCTTCGTTGCTGGACCGCCTGACCGACGATGAACCGGGCAATCCGCAGGAAAGCCCGGACAAGCGCGTGTTGTCGTTGAACCAGCTCAAGGCGTCAGTGCTGCGTGATCTGGCGTGGCTGCTGAACACCACATCGCTGCTGGACGCCGACGCCACGCTGCATACCCCGGCGGGCACATCGGTGATCAACTATGGCCTGCCCGCACTGGCGGGAAACAGCGCGTCGAGTGTCGATGTGAGCCTGCTCGAGAGCCTGATACACCGCGCCATCGTCACATTCGAACCACGCATTCTGCCCCATACCTTGCACGTGAAAGCCCATGTCGGTCGAGATGAAATGAACCATAACGCCATGAGCTTCGAAATCCAGGGCGACCTGTGGGCACAACCTGTTCCTTTGCCGTTGCTGCTGCGCACCGAGCTTGATCTTGAGTCCGGCCATGTGCGGGTGATGCCCGCCGAGCAGAGACGACGCCCATGAATCCGCGCCTGTTGGGACTGTACAACCAGGAATTGCAGCACATTCGCGAGAGTGCTGCCGAGTTCGCCAAGGAGTACCCGAAGATAGCCGGGCGCCTGACCTTGTCGGGCCTGGACTGCGCAGACCCTTACGTCGAGCGGCTGCTCGAAGGCTTCGCCTACCTCACTGCACGCGTACAGCTGAAACTGGACGCCGAGTACCCGACCTTCACCCACAACCTGCTGGAAATCGCCTATCCGCATTACCTCGCACCCACGCCGTCGATGACCGTGGTGCAAATGCAGACCGATCCGAACGAGGGTTCGTTGAGCGACGGCTTCACCCTGCCCCGCGACAGCGTGATGCGTGCCAGCCTCGGGCGCGACTCGCAGACGCCCTGCGAGTACCGCACCTCCCATGAGGTCACGCTCTGGCCGCTGCAGGTCACCCAGGCCGATTATTTTGGCAACCCCTCGACTGTGCTTGGACGTCTGGCCGCCAGCGAACCCAAGGCCAAGGCTGCTCTGCGCATCACATTACGCACTGGCGCGGAACTGACATTCGACAAGCTGGCGCTGGATAACCTGCCACTTTACTTGCACGGCGCCGACGAACAGCCGTTCCGTCTTTATGAGCAACTGCTGGGCAATACCTGTGCAGTATTCGTGCGACAGCCAGGCGGTGACTGGGTCGAGCGTCTGCCCGCCGATGCTCTGAAACCCTGCGGTTTCGACGATCGTGAAGCAGCGCTGCCCGTGGTCCCTCAGGCTTTTCAGGGCTATCGGCTGCTGCAGGAATACTTCGCCCTGCCCCAACGCTATCTGTTCGTCGATTTCACGTGCCTGAGCCGCGCAGTACAGCGGTGCGCAGGTCAGGAACTGGAGCTGATCGTCCTGTTCAACAGCTTCGATCAGGATCTGGAAAGCACCATTGGCGCAGAGCAGTTCGTCCCGTTCTGCACACCTGCGATCAACCTCTTCCCGCGTCGCCTGGACCGTATCCATCTGTCCGATCGTGTCCATGAACACCACGCCATTGCCGACCGTACCCGACCGATGGATTTCGAGATTCATTCGCTCAAGAGCGTGACCGGTCACGGCACAGGTCCGGACCAGCCGTTTCTGCCGTTCTATGCCGTGCGCGACCCGTCACGCTATGGCCACGACAAGGCCTATTACATCCTGCGCCGCGAACCACGCGTGCTGTCCAGCGAGCAGCGGCGCAACGGCACGCGCTCGAACTACGTGGGCAGCGAGACGTTCATCAGCCTGGTCGACAGTCAGCAGGCCCCCTATCGCCATGACTTGCGACAGCTGGGCCTGAGTGCGCTGTGCACCAACCGCGACCTGCCGCTGTTCATGAGCGTGGGCAGCGGCAAGACCGATTTCACGCTCGCCGACAGTGCGCCGGTCTCCGCCATTCGCTGCCTGGCCGGCCCTAGCCGCCCGCGCGCCAGTCACGCGCACGATAACAAGGCCTGGCGGTTGATCAGTCAGTTGTCACTCAATTACCTGTCCCTGAGCGAGCAGGGTCAGGGTGCCGCCGCTTTGCGCGAACTGCTGCGGCTGTACGGCGACGATAACGACGCAGCGCTGCAATTGCAGATAGAGGGCTTGCGCGAGGTCAGCAGCAAACCTTGCACCCGCCGCCTGCCGATGCCAGGACCTATCGTGTTCGGGCGCGGCCTGGAGATCACTCTGGAGTTTGACGAGAACGCTTTTCGCGGCACCGGCGTATTTCTGCTGGGCGCCGTGTTCGAGCGTTTCCTGACACGTTATGTGTCGATCAATAGCTTTACCGAGACGGTGCTACGTACCACCGAACGCGGCGAGATCATGCGATGGAAAGCCAAACCCGGACGCCGTCCGACCCTTTGAACACATTGACGGCGATGCAGAGCGAGCCCTGGGAATATGATTTTTTCCAGGCATTGCGCCGTATCGAGTGCGAAGCACCGGACCTGCCCAGGTTCGGCCACTCCGTGCGCCTGGCAGACGACCCGTTGCGTCTGGGTCAGCAGCCTGAAAGCGCTTTCGCGCCCTCGACGCTGGCATCGATGACACCAGCCGGCGACGGCAAGCCGGCACGCCTGGAACAGTTTTTCTTCGGCCTGGGCGGCCCCAATGGACCGTTGCCGCTGCACATCACCGAGTATGTGCGCGAACGTCAGCGCAACAACGCCGACAGCGCCAGCAAGCGTTTTCTGGACGTGTTCCATCATCGCCTGCTGAGCCTGTTCTATCGGGCATGGGCCGAAGCACGCCCTACCGTCAGCCATGATCGGCCGGACGATGATTACTGGTCAGCACGCCTTGCGGCGCTGAGCGGGCGCGGTATGTCGAGCCTGCTTGAACAAGGGCTGATCGCCGATACGGCCAAACTGCATTTCAGCGGTCACCTTGCGGCACAGACCCGCTACCCGGATGGCCTGCGGGCCATTCTGTCCGAATATTTCGGCCTGCCGGTGCAGATCGAGGAGTACATCGGTCAGTGGCTCGAACTACCCGAGCGCAGCCGCGTTGGCGTGAGTTCGAATCAGTTGGGCGTCGATTTCTGTCTGGGCAGCCACGTCTGGGATCGCCAGCACAAATTCCGCATTTGCCTGGGCCCGCTTAAGCTGGACGACTACATGAGCATGTTGCCCGATGGTCAGTCGTTCAAGGAGCTGGTGGCCTGGGTCGCCGAGTACCTGGGGCACGAGCTGGACTGGGATCTGAATCTGATCCTCGAACAGCCCCAAATCCCCGCCTTTCAACTCAACGGACGTCAACGGCTGGGCTTCAACACTTGGCTCGGCCAACCCGACAAAGATGCCAAAGATCTGGTTCTGGACCGGCATTACGCCGAGCAGGCCACGCCAGCACACACATCAAGGAGCAGTAAACATGGGTGAGATCAGTCGCGCCGCGCTGTTTGGCAAACTCAACAGCGTGGCCTACAAGGCCATCGAAGCCGCCACGGTCTTCTGCAAATTACGGGGTAATCCGTATGTCGAACTGGCGCACTGGTTTCACCAACTGTTGCAGCTCCAGGACTCGGACCTGCATCGCATCATCCGCCAGTTCAACGTCGAACCCGCGCGCCTGGCCCGCGATCTGACCGAAGCGCTGGATCGACTGCCGCGCGGCTCGACGTCAATCACCGACCTGTCGTCTCACGTCGAGGAAGCGGTCGAACGCGGCTGGGTCTACGGCAGCCTGATGTTCGGTGAAAGCCAGGTACGTACCGGTTATCTGGTACTCGGCATTCTCAAGACCCCAAGCCTGCGCCACGCGTTGCTGGGGCTGTCGTCCGAATTCGACAAGGTGAAAGCCGAAACCCTGAGCGAACGCTTCGATGAATACGTGGGCGACTCGCCGGAAAACGCCTTGAGCGCCAGCGACGGTTTCAATGCCGGCGCCGTACCGGGCGAGGCCAGCGGTGCCATGTCACCCAGCGCGATGGGCAAGCAGGAAGCGCTGAAGAAATTCACCGTTGACCTGACCGAACAGGCGCGTACCGGCAAGCTGGACCCCATCGTGGGCCGTGATGAAGAGATCCGTCAGATGGTGGATATTCTGATGCGTCGCCGCCAGAACAACCCCATCCTGACAGGCGAAGCCGGGGTCGGTAAAACCGCCGTGGTCGAAGGTTTTGCGCTGCGCATCGTCGCTGGCGATGTACCACCCGCACTCAAGGACGTCGAGCTACGCAGTCTGGATGTCGGCCTTCTGCAGGCAGGCGCCAGCATGAAAGGTGAATTCGAACAGCGTCTGCGTCAGGTGATCGAGGACGTGCAGGCATCACCCAAGCCGATCATTCTTTTTATCGACGAAGCCCACACACTGGTCGGCGCCGGTGGTGCGGCAGGCACGGGAGATGCTGCCAACCTGCTCAAGCCCGCGCTCGCACGAGGTACCCTGCGCACCGTAGCGGCGACCACATGGGCGGAGTATAAGAAACACATCGAGAAAGACCCTGCGCTGACCCGACGCTTTCAGGTGGTGCAGGTTGCCGAGCCTTCAGAGGACAAGGCGTTGCTGATGATGCGCGGCGTGGCCTCGACCATGGAGCAGCATCATCAGGTGCAGATTCTGGACGAAGCGCTGGAGGCATCGGTAAAGCTGTCTCACCGGTACATTCCAGCGCGCCAGTTGCCGGATAAATCGGTGAGTCTGCTGGACACCGCCTGCGCCCGCGTTGCGGTCAGCCTGCACGCCGTTCCAGCCGAAGTGGACGACAGCCGTCGACGCATCGAAGCGCTGGAAACCGAGCTGCAGATCATTGCCCGCGAACACGCCATCGGTATCGTGACGGGCACTCGTCAGGCACACAGCCAGACATTGCTCGATGCCGAGCGCGTACGTCTGGCCGAACTGGAAACACGCTGGACTGACGAAAAGGCACTGGTCGACGAACTGCTCGCCCTACGTGCGCAATTGCGCGACAGCGTCGGCGTTGTCGACAGCGATGTCGTGAGCGAGCAAGGCCAGGCCCTGCGCGAACAACTGATCGACCTGCAAAAGCGTCTCAGCGATCTGCAAGGCGAGAACCCGTTGATTCTGCCGACCGTGGATTATCAGGCCGTTGCTTCGGTGGTTGCCGACTGGACCGGCATTCCGGTGGGTCGCATGGCCCGCAATGAACTGGAAACCGTGCTCAACCTCGACAAGCATCTGAAGAAGCGCATCATCGGCCAGGACCATGCCCTGCAAATGATTGCCAAGCGTATTCAGACTTCCCGCGCCGGACTGGACAACCCGAGCAAGCCTATCGGCGTCTTCATGCTGGCGGGCACCTCGGGTGTGGGTAAGACCGAAACCGCGCTGGCACTGGCCGAGGCCATGTACGGCGGCGAACAGAACGTCATCACCATCAACATGAGCGAATTCCAGGAAGCGCACACGGTTTCGACGCTCAAGGGCGCGCCACCGGGCTACGTGGGTTATGGCGAAGGCGGCGTGCTGACCGAAGCCGTGCGTCGCAAGCCGTACAGTGTCGTGCTGCTGGATGAAGTGGAAAAAGCGCACCCTGATGTGCACGAAATCTTCTTCCAGGTCTTCGACAAGGGCGTGATGGAAGACGGCGAAGGTCGCGTGATCGACTTCAAGAACACGCTGATCCTGCTGACCACCAACGCTGGCACCGAGCTGATTTCACACCTGTGCAAGGACGCGCTGAACGTCCCGGACCCTGAAGACATCGCCAAGGCGCTGCGCCAGCCATTGCTGGAAATATTCCCTCCAGCCCTGCTCGGCCGACTGGTCACCATTCCGTATTACCCGCTCAGCGACACCATGCTCAAGGCGATCACCGTTCTGCAACTGAACCGCATCAAGAAACGTGTGGAGAGCACCCACAAGGTCGCATTCGATTACGACGAAGCCGTCGTCGATCTGATCGTGTCGCGCTGCACCGAAACCGAAAGTGGTGGACGCATGATCGACACCATTCTCACCAACACATTGCTGCCGGACATGAGCCGCGAATTCCTGACCCGCATGCTGGAAGGCAAGGCGCTGGCAGGTGTGCGCATCAGCCAGCGCGATAACGAATTGCACTACGAGTTCAGCGATGCAGCGGCCTGACGCCAGGCCCCTGCTCCGGGTGAACATTGAACAGGGCTGCTCATGAATTTCCAGCAACTCACCCGTCTGGCACAGGTCACCAGCCCGCTCGGCCCGGATGTGCTGCTGCTCAAGGAAATGAGCGGCGGCGACGAGCTGGGCCGGTTGTTCAACTATGACCTGCAACTGACGTCCGTCGACGGCTCGCTGGACCTCAACCAGTTGCTCGGCAAGCCCATGAGCCTGTCGCTGCAACTGGACGGCGGCGCGCAGCGCTATTTTCATGGCATCGTCGCGCGCTGCAGCCAGAACGTGACCCGCGATCAGTTCGCCAGTTATCAGGTCACGCTGCGGCCCTGGCTGTGGCTGCTGACCCGCACGTCCGACTGCCGGATTTTCCAGAACCTGACGATCCCGCAGATCATCAAGCAGGTGTTCCGGGACCTCGGTTTTTCGGATTTCGAGGACGCCCTCAGCCGCCCTTACCGCGAGTGGGAATACTGCGTGCAGTACCGCGAGAGCAGCTTCGACTTCGTCAGTCGCCTGATGGAACAGGAAGGCATCTACTACTTCTTCCGGCACGAAAAAGATCGTCACGTGCTGGTGCTGGCCGATGCCTACGGCGCGCATCAACCGGCGCCCGGCTACGAGTCGGTGCCCTACTTTCCGCCCGATGGCCAGCATCGCGAGCGCGATCACATCAACGACTGGCGGCTGGCCCAGGAAGTCCAGCCCGGTTCGCTGGAGCTTAACGACTACGACTTTCAGCGCCCCAGCGCCAGCATCGACGTACGCTCGGCCATGCCACGTCCGCACACGGCGGGTGACTATCTGCTGTACGACTACCCCGGCACCTACGTGCAGAGCCAGGACGGCGAGCATTACGCCCGAACCCGACTTGAAGCGCTGCAAAGCCTGCACGAACGCATCGAACTGAGCGGCAATGCCCGAGGCCTCGGCGCCGGGCATCTGTTCAGCCTGACCGGCTTCGGCCGCCAGGACCAGAACCGCGAATACCTGATTGTCGGCGCCCGCTACTACGTCGCTCAGGAAAGCCTGGAAAGCGGTGGCTCGGGCGGGGGTGCGCAGTTCGAACTCGGCCTGAGCTGCATCGACGCGCAGCAGAGTTTCCGGCCGCTGGCCAACACCCAGCGTCCCATCGTCAAAGGCCCCCAGACCGCCCTGGTGGTCGGCCCCGCTGGCGAGGAAATCTGGACCGACCAGTTTGGCCGGGTGAAGGTGCATTTCTATTGGGACCGCCACGACCAGTCCAACGAAAACAGCTCGTGCTGGATTCGCGTGTCACAGGCCTGGGCCGGCAAGAACTGGGGCTCGATGCAGATCCCGCGCATCGGCCAGGAAGTGATCGTCAGTTTTCTGGAAGGCGACCCGGACCGCCCGATCATCACCGGCCGCGTGTACAACGCCGAACAGACCGTGCCTTACGACCTGCCCGCCAACGCGACCCAGAGCGGCATGAAAAGCCGCTCCAGCAAAGGCGGCACGCCCGCGAACTTCAACGAAATCCGCATGGAAGACAAGAAAGGCGCGGAGCAGTTGTACATCCATGCCGAGCGGAATCAGGACATGGTGGTTGAGGTCGATGAAAGCCATGCGGTCGGTCATGACCGGGTCAAAAGTATTGGCCACAACGAGACAGTACTGATCGGCAACAACCGGGTGCGCATCGTCAAGCAAGAGGATGTGCTGGCCGTCGGCAAGAACAAGACCGACAGCATCAGCCAGAGCTACATCATCGAGGTGGGCGAAAACCTGCGGCTGGTGTGCGGCAAAAGTGTGATCGAGCTGAACGCCAGCGGCCAGATCAACCTCTGCGGTGTGCAGATCAGCCTGCATGCCAGTGGCGATGCCCAGTTCAACACCGGCGGCGTGCTGCACCTGAACAACGGCAAGGGCGCGGATGCTGCGCCCGACGGCCAGGGCGTCAAGGCTGCCATCGATGCCAATATCGCCAGCGCTTTTCCCAAGCCTAAATAACGAGATTTCAAACCCATGGCTTATCGCATCAACGAACTTCAGTTCCAACTGCCTGAGAGCGAGCTTTTGGACGCCACGATCAATATTCTCAAGTTCCCGGCACTGGGCACTTCACTGATCGTCAGTCGTAGCCAACTGGCCGAAGGCGAAACGTTGCACAGCAACTTCGACACACAATTGAAGCGGCTGGAGCAGCAGGTTCAGGACTTGCGTTATCAGCCTGTTCAAAACACACGCCTGGGCGCAGATCAGTCCATTGACGGGATCGAGCTGCGCAGCCAGTTCAGCAAGGGCGCGGAAAAGGTTTACCAGTTTCAGCTCGCCTTCGTATTGCCGGGCACTCGCAAGATGATTGCGCTCAGTTACGTGAAGGCTCAACCGCTGGGCGATGCGGAGGCAGCCCACTGGGCGTCCCTCAAGCAGACGCTGATCCTGGCATGACGAGCACTCTGAATGTCTGACGCGTTGTGGGCCGCCCGACTGGGTGACGGGCTCGAGCACAGCTCGATGATGGCCGACATTCTGGGCGGCGTTCTCGAGGTAGCGGCCTACGCGGCGATTGGCTCGCTGGCGACCATGGCCGTGGTAGCGGCCACCGGGATTACCGTGGCGACCGGCGGGTTGGGCGCGTGCGTGCTCGGTGCTGTCGTGGGGGTGATCGTCGGTCTGGCGATGAGCAAGACCGGAGCCGACAAAGGACTGAGCAGTATATGCGAGTCCATTGCCAACGGCCTGTTCCCGCCCACGGTACAGGCCACCATCCTCACCGGCTCCACCGATACGCTGATCAACTCCATCCCCGCAGCACGGGCAGCCGGTGCAGTGCCGGCGCACATGAACCCGATGGCGTCGCTGCACAGCGATGACAGCGCCGATGAAGCGGTAGAAGACGAAGAGACCGCGCCCGCCAGCCCCGACTCGATGGCCATGAAAAGCCTTGCCGCGCCTGAAGAGGAAGGCTTTCTGGACATGGCCAAAGGGTTTTTCTCGCAGCTCTGGCAGCCCACCGTCGCGATGCCAGCGCCCGGCGCGGTCCCCAAGCCGCTGGATCTGGTTGCCTGCATGAAGCACCCGCCGATGCCGCCGCAGTTTCTGGCCGAAGGGTCGGAAAAGGTTAGCATCAACGGCCAGCCCGCCGTACGCAGTGGCGATCGCAGCACCTGCGAGGCCAAGGTGGTTTCCTCCGGCATGGTCTCCTCCAATGTCACCATCGGCGGCGGCTCAGTGGTGGTGCGGGAAATCCGCAGCGGCAAGACACCCGGCGTCGGCCTGGCGCTGACGGTGCTGATGATGCTCAAGGGCGGCAAAGGGAAGTTCCGCGCCAACCTGCCCTGCATGTTGCTCGCCGGCGTCAACTCCTTCGTTGTCAGCCAAGTGACCGGGGCCATCACCAACGCCGTGGCAGGCTCGCCCAATCCGGTGCACGCGGCGACCGGTGCCAAGGTGCTGGGCGGCGTGGACGAGCTGGATTTTGTATTGCCGGGCGTGCTGCCCATCGACTGGCAGCGCTTTTACAACAGCCGTGACGAACGACGTGACGGGCTGCTCGGTGCCGGCTGGAGCGTGACGTATGAAGTCAGCGTGCACATTGAGCCACACCCCGAGGGCGGTGAACGCCTTATCTACATCGACGAGCAGGCGCGCCGTATCGACATGGGCTCCATCCCCTTGGGCGGCGCGGTGTTCAGCGCGGGCGAAGGCCTGGCGGTCAAGCGCAGTGACAGCGGGCAACTGCTGATCGAGAGTGATGACGGGCTGTATCGACTGTTCGAACCGACGCTGGCTGACCCAACCCTGCTGCGCCTGAGCCAGTTGGGTGATCGTAACGACAACCGGGTCTACCTCGACTACAACGATGCTGGAAAGCTGATCCGCCTGCGCGACACCGACGACATCGTGCAAGTCGAGCTGATCTACAGCGCGCACTGGCCAGATCGCGTTCAACACCTTGAACGCCTCTATCCCGACCAGCAGCGCGAAACACTGGTCAGCTACGACTACGACGCTCAGGGTGATCTGGCCGAGGTGCGCAATGCGTTGGGGCAGGTCCAGCGCCGTTTCGCCTACGACTCGGGTCGGCGCATGGTCGAGCACCAGTTGCCCACCGGAATGCGCTGTTTTTATGAATGGGCGCACATCGAGGGCGTCGAGTGGCGCGTGGTTCGACACTGGACCGACGCCGGTGACCGCTATGCCTTCGATTACGACCTGAGCCAAGGCGTCACGCGAGTCATCGATGGCCTTCAGCGCGTCAGTCTTCGTCTCTGGAACCCTCAGTACCAGATCACCGAGTACACCGACAATCTGGCCAATACCTGGCGTTTCGAGTGGAACGATGAGCGCCAGTTGCTGGCTGCCGTGGACCCCAAGGGCGGTCAGTATCAGTACAGCTACGACGACGCTGGCAACCTGAGCGAAACGGTTGATCCACTGGGTCGTCGTGAATCGGTTCTTTGGCTGGAATTGTGGTCGCTGCCGCTGGTAGAGACCGACGCGGCAGGCAACAGCTGGCAGTATCGCTACGACAAACGCGGCAATTGCACCCACGAAATCGACCCGTTGGGCCAGACCACGCGCTATCGCTACGATGAGCGCGGCCAGACGGTCGAGATCATCGACGCCACCGACAAGCACAAAACGCTGGAGTGGAATGACCTTGGCCAGTTGATCGAACACATCGACTGCTCGGGTTATCCGACCCGCTTCGGCTATGACCGACACGGCTACCTTCAGGTTGTGACCGACGCGCTGGGCGAACGCACGCTGTATGAACATGATCGACAAGGCCGTCTGCTGCGCTGCGAATTGCCGGACGGGCGCATCGAACAGTATCTGCGAGACACCAGCGGCCAGCTCAGCGGCTATATCGACCCGGCTGGACACACGACGCGGTATCAGTACGACCTGCGAGGCCAGGTGCGCCAACGCATCGATGCAGTCGGCCGCCCAGTGCAGTTCAGTTATGACGCCTATGGGCGCCTGCAGGCTCTGACCAACGAAAACGGTGAAAGCTATCGCTTCGCCTGGGACGCGGGCGACCGTCTGACCCAGCAGCAGGATCTGGACGGCAGCGCTCGTCTCTACGCCTACGATGCGCTGAGCGATGTCATCCGCATGACGTATTCCCCTGCCCCCTTTGGCAACGGGCTGGCCGTGGTGCCGAACGAACCGATTCCCCCCATCGTCCATCACCTGGAGCGCGATGCCGTAGGACGATTGATCGCCAAGGTTACGGACGATGGCCGAACGCAGTATCAGTACAACCCGGTGGACGACCTGACCGAGGTCGCGTTTGCCAGCACGTCGGGTGAGGAACAGAAACTCGGCTTTGCCTATGACGCGCTCGGTCAGTTGCTGGACGAGCAAAGCGCTGCTGGCAGCCTGAAATACCATTACGACGAGCTGGGCAACCTGACCCAGACCCAGTTGCCCGATGGACGCTGGCTCAACCGCCTGTACTACGGCAGCGGCCATCTGCACCAGATCAACCTGAACGGTCAGGTCATCAGCGACTTCGAGCGCGACCGGCTGCACCGCGAAGTACTGCGAACCCAAGGGCAGCTCAGCACGCGCAGCGAGTACGACCGCAGCGGCCGCCTGCGATCCCGCAAACGCCGGCTCGCCAGCCAGTCGCCGATTCTTCCGGCACCCGCCCAGAAACACTTCGACTACGATCCGGCGGACAACCTGATCGGTCGGCTCGATCAACAGCCGCGCGGCGACCAGCGCCAACTGCTGCACTACGACGCTACCGGCCGCATCATGGCCAGCCAGGACAGCATTCAGGGCCAAAGCGAGACCTTCGCCTACGACGCCGCCGCCAACCTGCTCGACGGCCCGCCTGCCAGCGCAGGTCTGGTGGTGCACAACAAACTGCTGACCTATCAGGACAAGCGCTACCGCTACGATGCCTTCGGCCGGATGATCGAAAAACGCAGCGGCAGCAACAAGGTGCAGCGCTTTGCCTACGACGCGGAACATCAACTGATCGAAGTCCGCACCGAGCACGGCGGACGAACCAGCATCGTAAAGATGACCTACGACCCGCTGGGTCGGCGCATCGGCAAGAGCGAACACGACGACCACGGTTTCCCGCTGGGTGAAACGCGCTTCACTTGGGACGGCATGCGCCTGCTTCAGGAACACAGACACAGCCAGACCAGCCTGTACGTCTACGCCGACGACAGCTACGACCCCCTGGCCCGAGTAGACGGCAGCGGCGCCCTGCAAAAAATCCGCTACTACCACAACGACCTCAACGGCCTGCCCGAACAACTCACCGAAATCGATGGCCACACCGTCTGGCAGGCCCGCTACCGGGTCTGGGGCAACACCGTCGAAGAAATCCGCGAGCCCTACTACCTCGAAGAACAGAACCTGCGCTTCCAGGGCCAGTACCTTGACCGCGAAACGGGGCTGCACTACAACACCTTTCGGTTTTATGATCCGGACATCGGGCGGTTTACCACGCCGGACCCGATTGGGTTGGACGGGGGACTAAACACTTATACTTATGGGCCGAACCCTATTGGCTGGGTCGACCCATGGGGCTGGAGCCCAAGCGCTGCTTTAGACAGATCGCTCGGAGGGATCGTAGGCGACAACATGCAGGCCCAGCATCTAATCCCTGTGGCCGTATGGAAAGATCACAAGCCATTTTTAGATTCCATTGGCATGGGCGGCACGCGTGATACGAAAAGCAACGGCTTACACATGCCTGACAGCGAGACAAAGGCACGCGCTGTCGGGAGAAAGATATATCACAACGGCTCACATAAAAATTACTCTGACCTTGTTGATCAGAAGTTGAGCAGAATCAGTGGCCGCTACAGTGCGAACATGATATCCAAAGCGCAGGCAAGGCAGCAGGTCGAATCCCTGCAACGCAGCTTGCGTAAAAAAACAGTATCCGGAAGAATACGAACCAAATCAAGTACCGGCCGACTTTGTTAAAGAGGTTTTTATGTTCTACACACTGGCGATCAAAACAGAAAAAAGTTCCCCGGTATTCCTTGATGGCGTACTGACTGAGTACTTCTCCGCGCAGGCCTACAACGAAGGCATGTCAGGAGACTGGTATTACGCTGAACCGGGAGAGACTTTAGCAGCGCTTCCAAGCAAACTTGTATTCATCACCAAGGATAAAGGCTATGACTTTGACTTCCGAACCAAGTTTGGAGGTCATATAATAAGCGAGCGCTTTTTCTCGTACTTTAAATCGATGAAAACCAGCAAATGGGAAGTAGCCGAGCTGACAATTGTTAATCCAAAAGGCGATCAAGCGTGCTTGAAAAAATACCACTTTATCCGTCAAGTCATGCAAGAACAAGAATCAGTCGACATTATCGATCTGGAGCGGTCAGCCATTAACTATAGAAATAATGGCGATATAAAAAACATCCTATCAATTGCCATTAAAGAAGAGGTCAAGCTGGACTTTTTCAGCGTGTTTGAAATTAGTCTCCTTGGATACACTTTTCTATCGTCAAACGCTGCCGAGGCCATTCAAAAAGAGGACTGGAAGGGCTTTGAACTCGTGAGTACTGATAAAATTGGCACCGTCAGACACGCCTGATCGCCGATCCAGCTCAACTCACTTAAGGACATGCATCACGGGCACTCGTACTGAAAATAGCGCCTGCGTCTATCGCATTTTTTCTTTGCTTGGACCATTGCCACTGCGGCACGTACCTGCTGTCAGGCCACGGACAGCACTTCGCCTCCTGTCAAAACTGCCAGTAGATGTCCTGCTGCTTTTTTGCACAATGTACGGGTTCGTCCGACAGGCCATCTGCCGGTCGAGCCTTACGTGCAGGAGTTGCGTTCATGGATGCGCTGAATGTCATCAATGTCGGCACCGACAAGGTCAATTCGCTGCTCAACATCGTTTTGCAGTATGGGGCGACGATCGTTCTGAAGCTGGTCATCGCGGCTTTTCTGTGGATCTTCGGGCGCTGGCTGATCGGGGTGCTGGTCAGGATGGTGCAACGCTCGCTGACTCGCCAGCGATTCGACCCGACGGTTCTGCGCTACGTGGGCTCGTTCATTACGGTCACGCTGAACATTATTCTGGTGATCGCGATTCTGAGTTACTGCGGAATAGAGACGACCAGCTTCGCAGCGCTACTGGCGGCGGTCGGGCTGGCGATCGGCATGGCGTGGTCGGGTTTGCTGGCGAATCTGGCGGCGGGTGGTTTCATCATTGTGTTGCGGCCGTTCAAGGTCGGCGATGCCATTACGGCGGCGGGTGTGACAGGGACAGTGGTCGAGATCGGGCTATTCGTGACATCCATCAACACTTCGGACAACGTGCTCAATCTGGTCGGCAACAACAAGATTTTCGCCGACACGATCATCAATTATTCCAGCAATGATTTCCGGCGCGTGGAGCTGACAGCCACGTTGCCGAATTCGGAAGACGAACAGGCAATTATTTCACGGCTCAAGGATCAGGTGGGCAGCCTTCCCAACGTGCTGAACAGCCCTCAGGTGGATGTGCAATTGTCCGCTGCGACAGCGGATGCCATCACCCTGTCGGTCAGGCCGTGCTGCCATCATGACCATTACAGGACGGTTTACCACCAGACACTGGAAGTCATCAGAACGCTGATGCGGGACGTGTCACTGAAGAAGGCGTAGCCCGG
>Ga0065712_10067774_pt1 | contig 43075 bp, 50 predicted proteins | sample MisRhiReplicate1_FD_59099 | JGI IMG/M metagenome (GOLD analysis project Ga0065712, IMG submission 59099) | Miscanthus rhizosphere microbial communities from Kellogg Biological Station, MSU, sample Rhizosphere Soil Replicate 1: eDNA_1 v3... | ecosystem: Host-associated > Plants > Roots >...
CATCCCGGTGCAACGTACCAGCCAGCACCTTGTTATGGGCGCCGAGCACGAAACTACGGAAGGTGAAGATGAACTTGCCTAGCTGGGAAAACTGTGCGAATGCAGGGATCTCTCCCGTGCGGTTGCGCAGCACTGCGTCGTCAGCGGCCTTAGTTAACGGACCACGGACTTTAGCCCATGTACCGTCTGACCACTTCGCAGTATCCATGCCGTGAGTTTTGATGTCATCAGCTAGCTCTACCATTATATCCGGCTTCAGACCGTACTGCTCCATGGCGTGCATAGCCCTCTTGTCGCCCTTCGCCGCCTTGTGCAAGGTGTCTACCATCAGGTTCGCCATTACACGCGCCTGATGGCTCTGGACGAACTTCTGGGCGTTCATGTACGGCACCAGCTGCTGCGCTTGGCTCATTGCAAGCTGAACCTGTGCAGATGCAGGGATCTCGAAGTTATCCTCCAGACGCTGCACGAACGGGCGCATGCGGATGTCCGCTGAGCTGTTGCGTGTCAGGATGTCCTTCAGTTGTGTCGAGGCGCCAACGTCCTTGCTGATGCTGGTATAAAGCTGGCGGGCACCGGGCATCTCTCTGAGCATGTACCCGACGGTCTTCAGCATGCCGTACCGCGCCATCATCGGGGCGTACTCCGTGACCTGCCACAGACCAGACGAGGCGAGTCCCACCATCCTTGTAGCCGCCTGAGTGGCCCGCATGAACGCTGGCATGTCTTCACCTACAGGCTTGCCTTGGATGGCTGACACGGTGTCGTCAAACAGCTTAGCCGCCCTACCCCGCTCTGCCTCTCCTTTAATAGAGGACAGTGCAGTCTTGCGGAGGTTGTCGATTGCCGACTGGTCTTCGAGACCCTTCCGTGCCAAGCCAGAGCGGCCTGCTACGGTGTCTAGGTAGCGCTCAGTGATGTTCGTCATGTTCGTGTCGATCAGATCAGCCACGTTCACGAACCCGCCACCGGGCAGCTGCAAGCCTGCCTTCATGTCGATGTCGATACGGTGCTTCAGGACCGCAGCCTTACCTGCCTCGTCCGTCACACCTGCCAGCACATCCATTGCACGTTGCAGGCGGTCGCCACGGATACCCGCACCATTCAGGATGTCGCGGATCTCAGCGAGGTTGTCATTACCTGCGTGGGAGCGGAATGCGCTGTCCTCGAAGTACCCCTTACGGCGTGTGCGGTCGATCAGGGACTTCGCAATGTCACCAGCCAGCTCTGCATCCCAGCCATTGGCCCGACGCATCCCAGTAGCCAGCATACGCACCAGACGGGACTTCGCAGCATCCTCTGTCAACCCAGAGGCCACCAGACGAGCTTCGATGTCTTCGATCTTGCCGATGTCCCAGCGACGGCTGAAGTATCCGGAGGACTCTGCCACATCGTCGGCACCACGTACACCGGCAGCCTTCATCTCCGCAAGTGTGGCCTTAGCCAACTTGTCGAGCGAGTCCGCCATTGACTTGATGTCCTTGTCAGGGTTAGCCGGGTGCATCTTTCCTAGGCGCTGATTCTGCTCACGAGTCAGCATCTCGATAGCTACCTCCCGCTCAACCTGACCCTGAGCCTCCAGAGCCTTCTTCGGTTGGAAGATCCGCTTGAACAGGCCGAAGCCTTTGCTAGCCAGAACCTCCTTGAGCTTGTCCTCGTACGCATACTGCAACGGGGCGAACTCAGCACGGATTGCACGGGTCTGACTCACTACGCTGTCGCCTGTCATGTCCAGTGGGTTGTCCACCAGCAGATCAGCCGCCTTGCGCATGTCATCACCGAAACCGCTGAGTGTCTTGTGCAGTGACCAGCTCACACCCTTGGCGAACTTAGTGGCATGCGTGTCCTCGTTCTTAATGAGCGAGGCAGCCCCGGCTGGCGTGTCGTCTGGGGCTGAGTGCAGGATACCCGACTCGTACATCGAGTGAGTACCGTCCAGCTCAGCAACGGTTGTCTTCACACTCAACGGCTGCTGCATCATCTCATCAGTCAGACCCAGTGCTCGGGTGAAGGCGTTGCTCTCACCGGCAGGGATGCCTAGGATCTTACGCACAGTCTCGACTACCTTGCTGAGCACGTTCCCACCAGTTGCCGGGATGCCCCGCAGGAAGTCGTAGAACTCCTTGTGACCACTGTACAACCCAGCCATGAACTCGTCCGCGTTCTTCAGGTAGTACTTAGCCTCCTGAGTCAGTGGCTTGCCCTCTGCTGCTTTCTGGGCCTGTACGTGCAGCTCGTCGATCTGTTTAGCCAAACCTCCGATAGCTGTGTCTGGTGCAGTGCGACCGAAGCGTAGGCGGTTGGCCGTCAGACTGTGTGCGATCTCGTGCATCTTAGTCCAGTCGGTAGCTCCTTCAGCGAGGGCGATACGGTTGCGACCGAAGTGGTACGCCGAGCGCTTAGCGCCCGCCACCACACCTACCTTGACATCCTCTGCCAGTGCATGCAGACGGCGGGCTAGTGTGCCCATCATAGGGTCACCAGAGGTGTCGATGATACGCTTGAGCACGTCCTTCGCAGTCGTCTCAGTCCCGGCAGTGAAGGGCTTCATGTGCCCACCCTTGATGGTCTGCTCGAACACAGGTGCCGTAGTGGCCTCTGCCTTCTTGCCGAGTTGCTTCGGCAAGCTCAGTGTACCCGGCTCTGCTGCCTTGGCCTGCGCCTTCAATGCAGAACGAACCTCAGCACCGTGGGCGCGCACTTGGCCCTCAGACCAGCCCATAGCGTTCTGAACGAACTCCACGAACTGGCGGTCGGCCTTGGATGTCTTGGTCTGGGATGCGATGTACGACGCCTTGTCTATGTCGCTCTCGAAGGCCAGATCGAACTGCTTCTGTCCGAACGCATACCGAGGCTTTGCCCCTGCCAGCTCCTGCGGCAGACGGGCATCGGGTGACTCTGTAGCCGACGTACTTACGGTGGGCTCTACCCGAGCAGGCCGTACAGTTGCAGCTGGGGTCGGTGCAGCAGTTGGAGTTACTGCCGGGACAACCTCTGGCATAGCTGTAGGATCAACTGGGGTTGGGTCTACCGCCTTGGACACAGGGCGCTCAGTAATTGGCTGGGCAACCTCGGCCAGCTTCTGCGATGGGAAGTCCTTGTCGGCCACCTCCAGCTTCCGGGTAAGCGGGCTGTAGAACGCCGCAGTCCCGGCACCGTTCAGCAAGGCACCAGAGATAACCTCGAAGTCGGAGACTACGCGGGACTGTCCCTCGATTGCGGATACACCGACCGCACCAACGGCAGAGGTCACGCCAGATACCAGACGCTGTACGCCCTTACCTGCCCGAGCTGCCGCTACCAGAGTACCTGCACCCATACTGGCTGCGTCGATACCGAGGTACACCGGGTCGATCATCTGAAGGCCAAAGCTGGCAATCGGGTGGTCGCCCATTAGGCGGTTGTTGTAGTTAACACGGTCGATGTTGCCAACCCAGTAGTCGAACTCGTCCTGACTCTTGGTCTTCATCAAGCGCTCACGTTCGTCAGCACTCAGCTGCATAGTCAGACCGGGTAGATGCTCACCAGCGTTGAAGCCCTCCTGGTGTGCAAAGTCTGGGCCTGTTGCCCATCGGTACACAGCCATCGGGGACATCTCGTCAACGGTGGCGTTCACGGATTCCATCAGGCTAACAGGCTGGCGGGCATTCGCCTGCTCAGTTACATGTGCTGCTGCGTTCGCCTGTGTCCCCACAAGCACCGAAGCCTGCGGGACATTCTCTGGTGCCTTGTACTGGGCTCGGGCTGCGTCTGCACGCTCCGGCAGAGTCGTGTCGAACGTAGGACTTCCGTACACTTGCGGGTCTACTTGCATGGTGTTACCTCATAGCTGTTTCGAGTTTAGATACGTACACGGCTCTACGCTCAGCGTGGCTGCCTTTGTACGCGGGGGTTTCCTTCAGAGCCCTCATGGCACCCTCTTTGTTACCGAGGGCGATGTAGGCCAGCAGATCTGGATCTCGTGCAGACTTCGGAGACTGGTATGCTAACTCCCCGAACAGCCGCAGGTACGGCTCACCCCTCACGCCGATGCTGTTCATCGTCTTCGTGGCTAGCTCAGCGGCATCATTAGAGGCACGCATGAACGTGTCCCGGATCTGCCCATCGCTGTACGTACCACCCGGAGGTGGGCGCTGGTAGTGGTTGTTCGTCTGGTGGATACCCACGCCGAAGCTGGTGCCACCCGAGTCAGCATAAGGTGTGGCACTGACGTTCTCGGAGTTGATGATGTCCTCACGGAGCTTCAGCATTGCCGATGGCTCTGCGTTCGCAGTGTTCAACCCGTTGAACTGTACACCCTTCACGTTCTTGCCGGGACCAACCTGAGCAGAGGCTTTAGCAGCGTCCTCGGACAGTTGCTTCTGTACGAACGGTGCTACGGCCTTCGGGTCTACGATGCCGGACTTCACTACACGGTTCTGGTCGTTCAACTCCCGGTACGTGAGCTTATTCGTTGCGTCGATGCCCCACGCAATGCGGTTGCCCTCGGTTGGCTTCAGCATTGTGTCGATAGCCTTACCGACGTACGCCCTATCGGCATACTCTGGCACGCCGAAGTACGACTGCACCGACTGCCCCTTAGGCATGATCAACGGCCCAGACGAAGTGTCTACAGCTCGGGCAGCCACAGCGGCCAATGCCTTAGAGCGGCGGGAATCTGCGGACATGAATGGGTTAGTCTGCCGGGTGTTCGCCAGTTCCTCCGACAAGGCAACCTGCCCCTGTGCTCGGATCTCGGCGGTACGGTCGGCATTCTCGAACCAATCACGGCCAGTGCTCAAGCGCTGCTTGTCGCTTGGCCCGAGTCCAATCCAGTTCTTAGCCTTGACGCTGATAGCACCCAGCAGTTGGTAATCGTCAATCTCCTGCACCACGGGGGCGTCTACCTTCAAGGCATTCGCTCGGAGTTCAGAGGTCAACCCACCAGACTGCTTGTCCTGCAACACCTTGGCCCGTGCCATCTTGACCACTGTGAGGGGGTCGGCAGTGCCTTCCTTCTGCAACTCTGACATGTACAACGCCATGTCCTGCTGTTCCGGGTTCAGGGCCTGTAGGAACTTGGACTTAGCTCCGGGGTTAGTCTGCTCTGCGATGGTTAGTGCCGAGAGCGTGTTCGTCACAAGCTGGGCGTTCTCTGGATTAATGTCCTCTCCGTACCCAAGCTGAGCAAACGCTGGGGTGAGGAACTTCCCGGCCTGAGTCAGAGCAGAGTCCATGCCGCTGTTGTTGCCAATGACCATGAGCCCCTGCACAACCTGCGGCAACGGTGCGTCCTTGTTCACCTTCAACCAAGCCTTGAGCCCATCGTCTTGGGTCTTACCCTGCCGTAAGAACTCCTGCTGATCCCCGCCGGCGAACCCTTTCGCTAGTGCAGAGTTGTCACCGTTGGTGGCTACTGCGTGGAAGTAGTCCTTCAGCACAGACTCTCGCTTACCTTGGCCTAGGATACCAGACTCTTCGGCCTTCCTGAGTTGTGCGTCTACTTCGTCATAGGACTCAGTGACACCCCCGTTGGGGTCTTTCCACTGAGTAGTCTTTGCAGCTACCCAAGTCTCGAAGTCCTGCGAGCGAACTACCTTGACTCGATCCATCGCTGAGCGGTGGGCCTTATCTACCTTGATCTGATCGTCGAACTCCAGCCGGGACATCATAGTCCCCTTTGTACCATCCGCGAAGTTAACCTCGGTGTTCTTCATGGCATCATACACAGCCACGTTGTCAGAGCTGGAGGCGTACTCCATAGCCTGCCGGGTCATGTCAAGCTGCATCTTCGGGGTGAGCTTAGGGTTCTGCCACACGTCCTTATAGATAGCCCCAACGAAGCCATGCACTTCCTGCTGGTACAGCTGCATGTCCCCCTTGGCCGCGTCGAGGTTGCCCCGGCGTACGGTCATGCTCTGCTGGATCGACTTCTGCTCCTGATCCAAGATCCATGCCGAGCGTGAGGTGGTGTACTTCTTCTGGGCAGCCACTTCATCGTTGGCCATCTGTCCGAACATGGCGGCGCGCTGCTGTTTCGACATACCCTCCAGCTGATCCTGAAGCGGCTTGCGCTTCTCGGTCATGTAGTCCTTGAACTGCTCAGGGGTGCCTTGAGCCAAGCGGGGGAGGTCCAGCTGGAGCTGTGCCTGATGCTGACTAATAGCCACACGGCCTACGGTGTCCCGGTAGCCTGCCGTAGTCCAGTCAGCAGTGAGAGGGTTCGTGCTCAGTTCCTCTTCGCTCTTACCTTGAGCCGCAGCCTGCACACCCTCAAGGTACTTCGACTCAAGCTGCTCCTTGAAGGCGTTATCTGCTATCTTCTGCCCTAGTGGGATCATGGAGCCGATGATGCGGTCTGCTGTCGACTCCGTGGTGGGGGCGATACCGCCTGCCCTTCCTTGACTGAACTTGCGTACGTCGGGACCGACTTGGCCGACACTGCTTTGACGCACCTGTGCGGTGCCCTGAGGCGCACTGATGTTCAGTGGCCCCGATGCACGTAATACCATTGTGTTACCTCGATAGTGTGAACCCGGCTTGAGCGCCGAAGCTTGGTTCTGGTTTGGAGCCTAAGCCCAAGTCCATCTTAGCGCCTACGTACTGCCCAGCTACGGACATGGCTGCCCCGCCCAGCATAGCGAGCTGGCTTGCGCCCTTCCCGATCTTCTGACCGTTTCGGAACTCACCTACGGATACGATTGAGTTCTGCCCGTTCGTTACTAGGTCGTACAGGGCGGTGTTGTAGTTCAAGGCGTTCATCTCGTTCTCGTCTGAGATCTGAGAGCGCACCTTGTCGAACGCCATCTGGATGTCCGACTGCACTGCATCTACGGAAGCACCCACAGTACCAGAGGCCGCAGCGTTAACCGCCGCAGTCCCTAGCGCTGCCTGCTCCCCGGCTGAGGCATCGAACTTCCGCTGTTCTAGAGCACGTACCTCCTGTGACTTCTGTACGTTCAACATCCCAACCCTGAAGGCTTGGGCTTGGAAGTTCTTCGTGTTGGCTTCCATGGCGGCTTTGGACTCGCCTACGTAATCCAAAGCTCTGTCTCGTTGCTGAATCGCATAGCTACCAGCCGCGTCTGCGGCCCCGGCAGCTTGCTTGTTCTGAGACATCATCGACATGGCAGCCATTGCAATCAATGGCCAAACCACGGGTTATCTCCTTCTGATGCGTGTATTGAATCGACCTGTGTAATCTAGGCCGGTGAAGTTCAGCTCCCCTGTGCCCTCTGTGTACATCATGAGGGTAGTCGTGTCGGCGTTCGTCCGTGCGGGGATTACAGCCCTAGAGGCTACGCCGTACCGGGCCTGCCCTAGCTCCAGCTCAGTAGAGCAGAACCGAAGTGTGGATTGGTCTAGTACGTCCGCATCAAGGCTAGTGTTGTCCGTGACCTGCACCATGTACTCGCTGGAGTTCTGCGTAGATATCCCGAACCTGAGTACCGTGAGCTTAGCCGACTCGATCTTGATCCCGTTGTGGTCTTGGGCAATTGGTGGCGTCGGGCTCATGAGGGAGCGGTACGGGAACCCGAAGCTCACCAACCCCGATGGGAATGACCTAACTGTGGTGATCACGTTACCTACGTGGCCGGCGATGCCGACCTCTTCTCCTGCCAGCGGGCCTGTGCTAACCGACAGCTTTAGACTCGCAATAGCATCTGGGTCGAATGTAGTCAACCACGACGGCACAGTGCATACGTTATCCACCACGTTGATCTCCCCGTTGAAGTCGAGGAACGGTCTACGGGAGCTGCTGAAGTTCAGGGCACCCTGCCGTGGATCCATCGTGCAGCCTACCAGTAGACCGTTCTGAATGAAGATCACGTTAATGACCTCGTTCGAGAAGTAGGCCGAGGCCACTGGGTATTTGAACCGCCAAGTGTGCCAAGACTGCTGCACCTTCGTGTCCCCGTCCCAGCTGTACTCGTACACCACGAGGGAGTTCCTATCCCGGCTAGGGGCGAACATCACCATACTAGCCACCGACGAAGCCACACCGAATCTGCACTGCCCACCCATGTACTTAGGTAGGTGGGCCGTAGCATCGTTCGCCACGTACTGAGCATCCGTGTACTGGCTGGACACCATCTCCATGAACCCGAAGTAGTCTGAGGACCGTGGGGCGGAGAATAGTAGCGTGCGGCCTACCGGTACAGGCTCAGATAGTGTGTCCACTGAGTATGCAGAGGTGAGTAGGACTGTCGCGGTGCGTGGTGTAACGGCGTTACCCCCGCTAGGGATCAGCGCTTGGTACTTCCGAGAGAACAGCAGCAAGTCTTTCTGGAACGGGACAGCGTACTGGTACTCAGCCGAACTGTTAGCGCTTGAGCCAACTGCGATAGTGTCATTATCGAGCAAGCTCGTAACTGTCGAGCGGAAGAACCTACGGGGGTTTGTACTAGCCGACATGTACACAGTAGACCCTGATAGGATCACTAGGCGGTTCTGGAATGCCGCTAACCCAGAAGGCTTGCGGGTCGTACAGAATACTGGACTAGGATTTGAATCCTCATCCCCGGCTAAACGCCCCTCGTATGCTGGCTGGGCGAAAGACCATACACCGCCTACGTATGTGACCCTTGGTGGCATGTTGGTCAAGGAGGCGGGACTACCCCACACACCGCACTCTAGCCACTCCTTACGTGCGTCGTTGTACTTGTAGTACCTTAGCAGCCTCTGCTCCCCAACTGACATTACGTACCCGTTCCACGCTGGCGGTAGCAGTTGCGGTAGGTCCGACTCTGTACGCACCTTGGATACGTTCGAGCACTGTAAGTACGTGGACCCTGATGGGGACACGACAGACAGCACACCACCGGCGTACGTGATACTGTAGATACCTACGAATGCGCCAGTGGCCGCTAACCCGATGTGCACCGCCGACACACCAGCCGGGTTGGAGTTGGCTAAGGCGGAGGCAATGGCATCAGGCGTAGAGGCTGCGGCATCACCTGCACCGGTCCCGTTCGGGGTGGTGTATGTGAGGTTAATAGCCCCGTAGGCATTTGTGATTGTGATTGTGTAGGTCTTCGAGAAGGCCCCTGCCCTGATGTAGTAGAAGCCTAGGGTGTCAGGTGAACTCTGGGTCTCCGATGGCGCACCTAGTGCTGGCTGCTTCGTCACGTTCAGGAAGAAGAACTCGTCCCCTACTGTCGTGCCTCGGATGTCCTGAGCAGCGCTGGCTTGGAGGTACGCACTGGTCGTCTCGTACCGCATAGTGGTGAGGTCTTCCGACATGACCAGCAGCTTACCTGTGCGTACCCCAACGAACACATGCGCACGCTGCCCTGCGATGTCTGTCTCCCACGCCCGTACGCTGTCAGTGTCCTCCCCCGGCATAGCGTAGTGGAACTTCTTGGTAAGGCCGGGGCGGCGGCGGACGTTCGTTACGATGTCTGACACCATGTTATCCTGTGCCGTCACCTGCCCAACTAACCGTAGCTTTGGCAGCTGTTGCGATACCCCTTGCAGGATGGTGCTGTACGCACCCTCGTATCCACTCATGTTACGACCTCATTGCTGAACGGAGCCGAGCATAGCGCCCAGACTTCCGGGTCGTGTGTCTCATGTTCCGTAGGTGTTCGTTCGCGGCTAGAAACTCCGCAGTCTTTGCCACTTGCTTCCACTCCCCGACTACCGACTCAAGGCCGATGTCGACTAGGTAGATCTGCACCAGCGCTGTGTAGAACACGTACGTGGCAACCGACTCCGGTAGTTCCTCGAAGGCCATCCGTAGTTGGATGGTGCCGGGTACTGGCTTCGTCCACAGGTAGTCGAGGGTGGTGGTATTGAACAACACACCGTTCCGCACTGTACCCGGCTGCCCTTCGTCTGGGATGAATGCCAAGGTGTCGGTGGGGATGGCGATGCCGCCCTCGCTGTCAGGGTACAGAGTCGTTGGGAACTCGTTGAACCACCAACCCCGCATAAGGGTCATGTCCACGTTCGAGTCGATCACAGGCAGGATCACTGCTAGTGTCGGGTGCTTCACATCCACTCGCGTAACAGGATGCTCGCCCAGTGCGGGCAAGATCAGGTTCACTGCTTTTAATAGATCCATGGTTTCTTTAGCCCAAAAAAAAGGGAGGACAAGCCGTAATGGCCCATCCTCCCTCTTAGTTACTGATTACTCAGTGAAGCCGACAGCCACCGCATCTGGGCGGTGTTGGCCGACGGTGTACATGCAGTACGTGTCGAGCACCGACTGGAAGTGCTGTGGGTCGTCCCACTTATGAACAGTCATGGACTTAGCCTCGACAGTCACCAGAGCCTTAGCCGGGTTGAAGATGATGAAGGCAGCCTTGGCCTCGGCAGCCGAGACGTTGAAGTCTGCGCCGAGGATGTGGTCAGTGATGACGCCGGTTGGGAAACGCGGGGTTTCAATGACGCGGGTGCCGTTCAGCCACGCAACACGACGGGCAGCGAAGTCATTGTCGCCGTTGCCGCCTTGGTAGTCCACGTTCATCAACTTCTTCTCGTCCAGCAAGAGATCGAAGATGTCCGGGTTCATCAAGGTGATGTTAGCCTTCAGGGAACCACCGAGGTCGCGCTTAACGAACTCCTTCAGCAAGCCCTTGTGGGTCTTCACGATGATGCTAGCTTTCACTTCATCGGCAGTCTGGGTGGCAGTCGCTACAGCGGCGTTCAGGCCGGTAGTGGTAGCCTTCAGGCCGTTCTTGAACGAGCCAGCCAAGTGAGTCGGGGCCACGAAGGCCGAGCACTTAATCAGGGTGATGATGTGGGCTTCGTCGAACGCCTTAGCGTGTGCCGAGCCGTGTTCAGCCGAGTACTCCGACTGGAAGTCAGGAGCGGTCCAGTCGTCTTGGTAGTCGAATGGGGTGCGGATGAACGAGGTGGTGTCCACGGTTACGAGGAACTTGTCGTTCGCAATGCGGGCGCCGTCCAGCTTCTCACCGGACTTGCGGCCCTTCACAACAGCCGCACCGATGCGGTCACCGCGCCAAGTGTTCGACTGGTTCATCACCGACTTGAAGCGGGTGAGGTTCATGCTGCGGAACATCGACTCGACCTTGAACGAGCCCTCTACGTCGCCTTCGTAGGCTTCGATGTGGATGTCTTGGTCGGCGTTAGCACCAGCCCACCAATCACGGGTGAGGGCACTAGCGTTGTATTCTGGGGTTCCAGCCATGTGTGTAGCTCCTTGCATTAATGAGGGATGGCTGGGAGAAACGAGGGACCACTTCCGGTGTCGTTTCTCCTACCATTATATCCGGCTTCAAAGGGCTGGGCTTAGCGGCCCATGTCTTTGCCCATTTTGCGACGGCCAAACAGCACGCCACGCTCTTGCTCGTAGGTCCGGGAGTTGCGATCCAGCTTCTGGAGTTCGTCTTGGAACTGGTCCTTCGACAGAGCAGCCTCAGCGCCCGGCGCAGCTTGGCCGGTGATGAGGCCAGCAGGCTGTACCAGACCGCCGTTACCCTTGGCGAACTCGACGACCATCTTCGCAGCGGCGTCAGACTGAGCGCGGATGCCGGAGTCTGCCATCTGGGCAATCACAGCCTTCATGTGCGCCGGGGCCGATTGGTTGAACACAGCAGCAGCTGCATGCCAGTTCGCCTGACCACCTGCCATTGCATAGGCAGAGGCTACAGCAGCCTCACCTTCTCGACCCGTATGCTCCACGAGGGAAGCAGCCAGTTGGGTAAGGTGCGCAGCATTAGCACCACCAACGGAGGCGATGTACGCCTTGTCGATCAGGGAAGCATCGCCGTACTCTACTGCCTTGGCGATTGCACGTTGCACATCAACACCGGAACCGGCTAGGATATTGCTCAGGCTGGATACTACCGGATCAGCCGAGGCCGATGGGGCGTACGCTGGAGCTGCTGGGGCCGATACTGGGGCTGGAGAAGGGCCGGACAAGGCTGCCAGTAAGGCCGCGATGGTTGGGTCTACTGGGGCCGGGGCGGCTGCTGGGGCTTGGTACTGCGGTGCTGGTGCAGCAGGCACTTGCGACACGAAACCATTAGTGGCATCGGCAGCGTTCGGGATCTGGTGTTGACCCTCACGGCTATGCACAGCGGCACCCGGACCTTGTGGGGCTTGTGGGATGGTGCCTGCTGGGATGCGTACTTGTTCAGTCATGGTTTAATTCCCTTGGATAGATTGGAGTGTGTCGGTCGCTTGGCCTGCGGAGGCTGCGTCCATCATCTGGTTCTGACCCTGCTGCTGTAGGGCTGAAGCCTTAGCCTCGCTTGCCAGCTGCTCGTCTGACTTGTAGATCAGACTAGTGTCTACCGATGACCCGGCCATGATCATGTCCATGATCTTCTGGCCGTCGATCCGCTTGTCCGTCTGGATCAGCGGGTTAATGATAGCGATTGCATCCTGCGCCGCAAGGATCAGGTTCTGGACATCAGTGGCCCTACCGAGAGCCGGGATACCGGCAACGATGTTTAGCTCTACCGTGTTCGAGACGATGCCTTCCAGCATGTCGCTATTTACTTCGGTGAGCAGGATGTGGGCAAACGGCACCTGCATACCAGCGGCCAGTGTGGAGTATGCCCCACCCAGTACGTTGTCAGCTTCCAGCGCGTCTTGCTTAATCTCGAACGCTGTGACGCGCTCTGCCTCACGGGTGTTCCCCTTGTACATGAACGCACGGGAGAGGTTAGTGATAACCGCCTCCAGCTCTGCACGCATGACCTGTAGCTTAGTGGCGTCTCCGTTCTCGTACGCACTCACAGCACCGGGGGCGCCCTGCACGTACTCACCGGACTCGGCATTAGCCAGTTCGTCAATGTCGGCACCCATACCGGGTGCTACAAGGTTCACCACCTTCATCAGCTCGATGCCGTACAGAGCCGCAGCGTGGGAGCCATCAGACAACTTAGCGAAACCGCCAGCGAAGTCCTCAACCAACCCACGGCCATAGTTCTCACCGGCAATCAAGCTCCACGTCACTACCTGCCAAGGGCACAGCAGTTCCGGGTACAGACCTGTAGTGCCTACTGGCACCTCGTCTGCTTCCTGCGTCACCTCGTAGTACACCTTACCGCTGGCACCCTGCTTACGCTGGATGCGGGTGTAAAGTTCTACTGGCGGGCAGTCGTCGGTACGTGCATACCGGGAGCGGTGCGCCATCCGCAGGGCAGTCTGAACCGTGGGGCTCAGTGCCTCGATGTGCGTGTACTCTCGGATCACAGTATCGAGCAGGGTGCCTTGACCGTCGCGCTTGCAAGAGAAGGACTGTAGCCCGTACGTGACGAACTTCCCTGCCTTGCTGTCGCGGTATATCAGGCCAGTGCCAGTGACGATCACATGCCGCAGCAGTTGGATCAGCTGAGCGTACGAGGCGTTCAGGAAGATCCGTTGGCACGACTTCTGCTCCAGCTGGGCGAAGTTACTCGTCAGCTGGACCTTAGTCATACCCTTACCCTCAGCGGCCTTCACCAGCGCGTCAGAGGCGTCGATCTTATAGAAGGGACGGGACGACGGGAACAGCATGGCCGCCAGCTTAGGTGCCAAGTTGTTCACCAGCAGTGCGCCAACCTCTTGGTAGTCCCGTTCCAGTATATGCTGTGTACCATTCAGGGATAGGGAGAGGTCGGCCATCAGCTGGGGGAGCGTCCAGTGGGCCATCTTGATAGCCTTCTGGATTACCGTGTCATCCCTGTACTTGCCGAAGCGTTGCTTGTGAGAGATACGGTTAGAGTAGTCCATCAGCCCAACCCGAGGGTACTGGACAGGCCAGACGCCTTCTTACGCTTGGCTGGGTCAGCCTCAGCCGATGCCATGTCAGCCGTGCCTCCAGCGATAACCGAGTTCAGGTTCTCACCCTTCAGGTCCGTCTGGAAGTTAGCCTGCATCAGAGCCATCTGCTGCGCCTGCTGCTCTGCCTGCTGCCGGGCCAGAGCTGCCTGCTCTGCTGCTTGGTTCTGTGCATCTGCTTGCTGCTTAGCCTGCGCCTCGGCATTCTTCTGGGCTAACTCCGCAGGGCTCAGCGCTTTATCAGAACCGTAGAACAGGTCACCAGACGGATCTGGTAGACCCATCTTCTTGCCGTACTGGTGGCCCAAGTCGAGCTTGGCTGCCACCTTTCGAATCTTTTTGAAGAATCCCATTCAGGGCTGCTCCTTCTGTAGCGATTGCTTCAGCGTAGCCACTACGTTTCGCTGGCCTGCATGGTACAAGAACTTCTCGTGGGAGGTGTCAGGTGTACCGACATGCTCCGGGAACATCTTGTCCAAGTAATCCAGTTGGCGCTGCGTGAACTCCACCTTTAGCTGTGTAGGTTTCATAGGTCATCCATGTTCGTTTGATGTACCAATATACCCGGCTTCAAGAAGAGGCATTAATATCTGTAGAGATTACCTATTAATATCCATATTTATTAAAGGAAGTATTAATACAATATCTATTCTATTTATATCTCTTCTTTCCACTATATCCGGCTTCTAGCAGAAGAAGAATTCGGAGGTCAGGATTTGGTCTAGATCCAGCTGGCCTTTCATGGGGACTTCACCCTCAGCGCCTACTGCCCATAGGAAGTCTGCTAAGACATCGTTCTGGTACAGCTTAACGAACTGCTCACGGATGACCCGGTGCATCTCGTCCACGTCGCTTGGGTGAGTCCCGAAGGAGTCGTGGATGGCTAGGATGTCGTACCCTAGGCGCTTCATCTCCAACCCCACCATAGTCAGGTGGGAGGCGTCGAGGGCATGCACGAAGTTAGGGGCGATGGCGTTCTGCATGGCCATAGGGTTCGTGCTGTCGTTGAACTCCCGCACTAAAGCCTCCCTCGTCCCACAGGAACGAAGGTACACGTTGATTTCATCGAAGCCTTGGTAGTCGTGCTGCACAAGGAAGCCGGTCGGAGTAGGCCACTCCATGCGCTTCCCGTTCGGCATCTGGCGGGCTACTTGGCGCAGCCAGTGCATCGCAGCCTCGGAGGCCGGGACGGTGGCGCCAATGCCTTGGAACAGCTTCTTCGCGAGGTACATGCTCGCACGGTACGCTGACACACCTTCCGGGAACAGGGCGGCGCCCCACTCCTTCTCTGCAAATGCCTGCACGAACTCAGACGTTCCGCGCAGTGTCGCCCCGTACACGTACGTCATAACTGGAGTCTTGGCCAGATCCCGAGGTAGATCCACGCTGAGCCATATAGCAGCGTACAGCCTGATCGTCTCGTCTGCTGACTCAAGATCCCGCTTAATGGCAGCTACGGTATTGGTAGCCACCCGGCTGTATATATCCTGCTTTGGCCCGACGAAGGTCTCGTCGATTAAGTTCACGTACCGGCCACCCGTCGGGTCTCGAAGCATCGCACTGAAGTGCTGGAGTCCGGAGCAGGTAGCGTCCATGTGCACCGGCAATCCAGTCTCGAATGTCTCCGGGTTCCCCGACGCAAGCGCCTGTGATAAGCAGTATGCGGCGCTGTACATTACCCATGGTGAGTCCTTCCCAAATGTCTCTGCGTTGTTCTCAGGCTCTGCTAGAGCCCTCTGAATGATGTGCCAGTTCTCATCGGTCCACTCGGCCCGCTTGTCGAACCGCTCTTTGTCGTACCCGAACGAGTTCGCCACTGCGACCTTCAGCCAGTACAGGCCACGCTTCCCGAGCGGCTTCTTCCGGTGGAAGTGCAGGCACGCCTTGCTCAAGTCAGAGCCCTGTGGGTTCGGGCTGGAGCGGTAGTACCAGCGACCACGGGTGTCACAGAACACCGGGAGCCAGAGCGGCCCCTGTGGCTTGCTGGCGGCCTTCATGAAGCCACCGATCTCCCGCACCTTCGAGGACCACTCACGCTTCTCATCGTACCACGCTGCTGCCTGCCGCTTCCACGCTCCGAATACCTCCAGCTCCTTCTCAGTCCCGGATGTCTTGCTCCATGTCTCTGGGAGCGGGCACACGGGCTTTGCAGGCGGGAACCGAGTCGGTATACCCATGTCACCGCCACCGAGCTGCCAGAGCCCTTTGATGCGGTTCAGCGTGGGTAGGTGCAGTTCCATCGGGATGGATTGCAGGTAGTTCGCGCACTCGAACACCATCGGCATGTTCTCAGCGGTGAACTGCTCTCTGAGGCGGAGCCGTTCCGACTTCCTGATGCCGTGTAAGCTCATCAGCGGGGCGTGCTGCTTCCGTCGCGGGGATAGGTAGCCCCCACCGATCAAACTCGTCCACGGGTCCGGTGGGCAGCTCATGGTGCCAGCGCAGTTGTCCATCACACCGGCCACGTCCTTGTTCCCATAGCTGTGTAGGAACTCGGTGACTTCCTCGGCCATCTCGTAGTAGTACATCTTGCCCTTCGATCCGAAGGTCTTGATGTGCACCACCAGCCCAGCATCCATGCAGGCCTGTACCCCGAACTTACCGAGCTGCACTACCTCAGTGGCAGAGAGCTTGGAGTCTGCGAAGTCCTTCATTACCTGCTCGTATGCGTTACCGTACACACCGGCCAAGTGGTGCTTCGACGTTGTGCGTCGTTCCTTCACCTGATCGTGGATCTTCTGCATGTACACCGGGTTAACGGTCTGGGCTTCCTTGATGCGGATCTCAAGCTCGAACAGGCGCCCAATGGCACCCGCTAGGACTTGGATCGTCACAGGCTTTGTCCGTACCTTGTGCCCTGTCAGATGCGTGATGCACTCACGAATTGCCAGTACAGCCGCTACGTCCAGATCCAGTGCCTTCAGCCACTTCCCGAACTTGGCACCGGGGCCTCTCCTTGGCACCAGTTGCTCCCTTTGCATCGACTCTTTAACCGCAGCGTACGCTCGACCGATGAACCGGCTGGCTTTGGGTAGGTTGACATCGCCGTCAAGCGCAGAAGCCTTCAGCTTCTCAAGGCGCTCGGCACTAGCCACGGCGTCCTGTTCCATCTCGTACTTCAGTTGCGCTTCACGGCAGTCAGTCATTACAATCCAGTTCCAAAGTCACGTACTAGGGCTAGGCGCAAGGCCTCTGCCTTTGCGCCGTGGGTCTTACCGTACTCAGCGATTAACTCGCGGGCTGCACCGTGGTGCCCCGACTCCATGTACCCGTACACCTTCTCCTGCGTTTCCTGATGCACAGGGTCTGGGCCGATACTGAAGGCATCCCAGTTGACTTGGCTCATTCCTTCTCTGCCTCTTCGATCAGCATCTGAAGGTAGTGGGCTGCCTTCTTGAGATCCTGCAACCCGTTCTTAGCTCGGTGGCGGCATACGTACTTGATAACGTTGGCCTCCCGGTACGGGATGGCGTTCTCTACGATGAACTCCACTGGTTGGATCTTCATGCCTTTGTAGTGGTTGCCGCCCACTTGCACATCCAAGGCAGAGGTAGGGGTAGGTTCCTCTACTGCGCACCGCACAGCCAGTATCGACGCACCGCGTGGGGAGGTGCTGTAGTGCCCCGGCTTACCGGGTACAGGCAAGTGGTGCGGGGTCCACGCCGGACGCTCGCCGTTAGGGTCTATGAACACAGCACCACCGGCCTCGGCTATGTACCGTGGTTCGGTAAGGTGCGGGACGTTAGGGCCTGCGGTGTAAAACACTTCGATCAATTTGCTCAAGGTACTGCTCCAGTAGTTCAGTTAAAGGCGACCGATCCAGCGGCCATCCGTCTTCAGGATCATAGGCACCAACATCGGACGCCCATCCAGAATCACCGTACAGCCAATGACTGGCTTGCGTAGTGAGTGCTTGCCATACGCGAAGGCCATAGCGTCTTTGTCGATCAAGCATCCAGAGTACGCACCCCAATAGATGTGCTTAGAGCCAGCCGTGTACTCCACGCTGAAGTTGCCGTGATGGTGGCCGACCATGAGGTTGCACTGGTTATGTGCCGCATCCCCGAGGATAGGGCCAGATGGTTGGTGCTTGAACATGACCTCACCCAACGGGGTGTTAACGCGCCAGTTCTCAGCCCAGTGCCAGCCTTCACCGCCGCCCAGTGGGAACAGTACATCACGGTAAGACTTCAGGTACTGCACCGGAATACCGTGGTGCTTGGCCTTGCGGAAGTGCATACTGCCGTGGTTGGAGTCGCACAGGAACAGCTCAGGGAACAGCTCAGCGAACCGCAGCAGCACCTTGCGGGTGGCTTCTAGTTCGTCACCTGCTGACATCAGGTTAGGGTCGCTGTCGTGGAAGCTCATTGCGTGCTTGTCTGCCTCGTCGCCGAGGTTAATCACCAGATCAGGTTTGAACGCCTTCTTCACCGCAGTCATGAACGCTAGAGCATCCTTGTGGTGGTACGGGGCGTGCAGGTCAGGCATCACTACAATGCTCTGGTAGATCCGATTCGGCTCGAACAAACCCCCTACGCCAAGAGGCGCAGCCGGGATCAGCTTTCGTTCTTCTCTCAGGGAGGCGTTAGCTTTGGACTTGCTGCCAGCGTAGTCCGTGTAGATGAGGCGCCAGTACTTGACATTCTGTCGAGTGACCTTGGTACCGGGGCCGGATGAGGCGGGGAGGATGTCGTTGTAGTGTGCTGCGGCTTTGACGTTGCACTTAGTGCGGAGGATGGTGCCGTGTTGCTTAGGGGTGAACAAGTTCATTAGTGGAGCGCGCATTACTTACCTCGTTTCGACTTCTTGGACTGCCTAGGGAATCGCTTCTTACTAGACAGTATCTTACGCAACTCGTCTTCCTTGAACACGAGCACATGCACATCCTGTGTATCGCACATCCTGTCACCACCATCCTTAGTCTGGTAGATGTGCAGGAGCCCAGAGTGGCCCCGCTGGATGCGTGTCTGGTAGCCGTTCTGGCTGCCCTTGTAGTTCCATGTCCTCATGCAGTAGCCCTCGGCTTCCTCACTACAGAGCTAGCCTTGCGAGTCGCCCGTGCCTTGCGGGCATTGGCGTTACGCTTCAGACGCTGCTCGTCTTCAGTGAGGTGGGTGTGGTACACGAGGCCGCAACCGGGTTGCTTAAGGTAAGTGATAAGCCGCTCCAGCCAAGGAACCAGTACAGCGTAGTCCATGCTCTTAGCGCCCCACCGCCCAGCAGCGTTCGCCACTTTGCCCTCCGCCGCGTTGCAGCTTCGATGCAGGACGCCGCGAATCTCACCAGTCTCGTGGTCATGGTCAATGGCTCCTTCGCCCTTGATCTTCAAGTCGATAGGCAAGCCGCAGAGTGGGCAGTTCCCACCCTGTAGCTTAACCTGCCGTGCCTTCCAGCTTGGCATAGTGCTTCGTGCTAGCTTGCGCAGTAGGATAGGACGGCCCTCTTGGCCCGCCCTGATCTCGGCAGCAGTCACCCTACCGCAATGCGGTACGTAGAACGGTTCAAGCTTGTCCATTAAACCACCACCTCCAGATGTTCTGGGCGGAAGTGCTCACGCACTTCGCCGTGTTTCAGGAACCACTTCGACCGTGCACACGCCTGAACGTAGGAGAGATTCTCCGAGTTCAGCCCACAGTCTAAGAGGTATAGATACGCTGAGTCCTTCGGGTGGCGTAACAACCACAGGAGCCATGCCTCTGCTAGCACGTTCTGGCCAATACGTTTGTAAGCACTCACTACGAAGTTGCTCAGCTCGGCCTCCGTCTCCAAGTTCACCAGCGCTTGGTACGCCCCGTCCTTCCCACACAGACGGCCATCCAACTTTCTGATGCCCTTCACGTGGTCCGCGCTGTCGCCCATTAGCATCTGGCACCAGAAGAACTTGACGCCCCTGCCCCAGATCTTTAATGCGCCCGCAGGTGTGTATTTCTTTACCAGATAACCAACTGGGTTGGATAACCGCTCGACGATCCCAAGCTCCTGATCCCAGTACAAGTACGGGGTCAAGCACAAATCCTTGTCGTCGCTCCATATAACACCATCGTCCTTCAGCTGGTACGACTGAGTAATCATCGCGTCGTCAGCCTCAACGTCGCGGTGGAACTGAACGTCCCAGTCTGGTAGCCAGTGCATAGGTTGGGCCATTGCTTGACGCAGCGGCTCTAGGAGCGAGGGCTTAGCCTTCCCGCTCCGGTTCCCTTGGTAAGGTTGAACAGAGAGGATGCTCCCTCGGTTGTGCTTCTTGCAGTCGGAGCTGGTGAGGTGCACCGTGAGGTACTGGCTCTGCGTCAGGAACATCTCCGTCAGCATAGCCGTCTGGTACTTCCTGATCGCAGTGTCGAGTCGAGCACTGGTAGCGGCAGCCCGGTATGCTGGGCCGTCGCCATCCATAATGAGGGTGCGCCCTGCGACGGCACCCTCGAACTCGTCCTTGACCTGCGAGCGCTTCACACCGAAGCGACTCAGATCAATACCCATTGTTACATCGCACCCGGCATAGCCAAGTCTTCATCCTGCTCAGCATCAGCAACTACAGTGCCGCCTTCGAACGGAGCATCCTTGACACGCTGTTCGTCTTCTTCATCGTTCGCTGCGTCAGGCAGTGCAGCACCACTGGAGGCAGCCTTAGCCGCTTCCGACTTGCTGCCGTTGGCTTTGGCAGTAGGCTCAGGGATCTTGAACTCGACGCCGTTACCCAGCAGCAGTTCTTCGAGGGCAGAGCCAGCGAAGTTACGAGCACCGAGCAGCTTCTCTTGCATGAAGTTCTTCGACTTGCCCTCGTCGTTCTCGCCTTTGATCTCCAGCATGTCCCAGCATTCCATGCTTGGCTGGTCCCACAGGAAGAAGCGCAGGAAGTCCTCGTCGAACTCTGGGCATTCCTCGGGCTTCTTGGTACGTGGGTTGATCGGAGGCAGGAAGCCAGTGGTGTCGATGCTCGACGACTTCTTCTTCGTGGTCTTGTTCTCGGTCTGCTTGATCTTCAGCAGGATAGGCTCACCGATGAGGTCAACCCAAGTGGTGTGCAGGCCCTGCCAGTTCAGCGCCTTGAACAACTTGAAGGCGTTGGACTTCGCGGTACGACTCACCTTGAACGGCCAAGTGCGGACCACGTACGGGGTGCCGTCTTCGTTGCAGTAGCCTTCATCGTACAGCACGAACTCCAGCTGCACTTCCTCGGCGTCGGCTGTAGGCTTGCCCTCGAACTCCTGAGGCTGCACACCGAACTCGATCACACCAGAGCAGCGGGCCATGGTGTAGCCTTCAGGCAGGAGGCGGCCACCGCCACCACCTTTCTGTTCCTCGGTCATGTCAACGGCGGTTTCTTTAGCCAGAGCAGCGGCTTCGCGCAGTTGGGCCAGAGTCAATTTAGGCTTAGTTACTTCAGTCATGGTGTATCTCCTGCGAATTAATGGAAGTGTATCAGGCAGCTAGAGCGAGAGGCTCTGCGTCCAATGCAGCGGCTTGTTCAACCACTGCTGCCAGCTCAGCTCTGTGCTTAGCCAGCGTTGCTTGCGTCTCTGGTTCATCCAGAACGCCTTCATGCCAGTGCACCTTGTGGTACATACTGACACCGAACTCTACCGCAGCCGGGAACGGCACGCCCAGATCGTACCCATGAGTTTCCTCGAAGTACGTAGGCAGGCTCTCCATGATGCGCTTGACCTCTCGGCACACCTCGTCCAGTACATCCTTGTGGCAGTCGAGGTAGATGGCATCGTGCACGGTGTTGATGATGAAGACCCGAGGGCCTGCGTCGTCAGCGTAGAAGTCCTTGCTCAAGAGGTAGCGGTAAACCAACCCGCACACGCCTTGTACGAAGAACCCGGACTCACCCTGAATAGGGTAGTTGCGCATCTGAGTTGGCTTGTACTGCATGATGGTAGACTTCTGGCCTTTAGACCAAACAGTCTTAGGCCATTGCCGGAACTCGAAGGTCGTACCCGCTGGGCTAACCCATGTACCGACACCGTAAACCCGCCATGTACCGTCAACCTCTTCCCGATGGCGCGTCGTTGATGCTTCAACCGTTGGGAACACCGAGTCCTCAAACCATGCCTCCACGTCAGGGAACAGCGCCTTCTCGTTGTCGATGAACGCCTGCGCCTCTTCTACCGAGCACCCTGTGCTGAATGCAATACCAAACGCTGTCGCACCGTACTGGTACGAGAACGCTTTCGGCTTTATGTCCGTCCGCATCCTGTCGTACCGCTCGTGCTCTGGGTGGCTCTGGTCTTTGCATTTCTTCAGCACATCCTCGTACGGCTCATCCAGCTGCGCACTCAGGCGCATGCAGTGCATGTCGATGCCTTCGATCAAAGCCTTGATGAGCGCCTTGTCCTTCGAGAACGCAGCCAGCGACACAACTTCCAGTGCTGAGTAGTCCGCTTCTACTATATACCCGTTCTCACCGAACCGAGACGTGAACATCTTCTTCACGTCAGATGTACCACCACGCGGGAGGTTCTGGAAGTTCGGTTTGTTCGAGGACAGGCGAGTAGTGATGGTGCTCGTCATGTTCAGGTTGTGGTGCACGAAGCTGAGTTCGTTCAGGTACTGGAGCATCCCCGCTTGCTTTATGACGTTGCCGTCGTCGTCGCACTCTTCCCGTAGGTAGTAAGTACCGAGATCCTTGTCGAGCTTGGCAAACTCCAGAAGAGCCCCCAGCACAGCTCGGACGTCATCGGGAAACTCATTCCGCTTAGCAAGCACCTCCAGAGGATCCTTCGCAGTGCTGTACACAAGCGACCCGTCAGCGAGCTTACGCTTCCCGGTGAACTCATTGTTGAACTCCTTCTGGAGCGCGTCAGGTAGTAGGCCCATGTCGGCAATGCCGGGGCAGTTGTGGATGAGGTCGAACCACTTCAGCTTAACCTCTGGCGTGTCCTCGCGGAACACCTTAGGCTCGCCCTTGTTCTTGCCAGCAGTGAAGCGGGCGCATGGGCCGTGCTCGAACTCGTAGTCACAGAAGCGCTCACCCGTAACGTCGTCAGCGAAGTCCGTCACAGGAACCCGCTTACCCTCTGCTGCCTTCGTCTTACCGAAGTAGTAGAAGTCCTGCTTCACGTACTGCTCAGGGCTGCCGTCGTAGCTGTATGGTAGGCGGCTACGGTACTTCAGCGGCCCGCCATAGATCCAAGCAGACATGTGGTACGCACTCGTCTCCTTGAACACAGCGTCAGCTGGGAAGCCGTCACGCCACTCCTTGAACGAGTCCACTAGGATGTTCAGGCGGTGGTTACCGATTGCCATCTGGGCGTACGCTACATCCTTGTTCACGTACAGCCCGTTGTAGCAAGCGTCTGCGCAGAACAGCATCCCCTCCATCCGGGTGAGTGCCATATTCCACATACCACGCTGGACCAGCTTCTTGTACTGACCCCAGAAGACTCGGCGGGTGTTGTCGATGTCACCGCTCGGGCCGTCGAGGTACTCAGTCAAGAGCGCCCGGTCGATGTCCGCAGTGAGCACGCCCTGCTCCCACAGGATCTTGATCCCGTCAACCTTCGGAGTACCGCCGTACATAGGGGCAATGGTGCCGAGGGCTGGGTACGTCTCCTGCTGGTTCGACAGGAGGTAGTGGGCGTACGCTGTACAGAAGATCCGACCGCCTCGCTTGAGAAAGCGGTTGATCTCGTCCCGTGTCTCGCTGAACATCCAGTCCAGTTCGAACGGGGCGTTGTGCGCTACCAGCAGCCACACGTCATCCGGGATCTTGAGCCAGTCCTTGGCCTCTTCCTTCGACTCGTAGTACACCGAAGTGATCTCACCGCCGAACGGCTTAGCGTCGATGGCTTGACCCACCATTACGACGTAGTTGTCCGGGTGGCGTGGAGAAGCGACCGCACCGTAGTACGGTTTGTTCTGGTTCTCCAAGTCGATGAACATGATCTTGTTCGGCTTGATTGGCTCGCTCATGATTACCCCTTGAACAGATCCGGGTGGCTGCTCCCGCTGTTGCGGAAGCGAGGTGGTACAGACCAACCCACCTTATCCGCAATGGCTACGATGTGGGCCTGTCGGTCAAAGCAGATGCTCTCTTGGTACGGCTGACGGTACAGCACACCCTGAGGTGCAGTGCCCACGTAGTACGCTGTCTGACGTTCGCTGTCTGCGATGTCGTCAACTACAGCTACGTAGTTGTTGATGTTGTAGTCGTGCTTCCGCAGTACCTCTTGCACGCTGCGGTCGTCCGGGTGGAAGAGGACATCCAGCTCTGGGTACACAACATGGCTGAACTGAGCCACGGCCTGCACTCGTGCGTCGGCGTACTCTTCGTCGTCGTCAATCTGCGTGAGGTTGTACCCAGCAGCCGTCAGTACGTGGATGATCTCACCCACTAACTGAGGGTACGTGCCAGCGTCGAAGTCGAATACGATGATGTCGTGGTCAGACTCCGGCAAGCCTAAGGCAGCATTACGAACTGCCCCACCAGCTAAGGCTAGCCCGAAGCTAACCGATGATTCAGCTGCGAGTACAGCCAGCACGTTCAAGGCTGGGCACTCGATGTGCGGGATGTCTATCTTGGTAAGCGTTTTGTAATCCGTCACGGTAAGTAGCCTCCGGGCTTAGTCCACCAGATTGTGATGCATGGTAATGGGTTGATGCACCAGCGCCTGTGATGCTCGCTGTAGTGTGCGCCGACCCACAGGGACCGCCAGTTGACCAGCAGACCTACGCCGTGGTGGCGCTCTGCTGGCTCTCCGGGTTTGGTGCGAACGTGCAGCGAACGTGCAGCGGGACCAGCCGACCGTGTAACGGTAGCGTAGTAGTCGCTTCAAACGTTGTACCCCTTCAGCCACTGGAGCAGCTTCCGTTGTGCCTTGCGGTACGTGCTGCATTTAACCTTCTTGTACACCAACTGACCACGCACGTACTCGTGCAGGCCTACGATGCCGTTCTTGTGCGCACCACCGAAGCGGTTGCCTACCATGCCTTGAGTGCCGTAGGTGAACGTCTCTCCGACGCTACCCTCGACACGGGTTAGCTGATTCAGTCGCATTGCTTACGCTCCGAAGGTTATGCCCTGCACCGAGCCATGTGGGTGCTTGCCTCTGTTTAACGTGAGGTGCAAGAGGCCGAGGTCTTGGATGAGCGCCCGCGCTGTTGCCGCTAGGTTCTCATGCCCAGCCCGTAGGCCGCTGTGGTCCACGAGATCCACGGATACGAATGGCTTATCAATGGCGTCTGCGATGGCCCGCAGTGCCTGAGCTGTGGTTCGCCCGGTGGCGCGCTTCTCTTCAAGCCAGCTGTGGTATCCGATGACGCCTTTCTCAAGCATCACCTGAACGTGCCGGTCTGCACTATGCAGCGGGTGTAGTCTGAACGTCATTGCTTAGCCTCGCGGAAGCGGTGGTAGATTGGGTGGCGGTAGCCGCCTTGGCGATCTCGCTCCATGCAGTAGAACTCGATCCATTGGCCGATGTACTGGGCTTGGTTCTCCCACAGCTCACGGCCAAGTGCATGCGGGATACCCGATGGGGCGGCAGTGGAGCCGTCAGCGCAGAGCACATTGATCGAGCCAACCCGGCCCAGAGGTACGCCATCCTCAGAGATTGCTTCGCTGAACCCCGTGACCCGTCCATCGTGATCCTCACTAGGTTTGATCTTCATCCAGTCGAAGGTTCGGCGGCGCTGGTACGTGTGGTCTAGGGTCTTGCCCATAGCGCCCTCATGCCCAGCCTCGCGGAAGGTGTTGTAGATGAACAGCACCTGCGCTTCGTTCATGGCAAGGTGCCGCTCAGGGCGGCTACTGGTCATGCCGCACTCAGCCAACAACTCCTGAGCCGCGTCGATGTAATGCACCCGCTGGTTGAACATGTGCTCCGACTCAGGCAGGTCGAACACGATAGCCTTCACCATGCTCACGTGCAGGGCTGGGCTGATCTTGCCAGTCTTCTTGTCCAGCTTGCAGGTAGGGATACCCGAGCTGGATTGGGTCCAGCGGTACGAGTCGTTGAAGTTACCGTTCACCTCAATCCCGATGTCCAGCTCAGTGCACCCCGGCCATTGCCGGAAGAACTCAAGGAAGTACATGTCGAAGTGCTGCATGTTGTACAGAGGCTTCTCGCTGAAGCTGCGATACTCCACCGTTGGTAAGCTCGGTAGGTCTATGCGGTGGCCGTGGTGGTACAGCACACGGCAGCGGATCTCGTCGGCCTTGGCCTCTACGTAGATAGGGTACGTGAACCGTGCCTTACCCCGTACGAGTTTGAGAGCATCCTTCCATGTCTCTCCCTTCATTAACTGCTGTGCCATTAATGCAATTCCCAGAAGGGGCCTACCGGCACCCACGCTTGAAGTTGAATCCCAGAGCCGCAGTACGGCCAAAGGACTGTGTACTGCACGCCGCAGTCACTGCGATACGTGCTCGTTTGTGTGACTGCGTTGAAGGTCCACATGGTTAAGAGCCTGTGCTCCACTCGTTCTTGCCCGGATCGAACCAGACTTGGAATTGTTGAAAGCCGTTCTGCCCGGACTTCGCTAGCTTGTTCTTCGGGGTGCTAAGCCCACGGTACGCTCTCGCGTCCGGGTTGGTAAGCGCTCCCATGATCAAGGCCAAGTCCCAAGTAGTCTGGATACCAGTCTTCGAGTTCTGCAACGCAGAGATCGGAGGGTACAGCATGTTGAACCCCTCGGCGCTTACTTGGACCGTGCCGATGTGTGCGAAGTTGTGGATTGCAGCTAACTGCCTGAACTCGTCCCATACTTCCTCCAGTTGCCCGATGTCATTAGCGCCACCGGACTTGTTAGATGTACTCTTGATACGCCCGGTCATGTCAGACACGACTAGGTGCGGGTTGTGCTCTTCGATGATGCGGCTAACCTCAGCCATGTTCTTACCGTGCACGTTCACACAGCGGACCATATCGGAGCCGCCCATCTGCTTAGCGAACTCCTTCTCCAGCTTCCCGGAGCGAGCCCACTCTAGCAGTACGTCACGCTCTTGCTGGACAGCCGTACCGTACAGTCGGTTCCGAACGCGAGCAGCCGTTCCCTCGTTGATCAACATCAATACAGGACGGCCCCGGTAGATACAAGCCACCGCTTCGTTCTTTGATGATGCGAAGCGCGCCGCCTGCCGTTGCATGTGGCACACGATCCAGCACAACAGGGAGGTCTTCCCTTGGTCGGTAGGTGCTGCCAAGCCGATGTTGTCGCCCGGTTGGAGCCCCTTTAGAACAGACTGGAGGATGTTGAAACAGTCCCATTGCAAACCACCTTCGTCGCTGTCGCCCATGAGGCTGTCGAGGATTGAGCCTGACTCCCACTTAGGCTTGGAGCCATCAGTGATTGCCGAGCGCGCTTTGATTGCCATCATCAGCAGCTCGTACGAGAGTTCGAGGTCGTCGCCTTCGTCGTACTTAGTGAGCAGCGCCCCAGCACGGCCAGAGAGGTCCAGCTCGTGCAGTGTGCTAACGATGCCTTTGATGATGTCGTCGGCCACTGGCTTACGGAGTTGCTCCGCAAGGTGCAGGGTGATGGCCAGCTGGTCTGGGTCTGCCTTCTTGCTGCGCAGCTTGATGAACGAGATGAACGGGTCCACCTCAATGTGCGTGGCTTCAGGGAAGGCCCCGAAGAAGGCGTCGTACCAAGCCAGCATGACTGCTGTGTTAGGGTTAATCATTCCCTGAGGTACGAGTGGCTTCAGATTTCTGAGTCGTTTTCGGTCTGCGAGTGCAGCCAAGATGTTGAGTTCCATCAGTACCTCTGATTACAGACGTTGCCCACGCAGGATGCTAGAGGTACGGAACCACTTCAGCAGTACCTCACCGGCGTTGGCGTAGTGGTCACGGCATGCGGGCCTGACCTCATGCTCTATCGCGCACAGCAGCAGGTCGCGCTCTTGTAGGCGTTTGAGTTCGAACGGGTCGATGAGTACTGGCAGCTTAGCCAAGGCGTCCACTGCGGCGTTGTACTGGCACAGGTCTGCACTTGCAATAGGCCCAGCGCAGTACGTTTGAGCGTCAATCAGTCCCTTGTGGTGGTCGCGCACGGCCTCCCAGTCGTGCCGTGTACGGATGCTAGGAGGCTTGGCAAGTGCCGCGTCGAGAGACGGCGTTGGTGCTTGAGTTGCGGCACGGCACTTACGGCACCGTATGCAGTACCCACCACGCTCTTGACTGAGAGTACCGCAGACAGTACCGCAACCCGGTGTCTTACATTTCATGAATGAAACTCCTGATGTCTTCGATTGATAAGTCTTTAGGGTCAAAGCCGTCTGGTGCTGGTCTTGCAATAGCGCAAGCTCCCAAGCCGCGCATGGCCTTAGCTTCTCGTCTAGCGCCTGTCTCGCCTGCTGGATCTCCGTCGAAGAAGCATACAACCCGCCCGGCAGAGAGCAGCCGCATTCGTAGCACTGGCCTGATAACTGTGCCGAGGGCGCAGAAGACAGATACCCACGGAGTTTCTCGCAGCGCCCACAGGACTTTGTAGTAGCTGAAGGGATCTTCGACGACGACCGCTGTACGTTTGGCGGGTTGCTGTGCAGTAGTTCCCGCGTCTCCCATGTCCACCATAGAAAGCGGTGGCTGTGTATCTTGTAGGTGGTTCCCAAGGTATAGGCTCCCGTCGTACGTCAACCACTTCTGAGGGCTACGCCCTGTTGTGTCACGCCCAAGCCATCCTTGGCCTGTGTCGATCAGCATGCGCTTCCTCTGCTCACTGAAGTGAATCGGTGGCAGATACATCTGATCCATGTTTTTACTGGCAAGCATCCGCAGTACAGCGTCCCGGCAGAACTCGTCGAGGTCTAGGATTGGTAGGCTGTCGCGGGGTAAGTCGAGGTGTGTACTTGATGCAGGGGCATTACCCCCGGTGATCTTGACGTGATCCTTCTCGACCACGCCACCTTGCTTGCAGGACTGGCAGTACGCCCACCACTTGCCGGACTCGTTCCCGATAACAAGGTTGGGTCTGCCTTCCCTGCGGTGGTACACCCGAGTGCGCGAGCCTACTGATAGGCGCTTCGCTAGGTGCAACCACTCTTCATCTGGAAGGCGAGCCATAGCACGATCCTTACGCTACCACGTTCAGGCTGTAAGCGTAGTGGGACAAGCCGCCAAGAGTAACGCCGACGATGCACAGCACGACAGCCAACGACTTCCAGTTCTCGACGGAGGACTTCGCGTCACGGAGCAGAGCCTCGGCGCTGTTAGCACGGCGCACGGTCTTGGTCAGCACTGCATCTTGAGCGTTCAGCTCTACTTGCAGCTCGCGGATTGTACGGAGTTGCGAGTTCAATTGCTGCGACTGCTGTGCCAGCAGCTTCGCACCATCAGTACCCTTGCCGGACGCTTCACCAAACTTCAAAGCCTTGACTTCGTTCTTCAGCTTGCCGACTTCTAGGATCTTGGCGTTGAACTTGTGCTTCAGGGATGCTAGTGCTGCGTTTGCTGAGGACTTCATTGTGTACCCTTACTTGGTGATGCTCGATAGTGAGCAGCAAAAGGCCCTAGGTCTGGATCAGCCTCTCATCCCGCCGGGGGATGGTTTGCTCCAATCACTAGGGCCTTTTACTAACGCTATCGCTTACTCAGCGGTAGGTGCTTCCAGCTGAGTGCCGACATCGTTGCCGTGCTCGTCCTTGACAACGCGGTCGATGTTGTACTGCATCAGCACCACGAAGGTGTTGTCGAAGGCTTCGCCGGTCGGGGTGTACTCGACCTTGTACTTCTTCACGCCTTCTGGCTCTTCCTTAACAGCCTTGACGACGCCGAGCACTGCACGGCGGGTATCAGCACGACCGATCTTGAACTCGATGGTGGTGCCGACGGTGACGCCTTCCAGCAGGTCATACTGCTCCAGCTGCTGCTCAACCTGCTTCAGCTTCTCGGTGTCGTTCACGATGCGGGTTTGCAGGGTTTTGATTTGGGCTTCGAGTTGTACTTTAGACATGGTGATTCTCCGGTGCATTAGGTGGCGTGGCGTGGGATTAGGCGCCTAGATGATCCCGGTATTCAGTTGAGAGTGTAGCGTATCCTGAGTGGAGTGGCCCTAGGGCTTACCTTAGCTCAATGGCGCAATTCCAATTCAAAGTTGAGGTGCGAGTACAGGGCCTACTCCTCGGTGGTGTACACCTTGATGCGGGCCACGGTGTGCAGTGGGTACATATAAACAGTTTCGTCAGGCAGGACCACGTCGATAGTGCCCTCGCTGACTGCGACTGTCTCGACTCCGTGGAAGTGCGGGCCGGTGAACTCAGCTCGGTTGCTGTCTGCGCCTACATCGTAGGCAGGTACGCCGGCCTTAGGGAACGTGGCAGCAGCGGCCTGAGTGCGGAATGGCTCGGCCAAGTGGATCTGGCAGTGGTTAACTTTGCTCACTTCGTCACCGCCTTATGCGCATCGACAGTGATGTTGCTGTCGGTAGCGGTTGCAGTGGTCGGGATGTACACGTCGATCTGTACAGGGCTGTACACACAGCCAGCTGAGACAGCCAAGGCTACCGCGAGGATCAAGTATTTCATGCTGTGTGCTCCGTGCAGACAGTGGGTTGTTTGGTTGTGTGGAAGGCGCGGTACATACCAGCGGCTGCCCAGATCAGTGCGAGGATTGGCAAAGTTATTCCTTAGCGTCTTCAGCGAGGTGGGTCTCGATCTCAGCGGTCAGCTTAGCCAATCGCTCAGCGGAGTTCGGAACCGATGCGAGTACAGCGCTGTCGTCAGAGCCGATACGCAGCTGCTGAGTGCCGCCTTCCGCTACAGCTTCTTCGGCGTGTGCCTTCGGTTGCATGATGATCTCGTCGGACACCTTCACAGGGCTAACGCTGCCGCCTACCTGAGAACGCAGCATGAAGTCCAGCAGGGAGGTGCGGACATGCCCACGGAATGCGTTCTTTACAACAGCCAGCATGAACTGGTCGTCGTCATCCGGGTACAGCTCTTGCACACGCTTCAGGAACGGCGTTGCGTCCTCGGCCAGAGCTTCCTTACGGGCTTCTTGCAGGAAGCGCTCAGGAACTACGGCACGGGTGTCGATGGTGAGGGTTACTTGAAAGGTTTGCATGGCCTATCCTTACGAGATGATTTGAATGATGCGGTACGCGGTTTCAGGGTATAGCTTACGCATGCGTCGGGCGTCAGCACGGGCTTCCGACAGCTTACCGTACCCGGTGTTGCCGTACGAGTCGCGGTGTCCTCGATGCATGCCAGTACCAGTATCGCGCCACTCAGCGCCTTTACCTGGGCAGTTTGCATCCCGGCCATCTGGCCCTTGCACGTGCCGTTGCAGCAGGAAGTTATGACGCGCCATCTTATTGCTCCGCAGTTGGTTCGATTGGTTTGGATTCGTTGACCATCTTGAGCTGGTGCTTCAGCTCGCCGTACCAGATGGCCGGGATCTCCTTGCCCTCTACAGCATAGCGCTGCATGGCTTGGGTGATCTCGACTGCACGCTGACGACGTACCTCGGTGTTCCAGATGGCAGCAGGGCGCAGGCCAAGAGGTGGTGCGGCAGTTGGTTGTACGTTGGCCATGTTCTGTGCCTCGTTGCATGACTTGCAAAGGATCTGGTCCTTCATCCACTGCCACGTACGCCAGTCATTGGAGCGCTGGGTGTGGCCGCAGGTGAAAGTGTGCCAGTACTTGTACGTCGGTGTGCCCATCAGAGTGAACTCCAGTGAACTAGAAGAGTGCGGACACCCTCAGTCACTGGGAGCCCACGGTGCATTCTCGTGCGGCCAAGGAAGAACATCGCATGACCTACAGGCAGAGGTGGCACAGTGATCCGTGCGCCGTCCAGCAGGCCCGCAGCCACCTCTGTGCCACCGCCTTCGAACTCAGTGCCGAGGTTCACAACCAGAGTGACATCGCTGTCTTGGTCGTGGTGCATTGCAGTCCCAGCGATGCCGCTTGGTGTGTACTGCGCAGCTTGAATCGTCCCGCACTGTACAGGCTCAAGGTTCCACAGCAGCTTAGCCAGCGGGATACACGTCTGCTCCCAGAGCACATGCAATGCGTCGTGCAGGGGCTTGGAGCGCAGCCTGAGCACGATCTCTGGGATGCGTGCCTCTGGTGGCTCTTCAGGGTTTACGTCGTACCCAGCGCTGCTCAGCTCTTGCACGAGGCGGTTGCAGTACCACGGCGCCAAGTACGGGAAGCTGAATACGCCGCCACCGTAGTCGGTCACGAGTTCACGCACCCAGCGGATGTTCGGGCCTTCCACGAGGTCGGCACTACCCAGAAGCTCCGCTAAGCTCGCTGCTGCTGCGATAGCAGGGTATGCGGCTCGCAGTGAAGGGTGCAGCTTGTCGATGCTTGGGATGGCCGTGTCGGCGTGCTCAAGCATGATGCTCTGTAGATCTGTCATCGCACACCCCGCACGTTGTCGAATATCGGGTTGTACGGCGGATCAATCAACGCCCAGTACTGAATCTTCTCGGCACACTCAAGGCAGTACCACTTGTGCATCACCTTGTTATAGTGATGGGCGCTATCGGGTTTCTGGCAGGCAGTGACGTTACAGTTCTGCCCTTCTAAACCCTTGCCCGGTGTTAGAACGTGATCCATGAGACTGGCCCCGGTAGTTCGTGCTCAGGTTTCCGACGCTTTGGGAGAGTGCGAGTATAGGCCCTCGCCCTCTCCTCCTGAGCAGTGATGGCAGCGCGCTGGCTGCGGGTTGTACTGTGCATGTCGAACTCAGTTGCTACTGCCGCTCGACCGCCGTTGTGTGTCAAGATCATCATGAGCCTGAATGTACCGAAGCACCGCATCCTTTACGCAGATGCAGCCTGAGTTAATGTCACGAGCCACTGCTAGGCAGAACTCAGTTTGATTGTCCGGGAAGTTCCCGGTGTAGTGGTGCAGCCAGCTCTGGCCTGCGGTGTCAGCTTGGTACAGCACGTTACACCACCACCGCAGTTCCTCTGGGATGTGTGGCAGCAGCTCAGCCCACAGCAGGACATGCAGCTTCTGCTCGTCCTCGTTCGTCATGTCAAGGCCGTGGGCAAGGTGCCCTAGGTCATGCCACACACGGAACTCGAAGTTACCTTGCGGCCCGTACACGCTGGACCACGAGTCGGCGGTACTGATAGGCAACACACCAGCCCAGACCGCCTTCTTCAAGTCAGCCAGCGAGCCGCACGCCTCAGCATGGGTACGCACAGCTACCACTTCGACAGCGTTACGGAAGCGGCTCACCTTGGCTGCTGCTTTAAAGGCAGTCACCAGTGCAGAAGCGAACTGCGGGAGATTATCGGTTGTAATTTGCATACGCACCTCTGGATTAACGACGGTTCTTGTACTGGTAGATCCGGCGCATGCGCTCAGCCAGCGCTGACTTGTTACGCGGCTTCGGGTAGTTACCGGCACGCACCATTGCTATGGCTTCACGCTCTAGCATCGCCTGCTTAGCCAACTTGAGGCAGGCAGTCGGCACGCCTTGTGCTATGGCGAACCCGCACTTCGGGCTAAAGCCCTTGACGTCTACGATATCGTCGCCATGCACAGCCAGCACTTCAGCTACAGCGCCTTGGTTGAAGGCGTGCCACCAAGCTACCGACTTACCCGGTACACGGACCAGATCGCCTACCTTCAATTCTTTACGTGTTCCCATGATGACTCTCCAGTGATTCCAATTGGTAGCGCCACACGGACGCTACCTCAAGAGCACTAGTTACAGTGGGTGCGCCGCATGGTACTCGTCCAAACGATCTTGGCAGTACTTGATGAAATCCTCATACGGTGCGTTCTTCTTAAGCCCGAACTCTTGGTACAGTCTAGGGCGGAGTGCGCCACCGCTGGACTTGAACCCAGCCCGCTCCAGCTTTAGCTGTGCCTTGATACTGGCAAACCTGAATGCAGGGATTGCCTCACCGGTTAGTGTGCTCATTCGTTGTACCTCCCAGTCCGAGGGTTGACACGATGCCAACCCAGTCGCAGGTATTCACGGAAGCTCAGGTAGCTCCAGCCGTAGCTGATACGAGCATCCCTGTATGCCTTCCACCGCTTACTGCATGTCACGCTGGCACCGCAGAGGCAGACTTGCGGACGGTAGCCAGAAGCTCAGCGCCCTTGATCTCGATACCCTTCTGCGCAGCCTTGTCAGCCTTCGCAATGAGCATGCCCAGCAGCTTAGTGAAGTCCAGCTCGGTGTCCTCAAGCTTCTCAGGTGCGCAGTTGTACCAAGGCTCAGCCTCAGCACCCAGCAGGTTAGTATTGCCCAGCTTGTTGTACAGGAACGGCTTGTCGGCCATGATCTTGCCCTTCTCGTCAAGGTGCATGACGAGCTTGCCGTACTTCACAGCCCAGTCACCCAGCGCCTTCTTGCGGGAGCCCTTAGCCATGCCAGCCCACAGCGCTTCGAACAGCGTGATGTCACCGTGCAGCTCGATGTGGTTCAGGACGGACATACCGGCCACTTGTACCAGTTGGTCCAGCTCCTTGCCCTTGACAGCAATGACGCCTACGGCTTCAAGGATGGCCTCTTTGCCGATCATCAGTACGGTGGTGATTTCAGTCTTCTTGGTAACGGTCATGATGTAGCCTCTACGGTGGTGTTAGGTAGTGTTTCCAATTGAGCCACACTCGGTAGAGCGGGCTCTCAAGAGCACTAGGGCACCCACTTACCATGGGCGTCGATGTAGTCTATCCAATTGCGTTCCGTCCAGCCTACATGGCACACTGGCGGCGGTGGAAACAGATACTTACCAGCTCGGTACAGCTCGACCTTCTGTTCGTACGTCATGTCAGTTAAACCTCACTGATACGTACAGCCCATCGGCCATGCCGTAGTGTGGTGTGCGTTCGCCGGGTTTAGCCCAGCATGTATCGAACGCCTTGCCTGAGTAGCACAGTGCACGGACCATCACTCACCTCGCAGCGTTATGCCCCTTCGGGCTGAAGGACAAGCCAGCGGTAGGCTTCTGCCCGCCGTAGTTATCGACACGCATACGCTTCTTCTCGTACGTCGCATCTGGTCCCATCTCGTTCAGTTTCTGCACCTTACGTTCACGCCTTGCAATATCCTTGTGCCGTCCAGCTTGCGCCTTCATGCTAGCAATGATTGCCTTCCCTTGTTCCCGCTTCAGAGCACGCTCTGTTGGGGTTAGTGGATCAGCGCCTTCAGGCCAAGCGGTTACTTCCTTTGAACGTACCATTCCACAACCTTCTGAGTAGTTTCTAGAGCCCTCTGCGCATCCAGTCACCTGTGCAACAGAGCATCCAGTGAGGTCAGCACCCAGAGGGCTCTAGGAACTACTCCGTCAACGGCACGCCTTATTGTTAGCGCCTTGTGCCGCAGACTCCATAGTCTTTGCCTCAGTTGAGGACTTCGAGGGGAGCGGCCTATGGCTACTCGACAACGCATCATTCTGAGCTGATGAACTCCCGGCACTCTACTTCAGCCTGCCGGACAACCGTACATTAAGTCTTTGTCGTTAAGAGCGGGCGCTTACTGTTACGACCCCGGCCTTGGTTAGCGTCTGCTATCCGCGCCTCTGCCTTGTCCCTTTGCAGTCTTCACTACTGCCCACCTTTACGCATCTGCGTCCAGCTTCTTGTAGGAGTGTCTGCCTCCAGTGTCGGTGGCATGTACCCTTGATGTTGCGTACTCTACAGCGTGTGTTGCGGTGTGTCAACTAGGCGCTTTGCCAGTCAGTAGGTTGGCCCTACATCGTACAGTCTAGAGCTGGGAGCGTTTCTTGTGTCCACCCTAGAGCTTCCACCTTACTTTACCGTCCAACCCTACCAACCTACCCATGACATCTGTTCGGTTAGTGGTTCGCATCTTACCGTGTTGCTTAGAGCTTGTCAACCTGCTTTAAGCTTCTTGCTAACCGCTTGGCGTGAAACACCGTACTGGCTAGCTATCTGCTGTAAGGTCATGCCATCTTGCCGCATTACCTTGAGGCTGGCAACACTTGGTAGGTAGGTCGGAGCAGGCTTGTTGCTTTGCCTGCCTCTGTTAACCTTGTCCTGCATGTTATCAGCTGGTGAGCCCCAGCGCAAGTGGCTTGGCTCTATGCATCGTTGGTTATCACAGCTGTGCAGTGCGTGGCGGCCTAGTGGCTGCTCACCAGTGGCTTCGATCAAGGCGACTACGTGTCGACCTACGCTCTTACCTCTGTACTGCACGTTAGCGTAACCCTCAATGCCCAACCTGTAGCCATGGTCCTTGCATTGCATCTGTATCTCCTTTGTTCGCCTTGCTTTGTTCGCTACCCTTGCCTGACGGTCTTACGAGGTAGCTACTGAGCTTAGCTAGGTTCCGGTGGCAACCTCAGTATGTCGAGGTGAGCCAGTCAGTCAGTAGCGTTGAACTGGTGGTCATTATGTCTAGGTAGGTGGTTAGTGTCAACCTGTTTCTCTACCCTCTTCAGTACCGCTGGACCTAACCCTCTAGGCTCGCTGAAGAGGTGGCCATTAAGCCTTAACCCTTTGAATGAGTCAATAGCCTAATCAAGTGTATTTACTGGTCAATTAATGATCAATCCTATGACTGATCAAATAGTGACCAGTTGGATCCAGCATTGGTTAATAAGTGATCAATCCATTGAGTTGATCAATAAACAACCAGTTATGACCAGAATAGGCTCAAAAGTCTTGAAGCCGGATAACATGGTAGAGCAGAGCGATACCGAGACAGATCCTTCTGTAGAGCCAGAGGCATGGTATGGAATATCCAGAGGTATAACCCTCTGCAATCTGAAGGAGGCTACAGAGGGATCTATAGAGAGTCACAGAGGCATCACTGCAATCACCAGGCAGAAGCTGTGATAGAGGTAGTGTCCACAACCTGGCTCACAGTGTCGTGCTACGCACTCCACAGTTCACCCTAGAGGTTAGGTAGATCTAGTCAGGTATCAGTCAGAGTCTAGTCAGGACTCAATAGAGATAGAGCTAGGCTCACTAGGTATCACATTGATAGAGTCAGGCATCTAGACAGTCACCAGTAAAGAAACAGAGCGCCCTCTCTCCCTCTACGCAATGAGTCATGAACCATGATGATCGATGCAATAGGTAGGCGCTTAGGCTCGCATCCTCCTGCTACGCAGTCAGATACTCACCACGCTCATCAGTATCCTAGTGATTAGGTGTTGACACTGAGGCTAGGCCCATGATGTACTGCAATCTCCTACCTAGATCACTGAGGTTCAGAGGTTAGGTAGGCTGATGCCAAGGGATGACCCCACCCACCCTCGCAGGCATTCAGTACGTCCGGGAGGACAGCCATGGGGGCAATAGGGACACGTGTCGGGTCGGGAAGTCAGGCGCGGAGCTAAATAAAATTTCAGTGTCTGTAGAACACGCAGACAGATCCACGAGGGATAGCCTAGATGTCCTCATCAGCCCAACGCTTACGCTGGAGTTCACGGGCAGCCCTCTCGGATTCACCAAGCTCAGGTAGCCATAGCTTCAGCACTGGGATCAATACCACAGCCACTACGGTAACGCATACAGCATAGGCTAGACCCTTAAGGTGCAGCCAAGCATCGTAGGCTTGCTCTGGGAGTACATCGGTTAGGTTAGCCACATCGGCTCGGGTTGTACGCACAGGCTTTACTCCAGACGTGTAGAACTCTCCCCAGTACCCGAAGGCACCGAGGATCACTCTATGGTGGTTGATCTAGCCTTAAGCTACGACCGCATCCAGTGCAACCTTCAGGGCAGCAAGGTTAGCGTCAATCTCAGCAGCACGGGCTACACCGATCTCAGCGATGGTGTACTTACCCTGACCCAGCTTCTGGATGTCCAGTGCAGCCTTACGGGTAGCGTCCAGCAGTGCAGCAACTTCAACGACGGTAGAGGTAGTGATAGAAGCCATGATGTTTATTCCTTTAGTGGGTTAGTAGTTGGATTAGGAAGCGGACAGTACACCACCGGTGAGGACACCAGCAGCAACCGTAGGAGTGAAGAAGGTGCCGGAACCAGTGATGGTTACACCAGAGAACTTCAGGGCGTTAGTCAGGATGGTCTTAGTAGCAGCAAGGTTAACGCCAGAGATCACACCAGCAGCCACTACAGCAGTTGCAGGAGAGTCCAAGGCACCAGCCGAGTTCTCTACGTTGATGCTGTCTGCGTGGGTAACGATGGTCTTGGTGGCGCCGAGGTTCACACCGGTCAGCACACCACCGGCAACCACAGCAGTAGCTGGGGAGTCGAGTGCACCTGCGGAGTTCTCCACGTTCACGGTGGCACCGTTACTCACGATCACCTGAGTGGCAGGCAACACAGGGCCAGCACCTGCTGCTACGAGGGCCGTCTGAAGCGCTACAAGGGCTGCGTCAATACCAACAGCCTGAGCTGCGGTACGTACGGTGGCGTCCTGTGCGAACGTCTGTAGGGCCTTGGAGGCGATAGCGCACTTCTGGCGCAGGTCGAGCTGCACAGCTGGGGTTTGGGATTCAATCGACATGGGATACTCCATTAAGTGAGTTGCACAGCTCAAGCGCTGCGTGGTAATCCAGAAGGCCCTGTGTGAGCCCTCCGTACGTGCCTGCGTCGATCAAAGGATGAACGCATGCTACGGGGTCATTTACAGCGGAGCGTTGCGCACAGGCTGTCACGGACAGGCACAGGAGTAGCAGCATCGCGAACTTCAGGGCTCGCATCGAGCACCTCCTTCAGTTGTGCACGGGCAGCATTAGCGGCTACCACGGCGGACTGCACCTGCTTCTGTATAAGCGCTGTACGGGCCTGAGCCTGCACCAGAAGGCCCTGCTCTGTTTCGTACAGGCCTTTGTAGCGGGTAGCTTCAGCTCGACCGTGGAGCGCAGCAGGGACAGCCCAGACGAGGACCACCACGAGCAGGAACACAGCACCGAACTTCGCGTACAGCGAGACGGGGATCATAGACCACTCCGGCAGTACGCTGCATCGTCCCGGCGACGGTTCTCAAGGCCCTTGGAGGGCACTCCTTGGATCGTAGCCTTGTACCCCTTGGCAACGCCTAGCTTGCCTTTCCATGGCGCCTCAATAGCATTACAGGCGGTGAGCCAATCCCGCTTAGCGAGAGGCGCCGTGAACCGGGCGTTAACCCAGCCGGACTTGCCTGTGTTGATTGCGAGGGATGTAAAGGCAGCATGGACGCTTGCAGGGGCGCTCTCAGGCACGTACAGCTCAATGGCCTTGTGGTACTCCAGATACATCTGCACGAGGTCTGTATCGCACTCCTGCACGGTGTAGCGTGACTTCACAGGGCCAACGGTCTGACCGTAGCACCACGTCTTCACACCGCCACCATCAAGGTACGGGGTGTACGAGACACCCTCCTTCAGAGCGACGTACGAGGCGCCAGCAGCGAGGGCGCTAGTCAGCCCCATCGCTAGTAGTCTTTGTTTTAGCATTACGGTCCTTGCGCCAAGCGGCGACTTTCATTACGAGGAACACGGTCGAGATCAGGAAGTACACCCCCGAGATGATCGCCACCCAGTCAGGCAGGCCGATGCCAGCGAAGCTAACACCGACTACCGCAGCAGAGGCGGTGCCGTTACCAATTGTACCGGCGTCTTCCGCCACATGCTGCATCAAGTTCATGCTAACGTCTCCGTCGTTGAATGCTGTTCCGGGTTCCTTTAAGGCGCTTAGGTGCGTCCTCATAGCCCATAGGGTTGTCCATGAATGTACGTGCGTCCTGCTCCCGGCGCTTCTCAGCTGCCTTGTGCTCATCTACAGCTAGCACAGCCTTCCAGTAGCGTACACTGCCAGCCCAAGCCTCAATCCTGTCATCATGCGCCAGAGAGTTCCTGTCGGTGGTGATTGCGCTAATCTGCTGGAACAGGGAGTAGTTGTTACGCTTGTCAGCCCCGTGCTGCTTACCGTACTCGACGTCACTCAGGAACACCTGCTTGTGCAGGATCACCCGGTGGCGTTGCATGGCACTCACTACGGAGTCAATGATGCGCTTCTCCTTCTGCCCTGTGCTGTACTCACCAATGACGCCCACACACCCATACCAAGGGTCGGCAGGGTAGTGGTCGCCAGTCTCAGACACGAAGCCGAGCTTGAGCTTGTCCAGCATAGCGCGCAGGTTGATCTCAAACAGGCCGTGGCCCATGTTGCTCTCTACCTGTACGATGGTGACTGTGTAGTGCTTCATGAGCTTGCACAGCTTGATGCCGTTGGCCTCAGTGAGCCCGCCCTTAATACCGCCCACGTCAAGCGAGTGGATGTAAGAGCCTACCGCAGTACTGATGCCGTACCCCATCTCATCCGCACCGCCTCCAGCCGGGTCGATGTACATCATGCGCAGCAGGGGCTTTACGAAAGCGCACTCTACTGACACAGGGTGGTACATGCTCGTCATGGCTACAGGGAAGTCCGGTACACCCACTTGGGGCGCTAGGTACTTCACATCCGCACGGTACGGGAGGATCTCAGGGACGGACTCGTAGTCGAAGTTCGCAACCATGAGGTCACTGAGCTTCAGCTGTTGACGGGCTTCGTCGGAGAGGCTGGTGTCGAGCATGTGCTGGAGACTAAAGTCTTCAGGGCCTTTGTCCAGTTCTTTCTCAATGAGGTCGTCTTCGGTGTACCGGTGTGGGTCAGAGGGCTGGCCTCTGGTTCCGTCGATGCCGCCTCCTGTTTGCAGTGACGGGTCGGCTTGAATGCGCTCCGCAAGGAACGGTGCCAGTCGGCTTCCATACTTCTCTACCTCTTCTGGCGTTGGGAAACGTCCCGGCCAGATGCGGACTTGGAAGCCTCGACCCGGTAGGGAGTTGTAGATGCTGTCCTTAGTCTGAGGCGTGCCTAGGTACAAGATGTCGCCGTGCGTACAGATCGACGAGAACTCTTTAGATAGATGCTTGAGCTTGTTCCTTTCGGTCGAAGTCATAGCGTTCTTCGGAGATTCGATGTCGTCCGGGATCAGCAAGTCTGCCCGTTTACCGGGGAGGTTAGCCGTAATCCCGACACAAGCTACCGACGGTGATTTGTCGATACCCTTGAGTGTATAGTGCACGTCGAACGCGGAGATGCTTGAGCGGTCTCCTGCTTGTCTGTCTGGGCGCAGATACTCCAGAATGTCCCATGTAGTGATGATACGTACGATCAGTGTCGCAACTTCCGACGCCTGTACTTCGCCTGCGGATACGATCAATACCCGAGTCGTAGGGCGCTGGATGATACGCCACACTGCATAGAGGGCTGCGAGGGTGGACTTAGCCTCCCCTCGCTGGGCCATCACCATGCGTAATCGAGCACCATACTGCATGTACTCTGCAATGTCTGCTTGCATCTTGGTTAGTGGGAAGCCTAGAAACGACATGCCGTCCACTGCGAAGTCTACATAGTTTAGGTAGTTCTCCGCTACTGCCTCAGCGTGTGCGAATCTAAGTGCTTGTTCCATTAGCCAAGTGCCTCTTGTTCGTCATTCTTAACCAGCTCTAGTACCTTGCCTGCACGCTTAGAGCGTTCTTCGGCAGCGGCTTTGAGCTGAGCTTGTAGACCCTTGAGGTCTTGCTTGTCTGCTGGGTCAGCAGTAATAGCGTTGTCCTTGAGGAACTTAGCAGCACCGGACAAGGTGGCCGCATCCGTTGGGATGTCGTCCGCCAAGTCCTGAGTAATGCGAGTCGAGTACGACTTCGTTACCAGTGCGTGCAGTTCCTCCAGCTCCGCGAGGGAGCCGGATTTACGTGCCATAGTGATCTCCTTGTTAGAACCAGCGACCCCACGCAATGATGTTGAACGTGAGGGATGCACTGGCGAAAGAGGTGGGACTCATGACTGTGAAGCCACCAGTACCACCTACCAGAGTAGACATACCCGATGGCCACATAGCGGCCCCAACCCCGAACACGTTCAGGGACATCTTAGGGGCTGCCACAAAGGTCTGCGAGAACGCGATAGTGGACACGGTGGCGTAGAACATGCTACCGATTGCGAGGGTGACGTTCACTGTGGTTGTGAGCGTACGCTCGACCTTCATATCCCCGTTGGCGTACTTGGTCCAAGTGCCGTTGGCATTTGAGCCGGACTCGAACACCGCACCTGTAGGAACACCGCCAGACTGGGACACTGTACCAAGCAGGCCAGCACGCACCGTGTCGATACCCGGTACGTACTCCAATCCTGTCTCGCCTGTGTTCTGGCGCAGTACCTTCAAGGCCTGCCCTGCTGCCGTTGGCAAGTTCACACCGGCTGCCGAAGCTGCTGCTGCGACTGCACTGGTCTGAGCCGCAGTAGCGGAGGCCGCTGCTTTGCTGGAGTAGTGGAAGGCGCTGTACAGGCCACCGGCCACGACGACGTTCTCCAGCTCTGCTGCCCACTTGGCTGCGAGGTTCGAAGATGCGAGGGCTGCCGCTTGGGCTGCCTCAGCACCGGACCGGGCCGTGTTCGCCAAACCAGCTTGAGTGGTGGAGATACCGGCCTGCGTGGTGGCAGTGCCTGCGGCGGCAGTGGCAATCCCTGCTTGAGTTGTGGCTGTGCCCGCACCTGAGGTAGAGGTTGCCGCGCTCAAGGCTGCGGATACTGCTGCTGCCTGTGCCTGCTGGTTAGCGAGGAATGCACCCTGCGACTCAGTACGGACTTGCCCGAGGCTGATCGCATCACCGTCATCGACTGCTAGGCCGACGTTGGTGATCTTGTTCCCGTGCATGTTCAGTGTAGAGTAAATGTCGCCTACGTTAGCGCCTTCCACGGCCTCCTGCGCAATATGCAGTATCTGGCGGAAGTCGTCGTCTAGTGTCGAGTCCTTGAACTGGGCACCGAGGGAGAACACATGCCGGACTTCACTGATGTCAGTGGTCCGGCGTACGAGCAGTTCCACGCCGTTCGGTACTACCGAGTTCATGTGGATGCTGTTAGCAGTTGCCCAAGTGTAAGCACTGGTCGGCACGTTGTTGAGGTATACCGAGATCTCCGACTTGTCGAAGAAGTTGATGCTTAAGTTGAGCGTCTGCAACGTGCCGTTCGAGACGGCACGCTGAGTCGAGTACGCCATGCTTACTCCTTGAGGGCTGCGCCAATAGCACGTACACCCGGAATGATTGAGAGGATAGGGGTTGCGCTCAGTGCAGCGTCTGCTGTGCCTGCTGCGTTCCCTTGGGCTGCCTGACCTGCCGCCTTGTATAGACGGTCGATCATGATCAAACCCGGTGCGCCGAACTGTTGCTTCTGCCCGGAGATAACCCCGAAGGCATCAGAGAACATACCGAAGGCGCCCATCTGACCGAGGGACTTAGCTACAAGCTCCTTCTCGTCCTTGATAGGCTTCCCTTGGATAGTGGCGTTTGCGAGGTTAGCCATTGCCGACAGTGGGAACTGATACAGCATGATTAAGCTCAGACCTGCCAAGCCATCCCGGTGCAACGTACCAGCCAGCACCTTGTTATGGGCGCCGAGCACGAAACTACGGAAGGTGAAGATGAACTTGCCTAGCTGGGAAAACTGTGCGAATGCAGGGATCTCTCCCGTGCGGTTGCGCAG
>Ga0065712_10067775_pt1 | contig 42621 bp, 28 predicted proteins | sample MisRhiReplicate1_FD_59099 | JGI IMG/M metagenome (GOLD analysis project Ga0065712, IMG submission 59099) | Miscanthus rhizosphere microbial communities from Kellogg Biological Station, MSU, sample Rhizosphere Soil Replicate 1: eDNA_1 v3... | ecosystem: Host-associated > Plants > Roots >...
CCTGCGCCGGACCTGCCGCTGGTGTGTCAGCCGGACAGCATTGCCCGGCCGCACTTCACCCGTCGTGACCGCGAGCTGTCGGCTGGGCAATGGTCGCAACTCAAGGCCGTTGCCAAACAGTTTGCCGTGACCCCGTCGGTAATGCTCCTGACCGCGTTCAGCGAAGTGCTTGCGCTGTGGAGCCGCCAACCGCGCTTCACCCTGAGCCTGCCGTTGTTCAACCGCATGCCGCTGCACCCGGACGTGGATGCGATCATCGGTGACTTCACCTCGCTGGTGTTGCTGGAAGTCAGTATCGACGGCAACGCGAGTTTTACCGACAAGGCCCGCTCGGTGCAGGCGCGATTGTGGCAGGACATCGATCATTCGGCGGTCAGTGGCGTGCGCGTGTTGCGTGAGCTGTCCCAGGCCCGTGGCGTGCAGCAGACCGCGATGCCCATTGTGTTCAACAGCACGCTCTCGGAAGCTGCGCCGGAACTGGCCGAGTTCAACCTGGCCGATGCGTTGAACGCCCGGCACATGCACAGCATTACCCAGACCCCACAGGTCTGGCTCGACCATACGTTGCTGGAGCTGGAAGGGCGTTTGTTGTTCAACTGGGACAGCATCGACGAGCTGTTTCCCGACGGCCTGATCGAGCAGATGTTCGTGGCCTACAACGCATTGCTGGATGCGCTGCTCGAACCTTCTGCATGGAACGCCAGCACACCGCAACTGCTGCCGTTGGCTCGCCTGCCCGCGCCAGTCGACCTCCCGGTCGAATCGCCTCTGATGCACGAACTGTTCGACCGGCAGGCGCTGGCGACACCCGATGCGCTGGCGGTGATCGGGGTGCAGCGTCAGTTGAGCTACCGGCAATTGCGTGCAGAAGCCCAGGCGCTGGGCGCGCGGTTGCAAGGTCTGGGCGTGGTGCCCAATCAACTGGTCGCCGTGGTCATGGAGCGCGGCTGGGAACAAGTGGTGGCAACGCTGGCGATTCACTATGCAGGCGGTGCCTACCTGCCCATCGACCCGACGCTGCCCGCCGAACGTCTTCGACACATTCTGGAGCGTGCCGAGGCGAGTCTCGCCTTGACCCAGCCTGCGTTGGTGACACGCATCGAATGGCCGTCGCAGATCAAGGTGCTGGCCGTGACCGATGCGGTTCCGGCAGAACAGACCCCGTTGCAGCCAGTCAGTCGCGCAGCCACCGATCTGGCCTACGTGATCTACACCTCGGGTTCCACCGGCATGCCCAAGGGTGTCGTCATCGACCACCGCGGCGCGGTCAATACATTGCTCGACATCAACCGTCGCTATGCCATCGGCCCGGCGGATCGGGTGCTGGCGATCTCGTCGCTGAGCTTCGATCTGTCGGTGTATGACTTCTTCGGCACGCTGGCCGCTGGTGCAGCGGTGGTGCTGCTCGATCCGCAACAGGCGCTCGATCCGGCGCACTGGATGACGCTGATTCGTGAGCATCGCATCAGCCTGTGGAACTCGGTGCCCGCGTTGTTCGGCATGCTGCTGGAATACGTGGAGACCGAGCGCGGTGAACTGCCGGCGAGCCTGCGTGTGGCGATGCTGTCCGGCGACTGGATTCCCCTGACGCTGCCCGAACGCGCCTGGGCGCTGCAGCCGGATTTGAGTCTGAACAGCCTGGGCGGTGCAACCGAGGCCTCCATCTGGTCGATTCACTATCCGGTGCAACAGGTCGATCCGCAGTGGCGCAGCATCCCCTATGGCAAGGCGCTGGATCATCAACGCTTTTACGTGCTCGACGAGGCGTTGCAGCTTCGGCCGACCTGGGTCACCGGGCAGCTGTATATCGGCGGCATCGGTCTGGCCAAAGGCTACTGGCGTGATGAGGTGTTGAGCGCAGGCAGCTTCTTCGCCCATCCATTGACCGGCGAGCGCCTGTACCGGACCGGTGATCTTGGACGTCTGCTGCCCGACGGCAACATCGAGTTTCTGGGCCGTGAAGACACTCAGGTCAAGGTTCAGGGCTATCGCATCGAGCTGGGCGAAATCGAAGCCGTGCTCAATCGACACCCCGGCGTACAGAGCGCCGTGGTGCGGATTCTCGGTGACACGCTGGGCGAAAAACGCCTTGCCGGTTATGTGCTCAAGGACGATCCGGCATTGCAGGTCGGCGACTTCACCCAGTACCTGGCCGACAAGTTGCCAGCCTACATGGTGCCGTCGTCGTTCACCTTCGTGCAGGAATGGCCGCTGTCTTCCAATGGCAAGGTCGATAAAAAGCGCCTGCCTGAACCCGAGGAAGCACCACTGTCAGGTCCGGTTCTAGAGGTTGAGGGTGCGCAGGAAGAACGTCTGGTCGCCATCGTGCAGGACGTGCTCAAACGCTCGGCGATCAGCGCCGATGCCAACCTGCTGAGCCTGGGCGCGACCTCCATCGACATCGTCCGAATCAGCAACGCGCTGTCCGGCGAACTGCACTTCCGTCCCAATGTCGCGCAATTGCTCGCGCAGCCCACGCTGCTGAATCTGCTCGCCCTGTATCGGCAGAGCGGGGCGCAGAGCACTGCGGCGAGCCACGCTGGGGAGCGAGTGGCCCAGCCTGAGCAAACAGTCGAGAAGGTCATCGAAGACCCCGATCAACGAGCGCGTTTCAAGGCCGACCAGCGCGGCCGTCGCGCCTTCGACCGGGATCTGCCGGAAGTGCGGCTGCAACGGCCCGACGACAGCTTCTACACGCAGCGTTTCAGTGATTACCGCTCGGTGCGTCAGTACGCGACGCAGCCGGTCGAGGTCGCGGCCTTTGCCGAGTTGCTGGCCAGTCTGGCGCAGGGGCAACTGGACGCTCAGGTCAAATACCAGTTCCCGTCCGCAGGCGGTTTGTACCCGATTCAGGCCTACCTTTACATCAAGCCGCAAAGGGTCAACGGCGTGCCCGGTGGCGCGTATTACTACGACCCTGTGCAGCATCGCTTGCTGGCGCTGGGCAGCGGTGTGCTGGACCCGGACACCTACGACTACTTCGTGAACCGGCCGGTGTATGAAAACGCCGCGTTCTCGCTGTTCTTCATCGCCGACATGGCCGCCATCGAGCCGTTGTACGGCGAGCGCAGCCGTGACTTCTGCCACATCGAAACCGGTGCGATGGCGCAGTTGCTGACCATGACGGCAGCCGACTACGGCCTCGGGCTGTGTGGCATGGGGTCGCTTGAGGAACACCAATTGCCTGCGTTGTTCGATCTGGGCGCGAGCCATCGGCTGATCTATTCGATGGTCGGCGGCGTGCGGGCTGTGGGTGAGCAGCGCAGGGATCACATCGAGGCGTTTGTGTCCGATCCACACGCTGAACTGCCCGACGACTACGACATGGAAGAGGTTGAAATATGAACGCCCGTCAATTGCTGGAACTGTTCGACCGCCATGCCGTTGCGCTCGAAGTGGATGGCGACAAACTGCGCTGCAAGGCGCCGCGTGGTTTTCTCACGGACGAAATGCTCCAGGCACTCAAGCTTCACAAGCTGGAGCTGATCGCCCGGCTGAACGGGGCCGATCCGGCCGCGATTCCCCGACGCAGCGATGGGCAGGCCGACGTGCCCCTGTCGTTCTCCCAACGCCAGCTGTGGTTCCTCGACCAGCTTGAACCGGGCAGTGCGTTCTACAACGTGCCGACGGCCGTCACTCTGAAAGGGCCGCTTGATGTGGCGGTGCTGGAAAGCGCGCTGAACGGGCTGGTCGCACGCCATGAAATATTGCGCACCACGTTTCGCAGCATTGACGGCGAGCCGCGTCAGGTGGTGCACGCGGCCATGCCGCTGATGCTGTCCGTGACCGATCTGCGGAGTGCCGCAGAGGCCGAACGCGAGACGATCATCAGGGCAGCCGTCGAACGCGACGCCAAATCGCCGTTTGATCTTGCTCACGGCCCGTTGTTTCGCGCTTCGCTGCTGCGCCTGGCGGACGACGAATACCTGTGGTTGTACTGCGTGCATCACATCATTGCCGATGGCTGGTCCATGGGTGTCGTGTTGCATGAAGTCGCCGCGCTGTACGGCAACTTTCTGCGAGGACAGCCCTCAAGCCTGCCACCGCTTGCGGTGCAATACGCCGATTACGCCTGCTGGCAACAGCACCGTCTTGGCGGCGGGGCGCTGGAACAACAGCTCGATTTCTGGCGGCGCACGTTGCACGACGCTCCGCCATTGCTGACCCTGCCCACCGACCGGCCACGGCCCAGAGTGCAGCGGTATGCCGGGGCAACCTTCAGTTCGTCGCTGGAGGCTACGACCTTGCGCGCACTCACTTCGCTGGGCCGTGAGACCCGTGGCACGTTGTTCAATGTGCTCACGGCGGCGCTGTCGGTACTGCTGTGGCGCTACAGCGGTCAGCAGGATCTGTGCATCGGCACGCCGTTCGCCAACCGGACTCGTCCCGAGGTCGAGCCGCTGATCGGGCATTTCGTCAACACGCTGGTGATTCGTCAGCGCCTGGACCCGCAGCAGACCTTTGCCGAATTGCTGCGTGAGGTGCGCACGACGCTGCTGGACGTGCACACCCATCAGGACGTGCCGTTCGACCGGGTCGTCGAAGCGGTCAACCCGCAGCGCGATACGGCTTACTCGCCGCTGTTCCAGGTCATGCTGGTGCTGCAGAACACCCCCGGCGCTGCCGTGCAGTTGCCGGGCGTCGAGATGGCGCCGTACATCACCGGCAGCGCAACGGCCAAATTCGATCTGGCTTTCGAGTGGGTCGAGCGCGACGGCAGGCTGAACCTGCTGGTCGAATACAACACCGACCTGTTCGACGTCACCACCATCGAGCGCCTCAGTGCTCATTACCGGCATCTGCTGGAGCAGATCGCGCAGGATGCCAAGCAGCCGATTGCAGCCCTGCAATTGCTCACTGAAACAGAGCGCGAGCAGATGCTGATCGAATGGAACCGCTCGGCTCCGCTGGGGCAGGTTGCCGAGTGCGTACACAGCCTGGTCGAGGCTCAGGCCGCTGCGCATCCCGACGCCTGTGCCGTGGTTTTCGAAGATCAGTCGCTGAGTTACGCCGAGCTCAATACCCGGGCCAACCGGCTGGCGCACTACCTGCGTGAGCAGGGCGTCGGTCCTGACGTTCGCGTAGCGGTGTGCATCGAGCGTTCGCTGGAACTGCCGGTGGCCCTGCTGGCCGTGCTCAAGGCGGGCGGCGCCTACGTGCCGCTGGACCCCGATTACCCGGTCGGTCGCCTCGGTCACATGCTCAGCGACTGCCGTCCGGCCGTGCTGCTGACCCTGGGCAACGCCCGTGCGATTCTGCGGCAGGCGCAGCAGGATGCCGGTTGGGAGGCACCGGTGCTCGACGTTCAGGCCGACGCCGGGCTCTGGGCCGAGTGCGCCACACAGAACATCGATCCGCGCAGTATCGGGCTGACCGCGGATCATCTCGCCTACGTGATCTACACCTCGGGCACCACCGGGCTGCCCAAGGGCGTCATGGTGGCGCATCGCGGCCTGAGCAATCTGCTGCTGTGGTGCCTGCAGATCTGCGGCGAATCTGGCGCGATGCTGCACAAGATTCCGTTCGGCTTCGACGCCTCGGCCTGGGAAACCTTCTGGCCGCTGGCGACGGGCGGGCGACTGGTCATTGCGCGTCCCGGCGGGCATTTCGAACCGGGCTATCTGGCGCAGGTCGTCCGTGAACAGCGGGTCACGGCCATGGTGTTCGTGCCCGCCATGCTGCAACTGTTTATGGACGTCGATGAGGTGACCGCGTGCGACTCGCTGACGGACGTGTTCAGCGGTGGCGGCGAACTGTCACCGGCCCTGGCCCGACGTTTTCAGGAACGCTTGCCCAATGCCCGCTTGCACAACGTGTATGGCCCCACCGAAACCACAGTCATCAACAGCATCTGGACCCTGGAGCCCTGCGCCGAAGTGCCGGCCCGTCAGTTACCGATTGGGCGGCCCATCGCCAATAACCGCCTGCACGTGCTGGATGAGCGCGATGCGCCGGTGCCGGTCGGTGTCACCGGCCAGTTGCACATTGGCGGCGTAGGTGTTGCGCGGGGCTATCTCGGGCTGGATACGCTGACGGCCGAGCGCTTCATCGACAGCCCGTTCGTGGCCGGGGATCGGTTGTACCGCAGCGGCGATCTGGCGCGCTATCGGGCGGACGGTCAGGTGGAGTTTCTCGGTCGCAACGATTTTCAGGTCAAGCTGCGCGGTGTGCGCCTTGAGCTGAGCGAGATCGAAGCACGACTGGACATGTTCCCGACCCTGCGTGCCTGCGTGGTGCTGATGGTCGGTGATACGGCACAGAATCAACGGCTGGTCGCTTGCTATGTGGCTGACGAACCGCTGGACGAAGCCACACTGCACGCGCATCTGGCCGTGACTCTGTCCAGTGCGGTGCTGCCCAGCGCGTACCTGTGGCTGGAAAAACTGCCGTTGACCGCCAACGGCAAGGTGGACCGCGACGCGCTGGCAGCCCTGGCCGATCAGGATCTCGCCGCGCGTCAGGTCAACCTCGGCAGCCCTCGGGACCACATCGAGCTGGCGCTCTATCAGATCTGGAAGAGCCTGTTGCTGGCGCCGCAGATCGGCATTCGCGACAACTTTTTCAACGTCGGCGGCACCTCGATTGCGGCCATCAAGATGGCGTATCAGATCGGTCAGACCTTTGCCGTCGACGTGCCGGTGCGGGTGATCATGGCCCACCCGACCATCGAAGCTCTGGGCGGCTGGCTGCGCACTGGCGCCGACCTTGCCACTGCGCAAGGCAACCTGATCGAGTTTCGCCGGGGCGAGGGGCGACGCGATGTCGTGTGCATCCACCCGGCGGGCGGAACGGCGTTCTGTTACCTGTCGCTGGCCAAGGTTCTGCCGGAGCACGTCGGTGTCTACGGCGTGCAGTCGCCGGGCCTGAACCCCGGGGAAAGCACCGAGCCGACTGTCGAAGCCATGGCCGAGGCCTACCTGCGCCTGATCGAACCGATGACCGACCGGCCGCTGATTCTCACCGGCCTGTCTTTCGGTGGGCTGGTGGCCTATGAAATGGCCCGACGCCTGACCGCAGCGGGGCATCGGCAGGTAACCGTGGTGCTGCTCGACACCCAGGGTTCGGACGAGCCGGGTTTCCGGCAGCAGATCGGCACCGTGGACATGGCCGAGTTCCGCGACAAGCTGGTGCGCTTCAACGGCATGTATCCGGGCATCGAAGACGCGCAGGTCGAGCGCTATTTCCATCTTTACAACCATAACCGGCTCGCCATGGCGGCTTACGACTGTGCGCCGCACGCCGGCCGGATCGTGTTGATTCAGGCTCGCGAAGGCTTCAGTCGTCGGCAACTGCATGAACTGCGCGGCTTCTGGCGTCGCCGTGCAGGCGATGGCTATCTGGCCAGGCTGGTACATGGCGGGCACTGGGACATGCTGGAAAGCGCTGAAGTGCATCGCGTCTCTGAGGTTCTGGGGCGCGAGCTGCAACGTTTCGATACGCAGGAGGCGAATTGATGGACAGTCACAAGAGCGGTGCGCAAACCCCGGCGACCTTGCTGGGTCGTTTTGCCGGGCAGGTCCGCCGCCAGCCGCAGGCACTGGCGGTGATCGACCAGCAGACTCATCTGAGCTACGCACAACTGGCCAGCGCCAGTGAACGTGTCGCTTGCGGGCTCAAGGCTCGCGGCGTAAAACCCGGCCAATCCCTCGCGCTGTGCATGCCGCGCAGCTGGCAGTGGCTGGCAGCGATGCTGGGTGCCCTGAAGGTTGGCGCCGTGGTGGTGCCACTGGACGCGGCCAGCCCGCTGGCGCGTCGGGAACTGATGCTGGCTGATGCCGGGTGCGTTGGTCTGATGACCCTGACGAATGATCTGGACTGGACGCCATCGGTCTGGCAGGTCGGCGTTGAGGACTTGCTGGATCATCCCGATCATCCCGTCCAGCCGCTCGCCGAACACTTCGCCGAGGTGATGTTCCTGTTCTACACCTCCGGCACCACAGGTGTGCCGAAAGCGGTCGAGGTCGGCGAGCGTGGTCTGCTGCGGCTTGCCGAGCCTGAGGGTTATATCGAGATTCGTGCGACTGACCGGTTCGCCTGCCTGTCCAATCCGGCATTCGATGCATGCAGTTTCGAGGTCTGGGCACCGCTGCTCAATGGCGGCTGCTGCGTGATCATCGCTGACGACGACCTGCACGATGCGCGACGCCTCGCCGAGGTGCTCGAAACGCAGCGGGTCGATAACCTGTTCATGACGGTTTCGCTGTTCAATACCTTGAGCGCCGACTTCCCGAGCTGCTTCGCCAGCCTGCGTCAGGTGCTGATCGGTGGCGAACAGGTCAGCGCTGCTGCTGTGCGCGCCTGGTACCACGCCAATCCCGACAGTCAGTGCCGGATCTTCAACGCGTACGGTCCGACCGAATGCACCACGTTCGCGCTGACGTACCCGATTGCCCGGAGTTTTCAGGGCGATTCAGTGCCGATCGGCCGACCGTTGTCAGACACCGGACTGTGCGTTCTGGACGCCCAACAATGCGCGGTCGAGCAGGGCGAAGCAGGCGAGCTGTACCTGAGCGGCAGCGGCGTCGCGCGCGGCTACCGCAATCGCCCGCACGATACGGTGCACAGTTTCGTGCAGTTGCGTGACCCCGAAGGTGCAGAGCGGCGCTATTACCGAACCGGCGATCAAGTGCGGCTCAACAGCGACGGCTTGATCGAGTACCTGGGCCGCATGGATCGTCAGGTCAAGGTTCGCGGCTTTCGTATCGAGCCGGGCGAGGTCGAGCAGCGTCTGCTGGAGCATTCAGGTGTTGCCCAGGCCTACGTCTGCACGCGCCGACACGCCGCTGAAGACCACCAGTTGCTGGCGTTCATTGTGCCGCGACACCCGTTGGACTATCGCGAGTTCGACACGCATCTGCGTACGCAACTCGCACCGTGGATGCGTCCGCATCAGCTGTTCGTGGTGCAGCGTTTGCCGCTGACCGCCAATGGCAAGATCGACCGCGATGCACTGCTGGCCCAGCCGCTGGCACCCTGGCGCGCGGCTGTCGAACAGCCGGGTCACGAAGCGCCTGTTGAGGAGGCTCAGTCAGCGGTGCTGGATTGGCTGCTGAGTCAGGCCCGCATGCTGTTGTCGCAACCTGCGCTGTGCGCTCAGGATGACTGGCTGGGCAGTGGCGGCGATTCGCTGAAAGCCATGCGCCTGCGTTCGATGATTCGCACCCGTTGGCAGCGCGACATCACCATGAGCGCGCTGCTCAGCGAGCCTTTCTCAGCGCTCGCCGAACGCTTGAATGCCGAGCAGAACATCGCCTCCGGTTATCCCGTAGCACCCGCCATCAGCAACGACCGGCGTCAGCCTGCAACTGCCGAACAGAGCCGTCTGTGGCTGATTCAGCAACGAATGCCGGACTCGACCGCGTACAGCGTGCCGATCATCCTGAACCTGGCGAACGGGGTTCGGACTCAGGCGCTGGCCGATGCAGTGGATCGCCTCGTGGCCCGGCATCCGGCGTTGCGCATGGCGTTCGAGTCCGGTCCTGACGGGCTGTATCAGGTGGTGGTCGAGCACGGCACGCCATGCAAAGTCTTTGCGCCCGGGCATTTCACGCAGGACACCTGGCGCAGCTTTGCGACGCTGGTCTTCGACACGCCGTTCGATCTGTCGACGCCGACCCTGTTTCGGGCCTGGCTGCTGCCGTTTGCCGATGGCAGCTGTCGGCTGTTGATGAACCTGCATCACATCATCACCGATGGCTGGTCAATGAACCTGCTGTTCGATGATCTGACGCAACTGTACGAAGATGCGGCGCAGGGCAGAGCCACCGCCGATGCAGTGCCGAGCCTGACCACCCTGGAATTCGCCCAATGGCAGCGTCAGTGGCGCGTGGCCCCGCAATACCGTGATCAGCGTCGAGCGCTGGCCGAGCTGCACCGTCTTCAGGACACGCCTTCATCGGCGCTACCGCCGGTGCGTGCTGTCAGTCCGCAGGCCCGTCTGTATCGGCAGCCGCTGGGCGAGTTGCGCAGCGCCGCACTGGATCGTTTCTGCAGCCGCCAGCGCTTTACCCGGTTCGACGTGCTGTTCAGTGTCTACGCCTGGAGCCTGTATGCCCTGACCGGTTGCGAGCGGCCAAGGATCGCCAGTCCGGTATCGAACCGGCCACTGGCGGAGTTCGAGCACGCGCCGGGCATGTTCGCCAACACCGTGCTGATTCCCGCTGCGTTCAATCATGAGGTGACGTTGAGCGAGCAACTGCGCATTCAGACTGACCTCGTGCGCGAGGTGCTGGCGTTGCAGGATGTGGCGCTGGCGGATCTGGTTGAAGACCTGCGGCTGTCATCCGGTTCGGCCCTGTTCGATTTCATGTTCGTGCTGGAAAACACCGACTACGCCAGCCTCAACGACGGGCCGCTGCAGGCCACGCTGGAATTCAACGAAACGTTGCAGGCCAAGTGTCCGCTGACGTTGCTGGTGGTGCAGGGCGGATCGCAGCTTGAATGCTGGTGGGAGTACCAGAGCAGTCACTTCGATGCGGCACAGATCGACGCCATCAACATACTGTTCCAGCGTGGTCTGGACGCTCTGCTGGAGCGCCCGACCGCGACGCTGCATGACGTACTTGTACCGCATCGTTTCGGCCTGCCACCGGCCAGTGTCGGCGACCGCACCGAACCGCCATTCACGACCCTGGCCGACTGGTTCGAACATCAGGCGCTGTGCACACCGCAGTCCATCGCGCTGGTCGCTGACCAGCGCGATGTGAGTTACGCCGAGCTGAATACATTGGCCGATACCCTGGCTGCGCTTCTGGTCGAGCAGTACCCGGCGAATGATCAAACAAAAGAGCCACTGCAAGTGGTGCTGTATCTGGACGCCTCGGTCGAGCACATCGTCGCCTTGCTGGCTCTGGCCAAACTCAACCTGACCGCCGTACCACTCGACCCCGGCTATCCGTTGGCCGTTCAGCGTCAAGTGTTGCAACAGGCGCAGCCGCACTGCCTGCTGTTCAGCGCCGAGACCGAAGCGGCACTGAATGAACTGGCGAACGAGCGCTTCGTCTGCCACCGCGTTGACCTTGATGCTGCGCCGCGATCCTTGCAGCGCGCGCGACACAACGGCGAACGCCCGCTGTACACCCTGTTTACCTCGGGCTCCACCGGCACGCCAAAAGGTGTGCAGGTGCCGGACCTGACACTCTGCAACCTGCTGCAATGGCAGCGCACCCAGGGTCAGCTCCCTGCACGATCCGTTACCCTGCAATTTTCCATGCTGTCCTTCGACGTCTCGTTTCAGGAGATTTTCAGCACCCTGTGCGGCGGCGGAACCTATCACCTGATCAAACCGCGCTGGCGTCAGGATGCGCAGGCATTGCTGGATTATTTGCTCGAAGCCCGTATCGAGCGATTGTTCCTGCCCTGTGTGGCCTTGCAGCATCTGGCGCAAACCGCCGTCGGCCAGAAAGTGTTCCCGCAGGCCTTGCGCGAGGTGATCACGGCGGGCGAGCAACTGCTCTGCACCGATGCACTGTGCGACTGGTTTGGCAGCATGCCGCAGGCGCGCCTGTTCAATCATTACGGCCCGACCGAAACCCATGTGGTCAGCGCCTGGCGCCTGCCCGAGTCCGTTCGCGACTGGCCGTTGCGAGCACCCATCGGGCGAGCGGTGAGCAACGCGCTGTTGCTGCTGGTGGATGACTTCGACCGTCCCGTTCCTGCTGGCAATCGGGGTTATCTGCTGGTGACCGGACCGATGATTTCCCGCTGCTACCTCGCAGATCCTGCGCTGAATGCCACGCGCTTCGTCGAGCTGCCACGGCCCGATGGCAGCACGGCGTTGTTCTATCGCACGGGCGATCTGGCCTGCGCCGATGCCGAGGGGCGTTTGCACTATCTGGGGCGTGACGATCAACAGGTCAAAATCAGCGGTCAGCGTCTGGAACTGGGGCAGATTGAAGCGGCGCTGATGCAGCACCCTTCGGTGATCAATGCAGTCGTGATCTTTCAGGACGAGCCGCAGCGCCTCACGGCCTGTCTGCACCTGGACGGCACGCCGCTCGATCTTCAGGCGCTGGATCGTCAGGTGGCGCTGCACCTGCCCGCCCATGTGCGCATCAATGAATACCGCCAGCTCGACGTCTGGCCGCGCACGCCCAGTGGCAAGATTGATCGCAAGGCATTGACCGGGCTGGGCGTGGTGCTGGAACGCTCGTTTACTGCGGCACCTGCTTCGCAGCTCAGCCCGCTGGAGCAGCAGTTGACCGAGCTGTTCGTGGCGGTGATCGGGCGTCCCATCGAGCCGGATCAGACGTTTTTCGAGGCCGGTGCGACCAGTCTCGGCCTGATGCGGCTGCATGCGCGCTATGCCCAGGCATTGCCGCAGGCCGTTTCGATGTCCGACCTGTTCGAACACGTCACCGTGCGGCGTCTGGCGCAGCATCTGGGCAGTTCGTCATCAGCGCCGGTCACGCGCGAGCAGGGCGTCGATGCTGTCGATGCTGTCGATGCCAGTGAACAACCCATGGCAATCATCGGCATGACCGTCAACGTGGCCGGTGCGCAGAACCTGGCCGAATTCTGGACGATGATTCAGGGCAATCAGGTGGGCATCGAGCAGTTTGCCGCCGTTGAGGGGCAGGTGGGCGCTCGCAGTCAGCTGGCGGGTCTGTTGGATTTCGACCCTGAGTATTTCGGCATCAGCCGTCAGGAAGCCCGTCTGATGGACCCGCAGCAGCGGCAGTTGCTGATGGCCTGTGTGCAGGCGTTACAGCACGCGGGGATGGTCCCGAAAGCCGACGGTCCGCGCATCGGGCTGATCGCCAGTTGCGGCGAGACCACGTACTTCCAGCAGATGCTGCGCGAGAGCGCTGACGGCGATCTGCCGGACGGCTTTCAGATGGCGTTGCATCACGACAAGGATTTTCTGGCCACCAAGGTCGCTTATCACCTGGACCTTACCGGCCCGGCCATGAGTGTTCAGGCCGCGTGCGGCAGTTCGCTGATCGCGGTCCATCTGGCCGGTGCCCTGCTGCGTCAGGGTGACAGCGACGTGATGCTGGCCGCTGGCGTGCTGGTCGACCCGACGCTGACCGAAGGCTATCGCCACCGTTCCCAGCACATCTTTTCCCGCGATGGCCTGTGTCGGCCGTTCAGCGAGGACGCCAGCGGCACCATCGGCGCCAGTGGTTATGGCGTCGTGGTGCTCAAACCGCTGGCACGCGCCAGGGCTGATGGCGACCGGATCTACGCAGTGGTCGAGGCCACGGCGCTGAACAACGACGGTCGCAGCAAGATGAGCTACACCGCGCCTTCTGTAGCGGGGCAGACGGCGGTCATCCGTGATGCCATGCGCAAGGCAGGCGTGGGCGGAACCGACATGGGCTACATCGAAGCCCATGGCACCGGCACTTTGCTGGGTGATCCGGTGGAAGTCGCGGCGTTGAGCAAGGCATTTGGCCCTGCACCGGCTGCCAGTTGTGCGCTGGCCTCGGTGAAAAGCCAGATCGGTCACCTGGGCGCAGCGGCAGGCGTGGTCGGGCTGATCCGTGCAGCGCTTGCGGTCTTTCACGGCGTTATCCCGCCCAACCTCGGCTTCTCCCGGATCAACCCGCAGATCGACCTGGAACACTCGCCGTTCTATATCCCGACCACGTCCCGGCCATGGCCGGAAGGGCGTCGACGGCTGGCCGGGATCAGCAGTTTTGGCATTGGCGGCACCAACGCCCACGTCATTATCGGCGCCGCGCCACAGGCCGAGCGCGTCCCGCAGGACGACGCGCCGTGTCTGCTGCTGTCGGCGCACAGCCGTTCGGCGCTGGAACGGGACATGGCAGTCATCGAAACCTGGCTCAACACCTTTCCCGAACAGCGGACCGCCGTGCTGCGGCATGTGCAAACCGGGCGCCGCGCCTTGCGCTGGCGCTTCGCGATGATCTGCCCACCGAATGAAACGGTGTGCCTGCAGCCTTCGTTGATCAGGGAAGTCGTGCCATCGGAGGCCCGCGTGACGGCCAGCGAGCTGTCGCCGCACGCCTTGCTCGACGCCTGGTATAGCGGGGCGACGATTGACTGGCCGACACGTTCAGCGCCACCGCCGTGGGACCTGCCGCCGTCGGCCTTCGATCTGCAGACCTATCGGTTTCAGGCATCGTCTGCGCTGGAAACCGTTACCGAGCGACAGCCCGTGGCCGACTGGTTTTATCAACGGCAATGGCAGCGGGTGCGGCGCTTGAGTTCACGCCCGCTGGCTCAACCTCGGGAATTGCTGGTGGTGTGCAGCCACGAGGCCCTCGACGAAACACTGCGCAGTTGCCTTAAAAACGTCTATCGGCGAGTGGTCGAAGTCACGGCGGGGAATGGCTTTCAGCGACTTGCCACTGACCGTTTTGTGCTGGATCCGCTGGACACCCCGGCGCTCACGCGCCTGCTCGACATTCTGGCCGGAGCGGACGGGTATCAGCCGGCACCGCTTGAGCTGGACTGGCTGCACGCCTTGCCGTTGTCGGTCACCGGCAGGGTCAATGAGCAAAGCCTCGCTGCCGCGCAATGGGCGTGTCTGGACACCGTCAGTGCGCTGTTGCAGGGCTGGGGCCAGACGTCTCGTACTCCTGCGCTGAGGTTGTGGCTGGTGTCATGGCAAGCCAGCCCGGTGTACGGCGAGGTAAAGCGTCCCGAGCTTGCAGCCCTGGCCGGGATCACCGAGGTGGTGCCACAGGAATACCCGGTGCGTTGCCACTGGCTGGACCTGAACAGCGCGCAACTGGCCGCTCGACCTGAAGCACTGGCCGCGCTGCTGGCGGACCCTGTGGTGGCGCCGAGACGTATGGCCATCCGCGACCATTACCTGTGGCAACCGCATCTGCAGGCCAGCCCGGTTATGGCGTCAACCGTCGATCCCTGCCTGCTGCCGCAGGATGGCGTGTTTCTGGTGATCGGTGGCAGCGGTGGCATCGGCCGTACGTTGTGCGAGCACCTGTTACGAAACAATGGCCAGCGGCGGGTAGTGCTGCTGTCGCGTCACGGAGAGTGCCCTGACGCATTGCAGGCTTACCGCTCGCGTATCGATCCGGTTCAGGCCGATATCGCCAACCGGACGGTCTGGCCCCAGGTGCTGGAGCAACTCGAACGGCGTTACGGCCACGTTGACGGGGTGATTCACGCAGCAGGCGTCGGTGCTGGCAGCCTGATTCGTCATCGCGACGCCAGAACGCTGTCTGAAGCCATGGCCGCCAAGACCCTCGGCATGCTGGCGGTCGAAGAGCTGATCCAGCAGATGACGCCGAAATTCGTGCTGTATTGCTCCTCGATGGCTGCGCTGTTCGGCGGTGCCGGTCATCTGGACTACGCTGCCGCCAGCGGCACTCTGGACGGCTTCACCCATTACCATCCGAACGCCGCCAGCGATTGTGTAAGGCTCGGCATCAACTGGGACATCTGGCGTGACATCGGCATGGCCACGGGCGCTGGAGCTGGAGCAGGAGCAGGAGATGCAGTGCATCAGCGGCACCTGGCGGTGGGCATGTCGGCGCAGGAGGGCTGTCAGGTGTTCGATATGGCGCTCAGCGCTCAACTGCCGCAACTGCTGATCTCGACGACGTCCATCGAGACGGCGCGACAGTTCTATCCGGTTCGACATGGCGCGGGATCGGTAGCGGCGCAACCTGTTGCTCAGGCATCTGCTTCGACGGCGCCGGGTAAAGAAGAGCAGGGCGCAGACCTTCGGACTCGTCTGCATGACTGCTTGTGCAAATGGCTCGGCGTGACAGAACTGGACGAAGACGACTCGCTCTATGAGCTTGGCGCCGATTCACTGACCTTGCTGGACCTGATCGACGAGCTGCAGGCAGCGACGGGTGTGGTGGTCGAGCTGTCCCGGTTCAGTCACAAAGTCAGCCTGCGCGAGGTGCTTGCACTGGTGCAGACCGACAGCCCCGACGCCATTGAAGCCGCCGAGGATGCCTGGGCTGACGCCGTCCGCATCGATGAGTGGAACCCGGGTGCAGGCCGCGACTGGCTGTACCTGATTCACCCGGTGGGCGGGGATGTTCAGGCGTATCGGGAACTGGTCTCGGCGCTGCATCCTGATCTGGGCGTGCGAGTGATCGCCGATCCGGCGCTGCGTTTGCCCGAGCTGCCAGCCATCAGTCTGGTTGAGCGTGCACAGCGGTATATGCGGGCTATGCAGAACTGTCACCCCGACGGCAAACACTGGCGTCTGGCTGGCTGGTCGTTCGGCGCCTGGGTTGCGCAGGCGATGTGCAGCCTTGCGCAGACTTCGGATTTGTCGCAGCCGACGCTGTACCTGATCGACCCACCCGCACCGGACGCCGGAGCCGAGCTTGCGCAGATCGACGAGCAGCATATTCGAGAGGTCTTCCATCGCGAGTTTTCCGCGCGTCGGCCCGGCGACATGGCCTCTGAGGACACGCCGCGCTACCTGCAACGCCTGATCGTCTGCTGTCAGAACAACATGGCAAGCATGGCGGATCATCGTCCCGTGCAACTGCCTGCGACGGCGACGCGCCTGTTCATTGCCACGCAGCCCAATCCCTACGGCATGGGCAGCAAGTGGCAACCGTCAGCGCTCAAGACCGCGTGGCAGGCCTTGGTGCCGAACATGCTGAGCTGGCAGCCGCTGGACACCGACCACTACGGCATCGTCGCCAGCCCGTCGGTGCAGACCATCGCCAACATCATCAATACCGACTTGATCGAGCACACGCACGGAGAGCGACATGAACGAACCTGACCCGCAGTTCGAAGTGGTCACCAATGCCGAAGGCCAGTATTCCATCTGGCCAGCGGGCAAGCCGATGGCTGTTGGCTGGAGCAAGGCGGGCGTGTGTGGCGAGCGGCAAACCTGTCTGGACTACATCGCCGAGCACTGGACCGACATGCGTCCGCGCTCGCTGCGCGAAGGGTGACCGGTCGCATTGATCGGACCGGCAATCGGATATGACAAGAAGAGGATGAAGGAACATGGATCAACTGGCACTCAAGGCCATCGAGCGCATCGCGGGCGCGCCACGTGCGCCGTACCACAGCATTGGTATCGACAGGCTGACGCCTGTCATTGGTGCCGAAATCAGCGGCGTGGACCTGTCACAGCCGTTGAACGACGGGCAACTCGACGAAATTCGTCGGGCGCTTCTGGAGAACCATGTGCTGGTGTTTCGTGACCAGCACCTGAGCGTGGAGCAACACAAGGCGTTCGGTCGACTGTTCGGTGAACTGCGTGCGTTACCGGTGGACAGCATCGATGGTGATGACCCGGAACTGGTGGTGGTCCGCGCCAACGCCCAGTCACGTTTCGTCGCGGGTGAAACCTGGCACACCGACGGCACCGCCGACCTCGAGCCTTCGATGGGCTCGATGCTCTATGTCAAGGAAACCCCGGCCATCGGCACGGGCGGCGACACCCTGTTTGCCAACATGCACCTGGCGATCGACATGCTGTCCCCGGCCATGCAGCAGTTCCTCGGTGGCTTGACCGCCATTCACGATGGCGAAATTCCCTGGAAGGGCTTCACACCGCCCGAAGGCCTGCCCAAAAGCGAACACCCGGTCGTGGTTCGCCACCCGGAAACCGGCAGGCCGACGCTGTTCGTCAACTCGGGTTTCACCTCGCGCATCGTGCAACTGTCAGGCAGCGAAAGTCAGACGCTGCTGAACATGCTCTTCGATCTGGTGGCCCGCGAACCGATCCTCAGCTGCCGAGTCCGCTGGGCACCCAACACCCTCGTGTTCTGGGACAACCGCTCTACGCAGCACCACGCAGTCTGGGACTACTTTCCCCATTCACGCTACGGCGAGCGCGTCACGATCCTGGGGACGCGGCCGAGGGCGTGAGCGTTCAACCCGTGTTGCTGCCGGTTCCCGGCAGATCGCCGGCAAGCCGCCTCTTATCAAACAACCTGTAAACCACTGAAGAGACTCAATTTGTGGGAGCGGACTTGTCCGCGAAAAGGCCGGTACATCCGATGCATATGCAGTGGCTGAAAAACTGCATTCGCGGACAAGTCCGCTCCCACCAAGTTTGCTGCGCGAAAGCGCTGCGTCAAAGACGTTGTGGTGCCTCCCACAGTCCGGTGTTTTTCTATCAAACACCGAACTTCTCAAGAAACGCTGAACTCTGCTTCTGCCCGGAGGGCGTGGGAGCTCTCGGAGGTTACGACGGCAGCGATGGGCTGCGCAGCGGCCCCAACTGCAACCCGTACACAAGATCATCAAACCACTGCTCACCAATCTGATAAGCCTGTGGCACGCGACGCTCGAAGGTGAAGCCGCATTTCTCCTGCAGCTTGCAGGACGCGATGTTGCCATCGGTCACGGTTGCCTCCAGCGAGTCCAGCCCGATGGCGGCGGCATAGTCGATGACGGCGCGCCAGGACTCGGTGCCGTAACCCAGGCCCTGATGCTCCGGCAACAACAGGCCACCAATCTCGGCACGCCCCGGCGACAGGATACGAAAGCCGCTCACGCCCAGCTCCTGCCCGCTCTGCCTGTCGATCACCACCAGACACAGCCAGTGGTCCGACTGCGGTGTCCATGCAGGCAGCCGATGATCGAAGCCTCTGCGAATCATCTCTTCGCCGATGTCTCCGAACACATACTGCATGGTCTGCGGTTCACGGTGCAGCCTGAAAAACAGCGGCCAGTCCGCTTCGACCAGTGTCCGCAGGTACAGCCGTTCGGTGTTCAACTCCAGCATCCGGTGCTCCTTGCACGTTCAGAAAGGCACAGGGTTTTTTACCCGGCGCTGCCGCATTGATCAATCAATGAATACGTACATCAGCCCTTAACAATGCCCGAGGCAACATCGCATCGTCATTTCATGCAATGAACGCTGCCGCGACGCGCGACTCTATTCATGACTGCACCACATCATTCATCACGGCGACGATCGGCCTGACAGGAGCGCAAACAGTTGGATAACAGACAGTCCATGTCTTTCAGCGAGCAGGAGCGTGCCGAGGCTCGCCAGCTAAACAGGAAGCTCGCGCGCTTTCCGCGTTTCAAGATACGCAACCGCGTCATGCCCGTGCTGATCCAGTCACTGTTGCGCGTCAGCCAGATCGGCGGCGGGGGCAAGCTCACTCGACACGGACTGCAGGCCGAAAAGAAAATCGTCAGCAGCAGCGGTGTTCCTGTGCCTGTGCGCATCATCAGGCCCAAGGGCCAGCCAAAAGGCGTTGTGCTCGACTTTCACGGCGGCGGCTGGGTGATCGGCAATGCGCAGATGAACGATGACCTCAACGTCGCGATGGTCAACGAATGCGAGGTGGTCGTGGTGTCGGTCGATTACCGGCTCGCCGTGTCCACGCCCGTTGAAGGGGTGATGGAAGACTGCTTCTCGGCCGCGTGCTGGCTGCTGGGAGACAGCTGCCCTGAGTTCGCGGGCCTGCCGGTGATCGTCGTCGGTGAATCTGCCGGTGGCCACCTCGCGGCCACGACCTTGCTGAAACTGAAAGAAAAGCCCGAGCTGCTGCAACGCATCAAAGGCGCGCTGCTGTACTACGGCGTCTATGACCTCACCGGAACTCCCAGCGTGCGCAACGCCGGGCCTGAAACACTCGTTCTCGACGGCCCCGGCATGGTCGAGGCCTTGCGCCTGCTCACGCCAGGGCTCACTGACGAGCAGCGCCAGCAACCCACGCTGTCGCCCTTGTATGGCGATCTTTCCGGCATGCCGCCTGCGCTGATGTTCGTCGGCGACATCGATCCGTTGCTGGACGACACTCTGCAAATGGCCGAGCGCTGGAAAACCGTGGCGGACGTTGAAATGCACCGGCTGCCGGACTTGCCGCACGGGTTCGTTCACTTTCCGACGGCGATGTCGAGGAGGGTGCTGGCACGCAGTCGAGAGTGGCTGAGCGAAATGATCAAGCGCGAGACCTGATCCACGCACCCGGCGAGACCGGGCACGAGGATCAGCGCAGATCACGGGGATTGCACCCCGTGTTGCCTCAGGACGCGACGGTGGAGTCTTCACCGCCCGGCCAGTCCTTGATTGGAATGTCGTCGATGGTGCCATCCTTCACACCGTCGATGGCATAGCGTCTGATGCTGTCGCCCAGCACCTGCGCGAAGTCATCGGCCTTGGCCTGTTGCTGTCCTTCCCTGACCAGACCGGGAATGATCGCCCCCAGAACCGCGACGCCGCCAGCCAGGAAACCCAGCGTACCCGCTGCGGCAGCCAGCGCCGGGATGAAGCGGGGCAGGTTAGCGCCCAGCAGGCCCAGTGTGCCCTCAAGGGCCGAGGCTGAACCGGAAAGCACGCCCAGAGACCCGGCAGTCACGCCAAAGCCGCCAGTCAGGTTGTCGCCTCGACGGATCGCGTTCACGCCATCGAAAATCCCGTAGGCACCTGCCGCGATATTGGCCAGACCGCCCAGGCCTTTGGCTGCTTCCTCATACTGCTTGGAGACAGCGATCGCGTTCTTGCTGTCCTTGATGTTGTCCTTGAGCTTGTCGAGCTGCTCCTGAGAAAGGTTGTCAGGGTTACCCGTCAGGGTCTTTTCCCTTTTCTCGATCGCCTCGTTCATCGAGACCTGATAAGCCTTGGTGCCGCCTTCGGTGAACAGCGTGGCGGCCTGCACCGAGCCGGTGGTGATGTCGACGATGTTACGGTCCGTGAGCTTGCCCGAGCCCTGTGCGCCCCGTGCGATGGTCATGCCCGCCATGAACAGACCACTGACCCCGTGAAGCACGCCGCTGCCATAGGCACCTTTGGCGTCGCCGCCGGTGTCGAACTTGGTCAGCATGTCCATCTTGTCCAGTGCCTTGGTGCCCTGGCGGAACATGTCCCAGTTACCCCTGAAGCCCGACAGCACCTGATCGGTCGTCGCGACAGTGCCATCCTTGTTCAGCAGCAGTTCCGGGGATTCCTGGCGCATCTGGTCGATCAGCTTGCGGACCTTGTCCTCGTCAAGGTCCTTGCCGCCGTCCTTGCCGAAGGCTTTTTGCATGTCTTCGAAGGTGGCGTCCTTGAATAGGTTTTCCTGGGATATCGTCGAGAAATTGTCGTTGAGCTGCTTGTCGAACTCACCGGTAAAGGTCGGGTCCAGCGTGGCGTTGTAGAGCGCGACTTCCATGCTGAACGCACTGGCAGCCGCTTCCGGTGCGTTGGTCTTGAGCAATTCGCGCAGACGCTCGCCGGACGCCAGAGAATCCTTGTAATAGGTCTGCAGGGCTTCGCTGTGAGAAGACTTGCCCACGCCAGCCTGGATCTCGGCAGCGTTATTGATGCCCAGCATCCCTTGGAAGCTTTGAGCGGTGGCATAGGACTGAGTCAGCGCGGCGGTCTGATCGGTCTTGCCATCCTTGGTGTTCGCCTCCCACGCCTTGTCCAGCGCCTTGCCGGACTTGATCTCGTCTTCGTAGGTTTTGCTGACCGCATCCTTCAGGCCCGGACTGGCCTCGAACAGGTCCTTCATGCCCGCAGCGCTGCTGTCCTGAAGAAACGCTGCCGTGTCGGGATCGTTCTGCAGAATGGCGATGTGGTCGCCGATATCCTTGAGCAGCTTTTCCGGTTCCCAGATAGCGCCCGATCCATTGGCGATGGCCACCTTGCCATAATCGTCGCCCCACATGCCGGCGTTGGCGCCGTCCACCACCAGCTTCTGAGACTTTTGCAAATCCAGCAGCACCGCGACCTTTTCCTCGGCGGTGTAGTGCTCTGGGTGTTCGAACACGTCTTTGCCCAGCTTGCTGGTGTCCACGTTGCTGGTCAGGTTCCCGGAAACTACGCTGGACAGCAGGCTGCTCAGGGTCATGGCGTCCACCGGAGCGCCACTTTTCAGAAAGGCCTGAAGGTCGCCGCTGCTGACCTTGCCGTCGGCCGATTTCGCCAGATTGCCGCTGGCCGTGTCGAGCAGCTTGAAGGCGCCGGGCTGCGACCAGAAGCTCAAGGCGTCCTTCTCCAGGCCGCCCAGCTGCGGGTTGCTGTCTTTGTAGTCCTTGATGTTCTGAGCGGTGAGGGTGCCGTCGGCGCCGGTCTTGCCACGGATCGAGTCGTACATCTGCTCCAGAATCGCCGTGTACTGCGCGATCTGTTTGGAGCCTTCGTCGGCGTTCTTGTTGGTTTCAACGTAGGTTTTATACCCGGCGATATCCTGACTGGCCTGCGCCTTGGGCAGGGACGAGAAACCGTACTTGCCGAAGTCCTGCAGACGTCCGGCTTCGGTGCCGTGTTTGGCTTCGCCGCCTTTGGTGAAGCCATTGATCCGTGGGTCGGCCACATCCTTGCCGGTCAGCGGTTTGCCACCCTCGTCGTAGCCAACGACACGATCCATCACCTGACCCGCACGGAAAGCCGCGTCGGGATCGTTTTCGAAATCGCCCACTTGTTCCTTGAGCATGTCCTTCACGCCGCTCTGGTTACCCAGATTCTTGAGCAGCGGATTGTCGTCAATGATGTCCTGAGCCGAACGAGTATCGCCCTCCGGCCGCACCCACTGAATGCCCGCCGCTTCGGCCTGCTCCCGCGCCGCACTGCTGTCACCGGCGCTGTCCACGTGCTTGAGCTCACCCTTGAGATTCTCCCAGCCGTACTTGCCGAAATCCTGCAAACGACCGGCTTCGGTGCCGTGTTTGGCGTCACCGCCCTTGGTGAACCCATCGACCCGGCCGTTGCTGTCATTGCCATTCACAATGCGCACGCCGTCCTCGTTCAGCAACTCCACATGATCCAGCACCTGAACGGCGCGATACGCAGCGTCGCGATCATGCTCGAAGTCACCGACACGCTCCTTGAGCTTGTCCTTCACGCCACTCTGATTGCCCAGATTCTTCAGCACCGGGCTGGCGTCGATAATCTCCTGGGCAGATCGCTTGTCATCGCCGGGCAGCTCCCACTCGATGCCCGCGTCTTTGGCTTTGGCGCGGTCAACCGAGTTGCTCCACTGACTCTGCGAATTGGATTCCGCCGTGCGGTTCTTGGATATGTTTTCTACGGAAACGGACATGTGCAGGCTCCTTGGTAATAAACCCCGCCAGCACAGCGCCCCGTGAAAGCGACGCCGAGCACTGACCGGCTGACTGGCAGGGTAGAAAGGGGTAAGGCTCGAACAGATCCGAGGGTAGGGGGCGCACATGAGGTGGATGTGACACGGGCTGTGAAATGTTGTGAATTTACATAGGGTGGGAAGGGGACTGTCGACCGGTCAAGGTGGTTTGACGAGTGCTTCTGTTGCCCGATGATGGGGTTGTGAAGACGAACATCGGTTCGGAATGTGAAGGGCGCTGTTTGAAAGGTAACTTGCTTCGGGGGGGGCGTGTCAGAGGGCTTGGGAAATGCACTCTGTGAAACCCCGACGCCCGACATCAAGTGCATGAAAATTGTCGGGCGAACCCTCTAACGGGTTGGTTCAACGCTGGGTCTAAGGCTTCAGGATGTAGCCTTCACCACCACTCCACTGCTGAACCTGGCTTCCGATATCGAGGAAAACTTATCGAAGATGTGCGTGCCGCCTTGCTCTTTGGGTTGGTCTGCTGGGAAGTCTCCTGTGTAGTGCCAACTGGCATCGTCGTATTTCATGGGGCTCCGTTGGGGGGGCTTAGGTTTGGTCTGGGAAGTTTAACTTGCTGGGTTTTGCCGGTGAAGCGAGCGATCCACCTCAATCGAACCAGTGCAGCGAAAGAATCTCAAAAATATACCTAACAAGTGTTAGGTAGGGGTTGACGGGCACTGAGTCGATCGCTAAAGTCTGGCTACCTAACGGTAGTTAGGTAGCCAGCCACCCACCCCATCTGCAGGAACGACCATGACTACTAAACTTCAGCTCTTCACTTCGCCTTCGGCCTTTCCGAATCCACAGCGTCTGCGTCTGTTCATGCACGAAAAGGGCATCGCTGACCAGTTTGCCGAGACCATCTATGACATGTCCCCTGTAGGGGAACAGCGTGGCTGGCGTCATTTGAATATGAACCCGTGGGGCGAAACACCCACCCTTCAACTGGCCGACGGTAGCTACATTTCCGAAACGGCTGCCATCGTTCGTTATCTTGACCAGGAGTATCCCGGTCGCAAGATTATGGGGGCGACCGCACTGGAACAGGGTCTGGATAACATGTGGGATAACCGGGTGTGGGTGCACATCCTGTACCGCATCGTTACAGCGTTCCACGTGTTGCACACCGGACTCGGCTTCAAGCTGGAACTGACCAAAAACGAGGCTTGGGGCGAACACTGCCGTAAGGAAGCTTTGGCTCACGCTGCACTGGTCAACCGTCATCTGTCAGACGGCCGCGAATGGCTGCTAGGCGGCGACGCCCCGACCTTCTCGGATATTACGCTGGCGACCGCGATCGCCTTCTCGAAATTCCCGGTCAATGCCACTCCACTGGACGAGCGTTTTGAGTTTCTGGATGCGTACTGGCAGCGCTGGGCAAAACGTCCAAGCTTCCAGGCTGCCTACGCTGATCGCAACAGCGGCATTCCTGAACTGGATTCGCCAGCCCAGTAATAACCTGTCAATGGAAACTCCGTACGCCGAGATCGCCATACCCTTGGCTTTCTCGGTGCCCGTGACGATCTCGGTAGTGTCGGCTGTCGGTGAAGCTTACGGAAACATGATGGAACGCCTCGTGCTCGAGCGACCCAAGTCAAGTCGGCCTCACTGTTCTCCACTGACAATCTACCTGTCTCACGGTAGGCCTTTGCTGTAAATTAACGTTCCCTATGTGAGAGATCGTCCCAGGACGAAAGGCACCAGAATGAGCGTCAACTCCAAAGAAGCCATTTTGTTGGCGGCCAAGAGAATTGCCCAATCGCAGGGCTACAATGGTTTGAACTTCCGCGACCTTGCGCAAGATGTTGGTATCAAAGCGGCGAGTATTTACTACCATTTTCCAAGCAAAGCCGATCTGGGTATTGCCGTTGCCAAACGATATTGGGAGGACGGTGCGCTTGCGCTCGAGACGATCGAATCTGAAAGCCCGTCTCCGATTGACGCTTTGCGTCGCTTTCCGGAAATCTTCAGAAGATCGCTTGAGTCCGACAATCGTCTCTGCCTGGGCAGTTTCATGGGCGCTGAAACCGATACCTTGCCCATTGAGATGACAAAAGAAATTCAGACTTTTGCTGAGGTCAATATTGCATGGCTACGCAAGCTTCTATTGGCTGCGAAGGTGTGCGAATCAAGTGAGAGTGAATTTAGAGCACGTGCAATTTTCACAGCTATTGTCGGTGCCCAGCTCTTTGCCAGAAGTCGCTCGGATATCTCGCTTTTCGATGCCTTGGTCGATTCATACCGCGCATTCGGGCCTCTGCCAGCGTAGCAACTGACAGCAACTCGCTCATGCCTTCAATCCCCTTTGGCACATACGGTGGAAGCTGGATCAGAGGCGCCGTTTATGACGGCTCGGGCGTCAACATCACTGAGGCCTCGTCCCAGCAGCCTACTCACTGCGGTTGCCTGGAATGACATGAATCCGCGAGCGTCATTCCATCGGAACAGTTTGAAAAGCATTGTCAGCATTCAGACGGCTGACCGAACATGAGCGGTTCTGAGTGCTAGCCATCGGCAAAAGTGAACGTAGTAATCATTCATAGCGTTGAAAACTCGATATTTCTGAACAAGCCGCACCTGGGAAAGTTAAATCAAAATCTCCCAACCTCGTTAGCGCTACGCATGAAATCAACAAACGCACGCAGCTTGCCTGGCATATGTTTACGATGCGGATAGTAAAGGTGAAACGCATCGTCCATGCCGCTGTGCTGCTTCAATACCTGACGAAGCGTACCGTTTTCCAACTCTGGCCTTGCGAAGTCCTCGAAAACGAAACCAATGCCCTGGCCTTGTACTGCCGCATCAAGGACGGATCTCATTTCGTCAAAGATAAAACGCCCTTGAACATCGACTTGAACCATTTGCCCGCCATCTTCGAACTTCCATTCAAAGAATCGTCCACCCACTGAATACCGCTGGCGAATGCAGTTGTGCTTCAGCAGTTGCTCCAGTGTCTGGGGCTCAGCCAAGGTACTGAAGTACTCCGGCGCTGCCACTACAATTCTTTTTTGTGTCGCTCCCAGCTGTACCGCGACCATGTCGTTCTGCACTCTTTTTCCCATGCGCATGCCGATATCGAAACCGGCATTGACGATATCGCCAAGTTGGTTATCCAGCGATACCTCGACGTTGATCAGCGGGTATTTCTCCATGAAGGCGGTCAGATGCGGTTCGATCAGGATGCGGTATGCAACGTATGACGAGTTGAGGCGCACTGTGCCAGAGGGTTGATCCGTCACGAGCGAGACTTGTGACAAGGAGTCTCTGATCAAGGCAAGCGCAGGTGCCAATGCCGCGTTCAATGACGCGCCGGCCTCGGTCAGGCTGACACTGCGTGTTGTTCGATTGAACAGTCGCACATTGAGTTGCGCTTCCACGCTTTTGATCGTGCGTGATACCGCAGTGGGCGTAACACCGATTTCTGCGGCGGCGCGTGCGAAGTTCAAATGTCTGGCGGCCGCCTCGAAGGTTAGAAGACCGGGTAAATGCACCGGTGGTAGAGGCAGTGAATCGTCAACGCCCTCAGCACGCGTCGGGCTATGTATTATGACTTTTTTGCTCATACTGTATCCATGCTTATGGCTATTTACGTCATTATCATTAACCACCATAGTTGATGCAGCAAGGATTTTTATCCGGCAGAACAGTTATCACTAGGAATCACAATGACCCCCAACAGCCCATCAACGGACCTTTTCACGCCAATGGATTTAGGCGCCTTATCACTGGCCAACCGCATTGTCATGGCCCCGTTAACGCGCAGCCGCATGGGGCCAGAAGGCGTACCTAATGAAATGCATGCTCGCTACTACGCACAACGTGCCAGCGCTGGTTTGATCATCAGTGAAGCGACCAATATTTCCCCGCAGGCGCGGGGGTATGCGTTGACGCCAGGCATCTGGACTGAAGAGCACATAGCAGGCTGGAAGCTGGTAACAGATGCGGTGCATGCCGCTGGTGGACTTATTGTTTGCCAACTGTGGCATGTGGGGCGCTTCTCGCATGTGGACCTGCAGCCCAACGGCACGGCACCGGTAGCGCCATCGGCGATTAAAGCCGAAGGCCAGACCTTTACTGAAGAGGGGATGATGGACGTCTCCATGCCGCGAGCGCTTGAAACATCCGAGATCCCAGGCATTATCGAGCAATACCGACACGCCGCCGCATGCGCAAAACGTGCAGGCTTTGATGGTGTGGAAGTGCACTCTGCCAATAGCTATCTGCTTGATCAGTTCCTGCGCGACTCTACCAATCAGCGAACCGACCAATATGGTGGTTCTATTGAGAATCGCACGCGACTCACGCTGGAAGTCACTGCTGCAGTCGTCGAGATCTGGGGTCATGACCGCGTTGGCATTCGTCTATCGCCCGTGACGCCAGATGCAGGCAACACGCCCTTGGACAGCCAGGTAATGCACACCTATGGCTATCTGATCGAGCAACTTAATCGCTTCCAGCTCGCCTATATGCATTTTGTCGAGGGCGCTACCGCTACGTCACGCACTGTTCCCGAAAACGTTGATCTCGATGCGTTACGTGCACGCTTCAAAGGCCCCTACATCGGTAATAACAATTACGACATCGAACTCGCCGTTACCCGCCGTGCTGAAGGCAAGGTCGACGCAGTGGCTTTCGGTCGCCCGTTTATTGCCAATCCGGATTTGGTGCGCCGATTGAAGGAAGGTGCAGAACTCACTGTTGCGCCCCGCGAAACTTATTACGGTAACGGCGCAAAAGGCTACACCGACTGGCCGACGCTCGCTGAATAAACCAACTGGGCAACACTTCAAAAGCGAGACCTTGGGCCCCAGCGCTTGGCATCGCTACGGGTGGTCGCAGGGGTCGATCTCAATACCCGCCAAAAGTAACCGGTCTTCTTAACACGACTCGAATTAACTACCAGGAGTACAAACATGAACAAGCCTACTTATGTGCAGGAATATCAGGCCATCACCGAGGTACTGAACAAATACAACGAAGGCTGCAAACAGGCCAAAAGCAGCATCATGAAGCCCGCTTTCAGCGAGCAGGCAACGATGTTTAGCGTCGATGGTGACGGCAAGCTGACCGGCGGCCCGATTCAGACATTGTTCGATGGCATTGACAGCGCGTTCCGCCCGTCTCCTGAAGCTCAAGGTGCAATCGTCAATATCGACATCGTAGGCACCGCTGCCAGCGCACGCATCGACACCAATGACGTATCGGGCTTCTGCTTTACGGATTTCTTTAACCTGCTGAAGGTCGACGGCGAGTGGACGGTGGTCAGCAAGATCTTCCACACCCATGTCGCGCCTTGAATGTCTGACTTCCTTGGCCACGCGGCAGATGAGGCTTCAACCCTATCTGTCGTGTTTTTCTTTGCAGCCGAGCGGGGCTGCAACTATGCGTCCGGCACAGCGCCCGAAATCCGCTGACTTCGTTCGCCTGACCGCAGGCGCAACAACGTAATTTAACAGGCCGCTATTTAATGACGCACACGCTCAGGCGTTAAAAGGAAACATCATGAAGCCTCTAACCTCCGCTTTCGCCCTTTCGGTCGTTGCTCTGGCGCCTGGTAGCGCCTCTACAGCCGAACGGGCTGGCGTAGAACACAACGTGGCAAAATTCCTGCAATCCCTTGAGGGCGGACAGACGCTCGACAGCATGTCGCCGACCGATGCCCGCGCCGCGCTGGCGGGTGCCCAGGCCGCCTCCAACGTGGCCTTGCCGGAAGCGGAGGTCAGCGAGAAGACGATTCGTGTCAATGACAGCGACCTGCAACTGATCATCGTGCGCCCGGCCGGCAGCCAACAGAAGACCCTGCCCACGTTCATGTACTTCCACGGCGGCGGCTGGGTGCTGGGCGACTTCCCAACACACGAACGGCTGGTGCGTGACTTGGTGGCGGGCTCTGGCGCGGTGGCGGTATTCGTTAACTACAGCCTGTCGCCTGAGGCGGGATACGGCGTTGCCATCGAGCAAGCCTATGCCGCAACCAAATGGGTGGCCGAGCATGGCCAGGAGATCAATGTCGACGGCAACCGCCTGGCCGTAGCGGGTAACAGCGCAGGTGGCAACCTCGCCGCAGCTGTAGCTCTGATGGCGAACGAGAAAGGCTTACCTGCACTGCGTTCGCAGCTATTGCTGTGCCCGGTAACGGATGCAAACTTCGACACGCCGTCGTACAAGGAATTTGCCAATGGCTACTTCCTGACCAAAGACCTCATGGCGTGGTTCTGGGACAACTACACAACCGACGCCGACGCACGCAAGCAGATTTACGCATCGCCGTTGCAGGCGACGCTAGAGCAATTGAAAGGCCTGCCGCCGACGCTAATCCAGACGGCTGAATTCGATGTCCTGCGCGATGAAGCCGAAGCTTACGGTCGCAAGCTCGACGCTGCGGGTGTGCAGGTGAGGTCGGTACGCTATGACGGGATGATTCACGACTTTGGGCTATCGAACGCGTTCAACCATCTGCCGGCAGTGCAAAGCGCGATCGCTCAAGCCTCGCAAGAACTCAAGACGAACCTAAGCGAGTCATTGTAAAACCGATGAACGCGCGGGTGATGACAACGTTGCGTCATTCATGACAAAAATACTCAACGTTCATCTTGTCGAGAGGCTACAGCGGAAAGCCCTTAACGAAAGATACATATTGCCTGCCGCTATAACGTTGCAGTCAGTGGAGATCACAGCGTTGACTTCGCATTTCGATATTGATCGGGGCTGGCGCTCAAGTGGCTAGAAGAGGGCTTTCCGATAGACGTCGAGCTGATCGCGCTCTTGTCTCAATGCGCCGAGGACACAACGTTATCCCAGTCTCGCCGCCATAGAGCACGTAGACTCGTCAGGAAAAAACAATCAGAAAGCTGAGCCCGTGGCTGGTTATTTTCGACCCATAATGGGGGCGCTGGACAGCTCCGAAGTTAGACTATAGCCTCAGCCTCAATGCAGTCCTAACGTTCTCTGATTTCTCTTGGCAGGACAATGGTGTCGAAGATCAACATGATTCTGTGTCTGGATCGCCAGTTCAACGAACAACACCTTACCGAGGCAGATGACCTTGATCTTCGAAACGTTTCGGAAAAGATATGGCCAACGGTACTATCGAAATGTACAGCAGCAGACCTGCGGCTCTATAACCTCAAGCTACCATCACTTGAGGGGATCGATAAGTTAGCCAACGTGCGTCGATTGAAATTGGAATGGGCGACAAAGATTGATACGTTGGTGCCTGTTTTCAAGCTTGACGGCCTAACGTATCTTGCCGTCCAGGACTTCCCAAAACTTAGACAGCTCGACGGGGTCGAGGCGCTAAGCGAGCTGACCGAACTGTACCTCTCCGGCAATCTGGGTGGAGGCTCATCACCTTTACGCCTCAACTCAATCGAAGCTGTTTCACGTATCCCCAAACTCACCACACTCTCTCTTGCACATGTGAAGCTCGAGGTTGACGATATCAGCAGCCTCGCTCGCTGTGCGCACCTTCGCCATTTGAGCCTGACAAACCAGTTCGATCGAGCTCAGGTCGCTTTTCTCGCAAGCAGGTTAAACGATCAGCTTGTCAGACCTTTGACTGCCCATGTAAAAACACACCTGCCTTGTGCGAAGTGCAATGGAATGAAATACATGTTTACGGGGCGCAGGATGCCTTTTCTTTGTGCGACGTGTGATGCAACCCGCTTTGAAAAGCTTACGCATCAGTTCCAGCAACTGATGGCTGACGCGTAACAGCGTGTTGTAGGCGCGCCGACTCCGTAAAAATCTGGTTTTTCGTATTGCAAGATGGTGGGTCTTCGATTGAGCGTAAGCGTCCAGCCAAGTCATCTACCGATCCAGTTTTAAGCACAAGGATGACTGCTTGCCACCCATACCGTAATGTTCGCTACAAAAATCGCCACAGCCTTCCAGTGGTGGTAATACATCAAGGTGAGCGAACAATGAACATCTTCAACTCAGTTCAAAACGTAGCTGCGGCCATAAGCCTCATCGCAGCAGTGACAGTCGGTGGATGCGTGATGATCCCTTATGACACACCGGAATCAAAAGCCCAAATCCAGCGCGATCTGAAAATTGCACCATCGGATATTCAAGCCGTGTCGGAAACGAACTGGTGCTTGTTCCCATATGGAAGCGAAGGCAGCTGCAGAGCCACTCAAGGCCTGGGAGTGTTGACCAGCAAAGGCCTAATCCTCAGCCTTTACAAAAACCACACCTACATTGAAACCGCACGCATCCTCCCAGAACATGTGCAGTGCGTGAAGACAGTTGGTGGTCGCACTGGAGTCGAACCGTTCGTGGTATTCACTAAAGACCGGGCAATCATGATCGCCGTCATTACGCCGGGTGGGCAGATGAATGTGCCTGTGAAAGTCAGTTTCTTTGATTATCTGACGAAGCCAGGGCAGCGCGTCTTCACTGAGACGGATGGAGGATATGTGCGCAAGTCGGGTCGACAGCAAACCGTAGGCGGAATGGTGTCAGGCACTGCCGTCCCGTGGCATACAACACTCGACGTAACCGAGGTGTTTAACCCTTGCCCGCAGGTTGCAAATTAACGAGGATTGGTGCGTTCCCTCGCAAGCGGTGCGCGCATACCGGAGCCCGTAGGTGTGAAGGATGAACGCCCGAAGGGCCGAGACGCCCCGGCAGCTCGGCTCGCGACGGCCTATTGACCCAACGGGTCCGAGGAAATCTCATCGCGCCTGACTTTACCAAGAGACCGGCAGGGTGCCGGTAACAGGCTGATACCCATCCGGTAGAAGTATGTCCGTAGCATACGGCATGGGATTGGCCCGAGGGTACAGTGGGCTTCTCTTCTGGACTGATCGGTTTTTGGCTGCCTCAGGGGTAGTGCGACGACTTTTGCTTGGAGCCACGGGCAAATATTGATCCATTGCAGCCCTTAGGTGCCTGCTGAATCAGGCCAAATGCCGTCAGTCGACAGACCAGAATAACTCCAGCTTTGAGTACTCATTTAGTGATGTACTTGCCATCTCGAATGTGGCTGTCATGTCGTAGTCACCGTCCTCCACAACAAGCTCAACCAGATCGTATTGTAGGTCTTCCCTCAAATAGTCGATCAAATTACAGGCGGCTAGGACGGTGCAGTCTGCCGGTGCGTCCTTCGTATAACCTCCAAGGGCACGCCGAAAAAAACGAGCCAAGTCATTCGCTGCCTGCTCCGTAACTTCAGAGTACTTACTCAGACCAATGTTATACAAAGCATTCCGCATGTCCCCCTTCAGGCAGCAATGCGCTTGCTTGTATGCAAATTGGTAGCGGAACAACAAACCGCCTTCAGGATAAACGAGGTGCGATGAGTTCGCCGACTCCTCAAGGAAGGCTACCGTCCGATGTGAGAGCATTTTTCCACCTTGAAACCTCGACTGTCCGCATTGCTGAGTGCACATAAGTACGGCTTGAGCAGCAGAATACACTGCCGACCAAAATGGACGTTGGCGAGAGGCAGCGAGCCGATCATTGCCTGTCACCGCCACCGGCAGCTTTTTGGGTGAGCCCCTATTTTTTTCATCTGGTACTTGTCGATATAGAACGCGGCCGTTCATGCTATGAACTGGGCTAGCTGCGCCCAACCCACCCTGTTTATAAATGCCTGCTGACACGAAGGATCCTGTGCATGCTCCAATCCTTACTCGACAAAATCCTCGGTCGTCCTATGACCCAGGAAAAATTTGCCCAAAAATTTATCGAGGCAGCCCGTAAGGCTGGCTACAGCAAGGCCATGGATTTCCAGGCTAGCGAGTTCCGCGTCCTTCATAACAATGGCTCGTACTTCAATCTTCATAATGCCTTTCGCGACTATCAAAATGGAGACAAAACCCAGAAGGCGGCAATCCTGAGTGGGTACGTATCGACTCTGTTGGTGTCTGTTCAGGGAACCGCGACGGTCTTTGAAAGCGTGAAAGTACATTTACGTCCGGTGATTCGAAATCTTGCCATGCTTGAAGAGGTTCGACTGGAGCAAGCCAGAAATGTTGGCTGCAAGCCGCACGATGTCGTTTATCAGCCCTTTGGCCGCGACTGTGTGATTATGCTTGCCGTCGATTCCCCCGAGGCCACCGCCACCCTTACGAAGGGCCCCGAAGCGCAGTGGGGCATCACAATGGATGAGGCAGTCGTGATCGCCATTGAGAACTTGCGCGATGCTACGCACGAGGCCTTTGGTGAGATTATCCCTGGGCTCCACGTCGCGGAATGGGCGGACGGATACGACAGCAGCAGAGTCTTGTTGCCAGATGTCCTACAGCGCGCACCAGTTAAAGGTCGACCGGTGTTCATGATCCCCAATCGTGACGTCTTGATGGTCACGGGCGACAAGGACGAACAAGGCATCCGTCAGATGGTCGAGCTTAGCTTCAAAGCCCTGGAGAATGGCAGGGCAGTCTCCACTGACATTTATACTTATGACGGGCGCGATATCGTTCCATTTCATCCTGATGATGAAGGCGTCAATAACCGTCTGGCCACACTGGAACATATGCTGCTTCAGGGTAGCTACAGTAATCAGAAAGAGTTGCTCGATAAGCTCAATCTGGAAACGGGTGTCGATGTGTTTGTTGCTTCGTACCATCTCTATGAGCTTGCTGATCAGAATGGCAACACCGTATCGATGGGCGTTTGGACAAAAGATGTGCCGACTTTATTGCCCAAGACTGATCGCGTCGCGTTTGTTGATCCCGTTCCGGGTGGGGAACCGACAGTCAAAACCGTTCTCTGGGGCGAAGTTGAATCCGAGCTTGGCGATCTGTTGACTACAGAAGCGGGCTATCCACCTCGCTATCGGACACTGGGATTCCCTTCGGCAGAGCAGCTTGATCGCCTGACTGCCTTGTGATCGCTGTAACCCATTAATCTGGCGCACTGCGATGGAGGTAGGAATGCCCGACACTCACAGCGCGCATGATCATGCGAACCGCAATCAGGCAGAAATCCTCATCAGCAACGATTGCGCTTGCTTTGGTTGCTATGCGGTATTTCCTGCCTCTGATGTGACACGGTTTACTGACACCACCGCTTGGTGTCCAAAATGCGAGGCTTTCAGCACGGTCATTGGCGATGCCTCCGAGCTGCCTTTGGATCGAGAGTTTCTGGAGGCAGTTCACGATCATTGGATCGGGCCTCAAGATGGGTTAGATGAGATGGCGGCGCAGACTCATGCGATCGCAACTGCTGTTTACAGGCAGACAAGCACAACGATGAATGAGGAGAGAGTTCGCCCCTGGTGGACGTTTTGGCGATGAGACTTCCAATGATCCAGCGAATGCACGCGATCAGTTTGTTGTGTCTTTTCTGCCTGAGCCCCTGTGCCACTGCAGGTTATGACATTCACGTCAGCCCAAAAACCCTTTTGGGCTGATGAGGAAGGACCCAAGATAACCTTCGAAGAATGGCTCAGGTGCGTGAAGTCTGATCCTCAGATAGTGAAAGATCCCGTTAACGGGCCTGACGATTTTAGGGTTACGCTTCCGGGGGACGAGTTTCCATTATGGTACCGGGCCGACCTCGGGGAGCTGTACACCAAAGACCCGTCCGAGCCCGCGATTCTCAAACTTTAAGAAGTCGCCGGATGTCTCAAGGCGCGAGTGCAAGGTGATGACGGCGAGTTTTACCCTTCAGAACACTGAGAGTGGTAGCGCTTGAAAAAGGATTGTTTCCATTTGAACCGACGTCATCTACGACCTTTCTTGTTTTTTGCCGCAGGGTCTCGACCTTTTCGCGTTCATGGAGAGAGCACACCTTGTGCTCTATTTGAGCAAAGCGAGCGGCGTCAGTCACTTGCTAGCTAGAGGTCATCGCAAATAGGTTTTCGCACAAGTAGGCATCTTCTCTTGGAATGAAATCTGCGGGGCTTTCATTGCAGGAAAATGCCTCAAAAACGTGGTTGATGATTTTTTTTGCCTGTTCCGTACTAATGACCGGGGTGTCTATCAGGTCAAGAAGCGCCTCGGCGATCTCATTCAAACTGATGCAGTATTCTCCAGCTGCTATCTTAAGCAGTGCTCGCATTTCCCGATGTTTAGCTTCTGAATTTATGCTGCTTTTCAAAAATTCAAGTGGCTCTTCAAGAATTTCAAACGGGTAAATGGTTTGATAACTATCGCAGTAATCTATAAGCGCTCGCCTAGCCTTTACGCCGTAAAAGCCTTGAGAGCTAGCCCCTAACAGTGCATTGATTTTCGTATTGGCTACCCAGTTTTTCACTACGTAATCTACCTTGCCTGGTGCTGGTTTAGGGGATGTTGACTGACTGTTCTTGGCCGATTCTGTTGAGGAAAGTATATCCTGTCGGGCCTGCGGATAATCCAGCTTATCGATAAGCTGAATTATTCGCAGCATGATGCGTCAAAAGTAGCATGTTGTGAACAATTGAGCTCAACTGTCGACTTCGAAGGAGTGGCGGATGCTGATCCGTGGAAGTCTGACAAGTAGCCCAAACACGTACGGCATTCCCACGCCGATGATGGATAGAGTAACCTGAATACCTTCGATCTAAGGGTACCCCTATGGACATCAATCTACTGACCGAACCCATGCTCGGCCACTGGCGTACGCCCTCAGGTATCTGGCAGTGCGAATTCCAGTTCGGCAGCCGATTGATTTACGTCCAACACCACAATGACGAGCCACCTAGCGCCAGGCTCGTCGCCGCACAACTCGCGGTCAAGGCTGCGTGGGATGATTTGCCCCATGCACTAAAGTTTGCCGAACAGCACTGTAAAGCGCAGATGCCCGAACTGATGCGGTTGTATGAAACTCATATGCCGCGGGAGTCTCCTCTGTTCGTGTACTCGATTCACCTCGACCTCGACAAACCTTATCCTGGCTACGCCATTTCCAAGAACCCTGACTTCGATTGGGATCGCATCCTGACCGACGAAGATGAATGGTGTCAGGCGCACAGTGTTTGCATGGGGCAATATGAGCCAAGGGATGATTTTTGGATTGACGTCCGGCGTGTTGGATTTCAGCAGTTCGAGCTTGAGGATTAGCTTGGCAATTAAGCATGTATATATCGAACCCCTGAGTCGCGATCGTCGCTAGCCAGGCGGATCTGAGATAGGGCGATCAGCTGTCTCATCGACGGGTTCCATGTTGCCGAAAAAGATCTGAACCTATTTGCAGAAAGAAGCTGCTTTACTCAACGAAGTGAGGTTGGCATCTCCATACAGGACTTGGTTAAAGCACACGATTGAATGGCTTTTCAGGGAGAGCGTCATTACAGGAGATGAATCACGGTTAGTGATCAGTCTGGATTGTTTCAAGTCCGTGCCGCCCAATTCCCATCGTCAGTAAGCAGCTCAATAATAACCGACGAAGTGTCCGCAAACAGTCGACGACTGCACTGCGTCCACCCGCCGGATCAGGACTGACCTGCTCAGCCCTTCGGTCTGCCGCTCTCAACCATCTCTTTCCACGTCTTCACACTCGGCCGTTCCTGCATCCGCACATGCCATTCGCGCAGTGCGGTGCATTCGTCAGGTACCGCGAGTTTCACCAGCGAAGAAAAGATCATCCCGCCCAGCACGGCGATGTCCGCCATCGAGAACTTTTCGCCTGCGACAAAGGGCTGGTGCTTGAGCAGTTCATCGAAATAGCGCATGCCTCTCACAGCCTTGTCGCGCATGCGGTTGCCCCATTCGGCGTTCTGGTAGAGCTCGACGTCTGGGCCCAGTCCCGGGGTAGCGTGGTGGAAGTAGGTGCTGACGGCGTCGAGAAATTCGATTTCCGCGCGTTTGGTCATCATGTGGATGAGGCCTTTTTCGACGGGCGTTTCGCCGGTCAGGTCGGGGCCGCCTACAAGGGAGTCAAGGTATTGAGTGATGGCGGTGCATTCGGCGAGGAGGGTGCCGTCGTTCAGTTCCAGTACGGGGAGGGTGCCTGAGTAGTTGACGGCGAGAAATTCCGGTTTCTTGTGCTCGCCGGTCCACAGGTTGACGGACACGAACTCGATGTTCGGGAGCAGGCCTTTTTCGGCCAGTGCGATGCGTACACGCGCCGGGTAAGGGCCGTCGTACCAGTCGTGGATTTTCATCATTGGGATGTTTGCATGGGTGATGGGTGCAGTTGCATGTGTCATGGTCAGTTACCTGCCTGTCAGTTGGTAGGCAAAGACTGCGCGCTCGATTTGGACCTGTCAACCCCTGCCTACCAGTTGGCAGGTAAATATTTTTGCGAGTAGAATCGCTGGCAATGATCAGATGACTGCAAAAGCGAGGAGCCACACGTGAGCGAGAATGCTCGGGAAGCCATATTGGCCGCTGCGAAAGGCGCGGCTCAGGTACACGGCTACAGCGGAATCAATTTCCGCAGCATCGCCGACACCGTGGGGATCAAGAACGCCAGCATTTACTACCACTTCCCCAGCAAGGCGGATCTAGGGGCAGCGGTTGCCAGACGCTACTGGCAGGATACGGCTGCCGTGCTCGAGGCGATTCGTGACGAGAACACCGATCCGACACGCTGCCTGCAGCTGTATCCGTCGATCTTTCGCATTTCGCTGGAGAACGGCAACCGGCTGTGTCTTTCCAGTTTCATGGCGGCCGAATACGAAGACCTGCCTGAGGAAGTGAAGAGCGAGGTCAAGGCGTTTGCAGATGCCAACGTGGCATGGCTTGCTCAGGTGCTGGCTGATGCGGGACTGGGAAGCGCAGAAAAATGCGAACGCCGTGCGCGTGCCATTTTCACTGCTGTGGCCGGGGCGCAGTTGATCGCCCGAACTCGCCAGGACATCAGACAGTTCGACGACCTGATTCTCGATTATCAGGAAGCCGGGCTGATCTCAATACCACCCGTTAGCTAGCGCAACAGGTGTACCGCCACCCCTGTAAGCGCACACGTGATCAGCACTTGTATGACGCCTCGTTTGAAGCGAAACAGGGCGATGGCAGCGGCAGTGGCAATCAGCGCTGAGGGCCAGTCGATCCGGCCTTCGAAGCCTTGGGGCCACAGCACGTGGTAGCTGAAGAAACAGGCGAGGTTGAGGATGACCCCGACCACCGCGGCGGTGATGGCAGTAAGCGGGGCGGTCAGCCTGAGCTCATTGTGGGTCGATTCCACCAGCGGACCACCCGCCTGAATGAACAGGAACGAAGGCAGGAAGGTGAACCAGGTCACCAGCGCGGCGGCGACCGCACCTGCCAGAAATACCTGATCTGGCCCGAAGACCTGCATCACGTAGGCACCGACAAACCCGACGAAGGCCACCACCATGATCAACGGTCCCGGCGTGGTTTCACCCAGTGCCAGCCCGTCGATCATCTGGGTCGGGGTCAGCCATCCGTAATGGCCGACTGCGCCCTGATAGACATAGGGAAGCACCGCGTAGGCACCGCCGAAGGTCAGCAAGGCCGCCTTGGTGAAGAACCAGCTCATTTGCGTCAGGGTGCCGGTCCAGCCGAAAAGGCCGGTCAGTATTGCCATGGGCAGCGTCCACAGCACCAGACCGATCACGATCAGTTTTATCAGCTTCGAGGCACTGAATCGGGCGTGCTCGGGCGTTGGTGTGTCGTCATCGATCAACGCCGGACCAAAGGACCTGTCCGCTGCCTTATGCCCTGCAGCGCGGAAATACTCTGGCGCTAGGCGACCTCCTGCGTAGCCGATGACGGCAGCGGCGAGCACGATCAAGGGGAAGGGCGCATTGAGGGCGAAGATGGCAGTGAACGAAGCGGCTGCTATCGCCCATAGCGCATTGTTCTTTAATGCTCTTGAACCGATCCGATGAGCCGCCTGCACCACGATAGCGGTCACGGCGGGTTTGATGCCGTAGAAAAGTCCTGCCACCACAGGAACATCACCCAGCGCGATGTACACCCACGACAGCGCGATCAGGATGAATAGCGAGGGCAGCACGAACAGGGCGCCGGCGATGACACCGCCCCAGGTCCGGTGCATCAACCAGCCGATGTAGGTCGCCAGCTGCTGCGCTTCGGGGCCAGGGAGCAACATGCAGTAGTTGAGCGCATGCAGAAACCGGCGCTCGGATATCCAGCGTCTGCGTTCCACCAGCTCCTGATGCATGATCGAAATTTGCCCGGCCGGACCGCCAAAGCTGATGAAGCCCAGCTTGAGCCAGAACCGGAACGCTTCGCGAAAGCTAACGGGTTCCGGGGGGGAAATGTCTTGTTCAACACGTGACGGGCCGACTGTGTTCACCGGCGAATTCCTCAGGACGTTTCAGGTCGCGCCAATGGTAACGGGCTTACCGTTTCAGGCTACGCTCATACGCAGCCAGTACCGTCCGCTCCGATTGCACCAGATACGACTCAAGCATCTTGGTGGCCTTTTCCGGCTCTCCCGCTTCAACGCATTCAAGAATCCCCGCATTCATATCGATGTACGGCACGTGCAGGAATTCCGGCGCGTTGAGCAACCCGAAGGCCAGCCGCAGCTCCGCCGAAATCTGTCCGTAAAACACCACCAGCCGCGGGCTGTCGGCCAGTTCGACAATGCCCTGGTGGAACATCATGTTGGCGGTACCCACGGCCACCCAGTCTTTGGCTTCACGCGCTCGCACACTGGCGTCGACCGCTTCACGCATGCGCAGCGCTCCGGGGTGCTGCGGATAGCCTTGGGCGATGGCATTGCATTCGATGAAGCGGCGCACGCGGTAGATGTCGATGATTGAAGCCATGTCCGGCTCGGCAACCGTCACGCCGCGATTGGGTTCGTGCTTGAGCAGGCCCTCGCGCGTCAGCACCCTGAACGCTTCTCTCAGCGTATTACGTGAGATGTCCAGATTCTCGGCCAGCGCCGCTTCGGACAGGCGCTGACCTGGAACCAGTTCGCCTTCGACCAGCATCCTGCGAATTTCTTGAGTGATGGATTCTCCCAGCGTACGGGCGGGAGAAGGGGGTACTGCGTCGTTCATAAGGGGTCCAGGGTGGGAAAAGCCGCGACGATATTCCCTGAGAGCTTAGTGCGTGGCAAGAAAGAAGCGCGCTGTGTGCTTCATTAGGTAGCGCCTCTGGTTCCTGAAGTAACAAATTGGTGCAATTGATTGATCAATAGAGATAGGATTGTTCAACAATAAGTCCGCTTGGCACCTACATCTCAGGCTGATTGGTTGAGTATTGGCATGCTCATTGCTCTGCTCAGGTATCACTCACCGTAGGAATGTTGCCGTGACACAGACCACTCAAGAGTTTACAAAAGCCCGGCGCGCTTCGTTGATCGCCGCGATATTCATGATGGCGACGTCCGCCATCGGTCCAGGCTTCCTCACTCAGACGGCGACCTTCACCGCCACGCTGGGTGCTGCGTTTGCGTTCGGCATTCTGGCGTCGATCCTGATCGACTTCGTTGTGCAACTGAACGTGTGGCGTATCGTGTCGCTGACCAAAATGCGCGCGGCCGATCTGGCCAATGCTGCCATTCCGGGCAGTGGTTACTTGCTGACGGTGCTGGTGCTGTGCGGTGGCCTGGTGTTCATGCTGGGTAACATCGCCGGTGCAGGCCTGGGTTTGAATGCGCTGACCGGCCTTGATCCCAAGTGGGGGGGCGCCTTGAGTGCGCTGCTCGCCATTGCGATCTTCTCGTCTCATCGCGCAGGCGTGGCGATGGACCGGATCATGATGGGGCTGGGCATCCTGAAAATATGCCTGATCCTGTTCGCCTGCTTCGCGACCCATCCTCCGCTGGGCGAAGCCCTGCGTCAGTCGGTGTGGCCTGACTTCATCGACTTTGCCTCGATTACGACCATTGTAGGCGGCACGGTAGGCGGTTACATCACCTATGCAGGCGCTCACCGTCTGCTCGATCGCGGCACCGTTGGTGTAGAGAACATTCAGGCCGTATCCCGCGCAGCGCTGACCGGTATTCTGGTCACTGGCATCGCTCGCTACATATTGTTTCTCGCTATTCTGGGTGTGGTGGCAAGCGGCGTGGTTATCGACGTGTCTGGCAAGGGCGCAAACCCTGCCGGTCAAGCCTTTCACGCGGCAGCCGGTGACTTCGGCATGATGATGTTCGGTCTGGTGCTATGGGCCGCGGGTATCAGCAGTGTGATCGGCGCGTCTTATACGTCGATGTCCTTCATAACGGTGTTCTCCAAGAAGATCACTGAGCGCGCTCGTCACCTCGCCACCGTGGCTTTCATCGTCATCTGCATGGCGGTGTATCTGATGATCGGCAAGCCACCCGCGGCACTGCTGGTGTTCGCAGGTGGTTTCAACGGCCTTATCCTGCCGTTGGGCCTGAGTATTTTCATGTACGTGGGCTGGGCCCGGTCTGACTTGATGGATGGCTACCACTATCCACGCTGGTTGCTGGTGCTGGGTATTCTGACCTGTCTGCTGTCGTGGTTCATGGCTTACAAATCGGCAGGCGCCATCTTTGCCTTCATCGGCGCAGCCTGATCCAAAGGAGATTTTCTGATGCGTGCAATTGACCTTAACAGCGACCTGGGAGAAAGCTTCGGCGCCTGGAGCATGGGCGACGATGCGGCGATTCTCGAAGTGGTCAGCAGCGCCAACGTGGCGTGCGGCTTTCATGCCGGCGATCCGGCCGGAATACTGCACACGCTTCAAGCCGCCGCAGCGCGTGATGTGGCCGTCGGTGCCCACGTGGCCTATCCGGACCTCGTCGGCTTCGGTCGGCGCAACATGGACGTGCCGGCCGAGCAGCTCACTGCCGATGTCATCTATCAGATCGGCGCGCTTCAGGGCCTGGCCCGTAGCGCCGGGACGACAGTGACCTACGTCAAGCCTCACGGCGCGCTCTACAACACCATTGCAGGCGATCCGGTTCAGGCGGCTGCGGTGATTCAGGCGATTTTGCGCATCGACCCGCAGCTCAAGCTGGTCTGTCTCGCCAATTCGAAGCTGCTCGGCTGGGCGCGTGACGCGGGTCTGTCCTGTGTGTCCGAAGCCTTTGCGGACCGGGCCTACACCGCTCAAGGCACGCTGGTGTCCCGCTCGCGTCCCGGTGCTGTGCTGCACGATGTCGAGCTGATCACTGAGCGCATGTTGCGTCTGGTGCGCGATGGCGTTATCGAGGCCGAGGACGGCAGCCTGATCGAGCTTGAAGCCGATTCGATCTGCGTGCACGGCGACAGCCCAGGCGCGGTCAACATCGCCCACGCCCTCAAACAACGTCTGCTTGAAGCAGGGGTCAACATCCGTGCATTTACCCGAGGTCAACCATGAACTCCTTGAACGACGCCCGTCAGTCAGCCATTGCCGCACGTGCCCGGTATCGCGAAGGCATGGTGTCTCCCACGGCGGGCCATGCACCGGGTCTGACCCAGGCGAACATGATCTGTCTGCCGCGTGAGTGGGCCTACGATTTTCTGCTGTTCGCCCAGCGCAATCCTCAGGCCTGTCCGATTCTGGACGTCACCGAGGCGGGCAGCTACAGCACCGTGCTGGCCGAGGGCGCTGACCTGCGCACGGACATTCCGCTGTATCGCGTCTGGCGCGACGGCAAGCTGGCCGACGAAGTGACCGATGTGCGTGACCTATGGGCCGAGCATACGGATCTGGTGACTTTTCTGATCGGGTGCAGCTTCACCTTCGAGACTCCGTTGCTGGAAGCCGGTATCGATGTGCGGCACATCAGCGAGGGCTGCAACGTGCCGATGTACCGCAGCAACCGCATCTGCCGTCCGGCCGGGCGCCTGAAAGGCGAGACGGTGGTGTCGATGCGGCCCATCCCGGCCGACCGGGTG
>Ga0065712_10067776_pt1 | contig 42236 bp, 31 predicted proteins | sample MisRhiReplicate1_FD_59099 | JGI IMG/M metagenome (GOLD analysis project Ga0065712, IMG submission 59099) | Miscanthus rhizosphere microbial communities from Kellogg Biological Station, MSU, sample Rhizosphere Soil Replicate 1: eDNA_1 v3... | ecosystem: Host-associated > Plants > Roots >...
GATCGCGCGGTGAAGCGCGCATCATCCCTCTGTGCGGTGATGGCGGCTGCGCCGAGCGCGATCAACGCTGTCAGAGTCAGCATCGTGGCGCGCATGGTGCCTCCCGCTGTAAAAAGAGCGCGTGGAACGGGGAGCAGTTCCACGCGCCCTGGCGTTTTCTCAGTCGAGATTTACTTACGAAGCAGTCGCAGACCGAGTCCGCCCGTCGCAAGACCCGTCAACAGGATCAAGGCGAAAGGACTGGCCGTCTGCGGCAGCTGGGTACGATCCTGCGCGGCTGGCGGCGCGTTCTCGAATGGTGGCTGCTGCGCCGGCGGCTGTGCCTGCGCCTGCTGCTCCACCTCCTGCTGCTCGATGTTCGCGTCTGGCGGTGGGCCATTGCCCTCTACCACACCAGGTGAGTCCGGTTCCGCCAGCGGCGGCACCGCTACAGGCTCACTTTCGGCGGCCAGACCAGGCGATTCTTCAGTAACCGCGGCAACCGGTTCAGGCTGGTTGACGCGATTCAATTCCGCGAGCTGCTGTTTCGAGTACATGAACTGATAGCCGGTGGTGTCACCGACGTACCACCACGCATTGATCGCACGCGGGGCTCCTGCCGCAGTCTCCAGGAAGCGGATCTCCGAATCCTTCGCGGCGTCCGTACGATACGCAGGCATCGTCAGCAGAAGCGCGTAGCTCTGCGTACCGTTCTTGTCACTCACCTGAATGACGCGTCGGCTCGTATCGGGGTCCGCAAGGCGGAACATGTAGGTTCCGGCCGGAAGGGTAACTCCTGGAAGCGCGACCGACTGATTGAACGTGAAGTACGTCCGCTTATCGGACGTAAATGCGTCGGCGCCACTTGCCATGACATGGACAAGCACCACCAACACGGAAGCGGTAAACAGCCTCTTCAACATGCTGGTTCTCCTCCTGCGTTCTTAGAGCGGCAATATGCGGGCCGCCCGGAGTCGCGACCAGATGAAGTCACCAGCGATCAACGACTTGCGCCGCTCCACCTCGTCGGCGACGCCGGGGTACGGCTGGCCTTGTGATTCATGTCACCGGTAAGCATCTACCCCCCGGTTGGCACATGACCGGCCGAGCTCTGGGACTGGCGCGCAAGTTGCCCTAATGACAGGAGGGACATTGACACTAAGGGAGGACCGAAGATGTTGAGCAAAGTGGTCGCGTTCTTGACGCTTGCGGTGCTTACGTTAAGCATCGCCGGCCGGGCAGAAGCACAGCCTGCTGACTACCGCACATATTTCACATTCAGTGCGCCCGTGACGTTGCCGGGGGTCACGCTGCCCGCAGGGAAGTACATCTTCCGGTTGGCCGATCCCGACAGCAGCCGCAAGGTCATTAACGTGTTGAGCGAAGATGGCAAGCGGTCGCTGGCGATGCTGCAGACGATTCCGAATCAGGCGATGAAGGCGCCGAAGGATGCTGAGATCCGATTCATGGAAACCAGCGCCAAAGTGCCGCCGCCGGTGAAGACGTGGTGGTATGCGGGCAAGGCCATCGGCTACGAATTCATCTATCCACGCAAGCAGGCACTGGAGCTGGCCAAGGCCACCTCGGAGCCAATCTTGACGACGACGAAGGAAACGGGCGATCTGGCGAACGCGGAGCTTTCACGCGTCACGGGTTCGGAAAGTAATCAGGCCGCTGTGGCCGTCGAGCAGGAGCCGGCGGCCCGCGAGGTCAGCGGCCGCGCGCAGCAGGCTGATGTCAACGCCGCGCAGAGTCCCCAGGGTGGCGCCAGCGCGAACGCCTCGCGCGATACGCGTGCTGATGAGCGTGCCCGCGCGACCGCCCGTACCGAGCTGCCGCGTACGGCCAGCTCAACGCCGGGCGTGCTGATATTTGGTGCGCTTGCGCTGGCGATTGGTCTGGGTCTCTCGCGCGCATCACGCGCTCGCGCGTAAACTCAGAGGGAGCGACGCCGCTCGGTCGAGGGGTGCGTCCATAGACACACCCTTCGCTTCTGATCATGCGCACTCTCTATCTCGCACTGGCGACCGCGATACTGTCGCTGATGCCGCGCGCCCACGTTGAGGGTCAGGATGGCCCGACGTTCTCGGCCAACTCCGAGCTCGTCGTGCTTCATGTGACCGTCAGAGACAAGAAGGGCGCATACGTCACCGGCCTGACGAAAGATGCGTTCAACGTCATCGAGGACGGGCAGGCGCAGACCGTGAGTCTGTTCACGGACACCGATACTCCGGCGACGATTGGGTTGCTGATCGACAGCAGCGGCAGCATGTGGCAGCACCGGCCGGTCACCATCGCGGGCGCGACCGCGTTTGCAACTGCGAGTCACCCGGAGGACGAGATCTTCGCGATCGCGTTCAACGAGTACGTGACACCCGTGCTGCCGACGGCCTCACCGTTCACGACTGACGGCGGCCTCCTGCGTGTTGCGCTCGAGCGTAATGTCGCCAGCCGTGGCCGGACCGCGTTGTACGACGCAATTGCCGGCGGAGTCGAGTATCTGTCTCGCGGCACGCGCGAACGCAAGGTCCTCGTCCTGCTCAGCGATGGCGGCGACAACGCCAGTCGCACGACCAGGGACGAGGCGGTTCACAAGTCGCAGGCATCGAACGCCGTGATCTACACGATCGGCCTCATCGAGCCGGACTCGCACGATGCCAACCCGGATCTCTTGAAGGAATTGTCGATGGCGAGCGGCGGCGAGTTCTATCGTCCCAAGGATTCAAAAGGAATTGCGAACGTGCTCGACAAGATCGCGAACGACATCCGCCACACCTACACGATTGGCTACACGCCGACGAACACGGTGCGTGACGGTGCGTACCGCACCGTGCGTGTGGTCGTCACGGCGCCGCCGAACCGCCCGCTCGTCGTGCGCAGCCGTACCGGATATCGCGCCGGCACATCCACACGGTGATCGTCATGGTGAAATGGGCAGTTGCCTTCGTGAGATACGCACTCGCCTTCGTGCTGATTCTGATTGGCGCCATCGCCCTGAGCTGGGTGGCTTTCCACTACATCTCAGCTGCGTGGTTCGATCGTGAGGCGAGAGAAGCGCTGGCCAACATTCGCGAAGCGCCTCGATCCGAGTCCGCGCCGACACCCGACACGATGAGCGTCGGCGAGCCGATCGGCACCCTCGAGATCACCCGCGTCGGCCTGACCGGTGTCGTCGTCGAAGGCGATTCCACGGAGGTGCTCGATCGCGCGATCGGCCATCTGCCGGACACACCGCTGCCGTGGAAGGAGGGCAACAGCGCGCTCGCCGCACATCGCGACACGATCTTTCGGCCGCTCAAAGGTGTTCGCCTCGGCGACGTGCTGCGACTCAAGACGCCACATGGCGACTTCGACTATCGCGTCACCGAGACGCTGATCGTCAAGCCTGAGGAAGTGTGGGTGCTCGATCCCACACCAGTGACGACGCTGACACTGATCAGTTGTTGGCCGTTCAACTACATCGGCCACGCGCCGGAGCGGTTCATCGTCCGGGCCGAGCGGATCCCGACGGTGAGCGTCGCCTCGCACCGCACGGAATAGACCACACTTACTTAAACGGGACCTCCTGCTTGTAGGTCTTCCCCGTCATATCTTTCGCCGTGATTCGCACCACCTTCATGCGGGTAATGCCGCGGCGGAATCGCGCGCCGCCTGCGCCGGAGAATTGATCGAGCTGAACGTCACGCGTCGCGCCCGACTCGATGCGCGGCATCTGCATTCTGTACGGCGCTAACACGCCTGCAGGCACGAGTTCGATCTGTCCTTCAGCAATCGCCGAGCCGGAACGATTCGCGATTGTCAGATAGGTCTGCGAGACAGTGACACCGAGCGGAGCGTTCGGATCGTCAGCCGCACCGCCGCGACACGCGACGGCCACCAGCGGCAGGAGAAGGGCACAACAAGCTACGAGGGACAGAGCACCCGGCAGTCGCTTCATGAACAGCTCCCTTCGTGGAAAGTGGGTCGAAGAGGTGCCGATCGCCGCGAGTAGAGGGTCGTCCGCCGAACGAGGAGACGTTAATACGCCCTGAACGGGTCCGGAGTCAATGGCCGAGCACGAGGAGCCGGTCCGAGTAAGCTCGGCCACCGACACGCTGGCAATCTGCTTGCACCACGTCAACTCGTTATGAGCAATGACCCTCGTTCACTCGGCGAAATGTTCGCGGACCTCACGCGCGAGACACGGTCGCTCATCCACCAGGAGATCGAGCTCGCGAAGACCGAGCTCTCGCAGAACGCGTCGCGCCTGGTCCCCAGCCTGACGATGATCGTCGCTGGGGGACTGATTGCGTATGGCGGGATCCTCGCGATTGTCGCAGGCGCTGTGCTCGGCCTGATCGCGATTGGCCTGGTCGCGTGGGCGGCGGCGCTGATTGGCGGCCTGGTCATCGCCGTCATCGGCTATGCGCTCGTTCGCGCCGGCATGGCTTCGTTCCGGCCACACGATCTGAAGCCTCGGCAAACGATTGAAACGCTGAAGGAGGATGCGCGATGGCTCAGGACTCAAACCAGGTAACCGCCGAGATGCGATCCGAGATCGAGCGGACGCGTGCCGAGCTGGGTCACACCATCGACGCCATTCACGACCGCTTGAGCCCGCGCCGCTTCATGAACGAAGCGAAAGACACCATCAGCGATGCGACGTTGGGCCGCGCGAAGCGACTCGCGCACCGCGTCACTGAAGCGGTGCAATCCGGCAACGGTTCGACGCACGTGTCCGCGGTACTCGACAAGGCGCGCAGCAATCCAGGGATGACGGCGCTGATCGGCACCGCGATCACTGCGCTGGCGATCGGCTTGATGACGCGATCGCGCCGGCAGCACTAACGGATGCGGAACGCGGCCAGCTGTCGCGGCCCGTCCGGCGTGGCGGCAATCTCGAGCAGATACTCTCCGGTCGGCAGCGGACCAAGGGAGAGATCGATTTGATGTGATGCCCCCGCCGTTGCCGACGGGGCGACTTGTACATCGAACATCTTGCGGCCCGCACGACTGAGTATCGCGGCGGTCGGCGCAATCGGTTCACCGCCCGCCCCCAACGCATCGAAGCGAATCAATAACCGGTCCGTGCGTGCGAAGTCTCGCGTTGTGACGGGCATGGCCTCAGGATCGGCTGCCAGCGTCTGGAACTCGCGTAACGTCCGCGGTCGATGAAATCTCGGCGTCCCGAGCGCAGCTGCGCGCCCTGAATAATCCGGCACGTCGATCACGCGCGTCTCACGATCGATAGTCTTCCCCTCGCGGTCAGCCAGCACGATCTTGACGTCGAGCGCTCCGGCATCGGCATCGAACGACACGCGCTGAGGCGGCATACCCGGCCGAAGTTCCACAGACGGACTCTCGAACACGTTCCCGGCTTGCGGACGCGTCGCAGTCACCGTGAGGTTCGCGGCCTCATCCCCACGTGGGGTGGTGCCGCCAGCAGTGAGGGCCTCAGAGACAACTGTCACGCGGCCCTTGCCATCGGCGCCGCGAGAAGTTCCGACCCAGGTGCGCACGACTCGCCCGTCCTGGTTGGGTGCAGCGATCGTGGACAGCGCGTCGAGTACCGGTTGCGGCGTGACCGGAGCCGGCGTCGTTGCGCGGCTGACGTCTTCGGCCGTTGACGCCCAGTATCCCTTGCGCGAGCGAACATCGACCTTCGGGCGCTTCACGCGCACGCGAATCTGATGAAACTTCCCGTCCGCTTGCGTGGCGGTCGAACTGTAGCCAAGCAGGTAATAGAAGCTCGAGTCACGAATGATCTGATTGAGGCCCTCTTCGAGCGCGTTGCGATCGACAATGGCGCGGCCCTCGGTCTCCTCCGAGAGTTCACGCAACGTGTCCTGTGTCATGCGCACCCGCGGGCTCATCATCACGGGGCCGCATCCCGGGTAGACCGTCGGAGAGGCATCGCCGCCGGCGACGAGCCCCCGCGGGTCAATCGCGTAGATCGACGTGTTGTTGCGGTTGGCCTCCTGGGCAACGTCACGAAGCAGACGTGCATCGGTGAGCCAACTGGCCGGGAAGCCTTCGCCGACGAAGATGAGCGACTTGCGTCCTTCACGCATCGATCCGAGCCGGACGGCGAGCGCTTGCAGTGCATCTCTGACGACGGCCATTCGGAGCCGCTCTGCGCCGCCAAGCTGCAGATTGTGCTGCTCTTCGATCGCGTTTCGTGGTGTGTAGTTGCCTCGTCGTCCCTCGAAGCGCTGAATGGTCTGTAACACCGCGTCGTGGTCGTAGGTGAAGACGAGATCTCTCACTGAATTGAGCGGTTCCATGACGGCGATCAGATCGTTGGGACCGAGTTTGCGGATAAAGGTCGCCATGGCCTCGCGGACGGCGCGCGAGCGCTGGCCGCACACCTGGTAATCGGCGAGCAGGATGCCGAATACCCGCACATCGTCTCGCGCGGCCTCACGCTCTTCAGTGTCGCGGTTCAGCACCTGCCGCGAATGTGGCACCGCGGCCGTTCCATCGATGTGAATGTGGCGGAATAGATCGATCGTCTGCGGCCGGCCGTCTTCGACGATCTCGAACTCCTCTTTCGTGAGATCGGTGATCGGCTTTCCATCGTTGTCCGAGACGATCACATCCACGCGCACGAGGTTGACGCCGGTTTTGAAGACTGGCGGCGCACCACCCTGAGGCCCAGGCGTCGACGTCGGCGCAGGCGCGGGCGCGTTCTGCGTGCTCACCAGCACCGCACCAGCGAGCATGAGGACACAGACGATCGGAAGTCGGGACACGTGCACCTGTGTTCAGTCGAACTTGATGAGCTCTTTTTCCTCCGGCCGTTTCATGCCCTTCTCGTGGTACTCCTCCCAGAGCCTGGCCCAGGGGCGGTCGAAGAGATTCGGCACCTTGTATTCAATCACCTTTCCCGCCACGACCGGCGTAGCACGGCCGTTGATCGGGAAGATCGTCTGCACGCACTCAATGAACTCGTACGGCGCGCCTTCCTCGAAACCGCTGACCCGCTCGAGCATGCGGGTCATGCGAATCGGTTCCACCAGCGCCTCGGGGTCGTAGAAGATGCCCTCGTGATTGAGGCCGATGAACTTGCCCGTGGTGTCGCGGTTCGGCGTGTAGATCTCGATGCTCTGCATCTTCCCTGAGAACTCAGGGTTGCCGTGCACCTTCCACGGCTGAACGTTCGACGTCCAGCTGATCAACGCATCACCATCCCAGAATCCGATCGTGTCGCCGTACCAGCGCGGGACCTCACCGGCGAGATTCGGGATCTTGCCGCTCATGTTGAACGAGCGGCCGATGTGAATGTTGGTGATGAAGTTGTCGGCATCGCCGGCCAGGAACTGCACCAGCGACGGTGTGACGATGACCGAGTGGGGCTGATTCGTCACGGCGTGATAATGCCAGCGGCGCATGAACCCTTCGGGCCAGCAGTACTGCGCCGGCCACTGCGGCGCGTTGCTGTGCGCGTCGTGATACGCCTCCTGCACCATGCGCATCTTGTATTCGTCAGTGAGCAGCGAGAGCAGCGTCGGATACTGACTCCAGAGCAGCTCGGCGTACCAGTTCTGACCGCGATGCCACACGTAGCGCCCGCTCCAGTCGCCGGGCACCGTGGCGTAGGTATGCTGCGTCGGACCGCCGCGGCTCTTCGCCTCCGCAAGGAGTGCCTCGTAGTGCTCCTGCGCGGTCTTGAACTTGTAGGGACTGATCATGCCCTCACGCGGGTAATCCCGATCGCAGTAGCCCCATGCCGCGGAGGCCGGCGGCTTGTCGCCGATCATCCCTCCTCGCCACTGCTGCTCGAGACCGTAGGGACTGTTGCAGCGGAAGTAGCGTTTGTCGGTCCACAGCGCGCGGTCGGCGTAGAAGTCCTTCGACGTGAACACGTCGACCTTCAACGGCTCGACACCCTCGGGTGCGGCGCCGTCGCGGGCTGCGCCGAGGAACCCCTTGAGCCGGTCTCCCGTCGCGCGGTCGTCGAGCGGTCCCACCAGCCAGTACTGCGGGGGATAGCCTTTGATCTCTCGCGGGGGAATAGCCTCGATGTCCTCGGCGTTGCGCCACATCTCCCACGGAATCGCCGGATTCACCGGCGCGCCTCGGCCGGCGCTTGTGACGACCGCGGGCGGCGTCTGGGGACCCGAACAGGACATCAACAACGCCACGAACAACGCCACGAACGCGGTGCGTCCGCCTATCGAGACTGGCATCTGAGACATTGGCGCCCATGATAGTTCTCGTTGACGTGCGATACCATCACGCATCTGGAGGAGATCCACGTGCGCGCAATGATCACCCTCGCCTGCCTCGTCATCGCGTCACTGACCGCGATTGCGCAAACTCGACCCGCACCAACGCCCGCTCCCGGCACACAGAAGCCAGGCATGGCGCCGCGGCCGCCGCTGCTCTTCAGCGAAACCTGGAAGATGCCGCCGTACAGCGGTGAGCAGACCGACGAGAACACGCGCGTCACTCCGGCCGTGCTGACCAACGCCAATCTCGAAGTGAAGCTGTATGGGGCAGACTCGAAAGTGATCCGGGCGGCGGTGCACGAAGAGCGTGTCGATCTGTGGAATGGCATGACCACATCGCCGAGCGCCGTCACCCTGCGCGACCGGCGCAACTTCGTCAACCTCACAGATGCCGCCCGCTTGCGTTGGATCGTGCGGACGAACGCGATCCACACATTGAACCCCGTCGTGAAGCTCGCGGACGGACGCCTCATCGTCGGCGATCGCACCATCACCACGCACGGCGAGTTCCTCTCGCTGGAGATCGCCTACATTGGCATGCGGTGGTACGGACTCGATCCGAACAAGGTCGTCGTGCTCACCGAAGTCGTGAACCCCGATCTGAGCAAGGTCGACGAAGTGGGCCTGGCGATGCTCTCACCCGGCGGCGGGCATGGCATCGCGGGGTCGGCCAATCTCTCGAACGTGGAGTTGTTCGCGTATCCAGTACCTCGTTAAGACCTGCAATTCTGAAGTCGCGGTGGAACGAAGGCGGGATCGACGCGCCACGCGCCGTCTTCGCGGAGGAGGCGCGCGACCGTGATGCCCTCGTCGCCAGAGCCAGGCTTGAGCGACACATCGCAGCCTTCTTCGATGTGGCTCGGTTCGGTGCCGCCATCCGCGACGGGCACGGGGTCGACGAACCGCTCCGCGTACTGGACGACGACACAGGTTGGAGACGGCGAATTGAACGGAATCGGCAGCGCCACCAAATCGTCCAGGACGATCTCGCGGCCGTAAGGATCGATCGCCATCCCCGGCTCGACTGAGATCGTCGTGCCGTCGCTGGCGACGTCCACCTGCAGTCCGTCAACGACGCCGAACCCGTGCAGCATCTGCAAGTGACGGCGATGCTTCTCGCGGTGGTACTCCTGTTCCTCACGGAGATCATCAGCGGTGAGCAAACGACCCGCGAAGAAGTTGGGTCGCACAGTACCGGACGTGGCGATTGGATTGAGGACAGAAGCGTCGAGCGCACGGATCGCGCGCGACACCGCCGGCACACCGCCTTCGACCACACGCGCGTTGTGCAGCAGGTCCTCGGCGAGATACGCGATGAGCTCGACGATCGTCAAGCCCGGATCGTGCCCGCTATGGTCGGTCCAATCGGGAGCGTGCTCGCGCATCGTCCGATTGAGAGCCGCCGTGAGTGAGAGCCACTGCTCGGTGCGTGGATCGTTCATGCGAGCGATCATCGCACGCGCACTCGTCAGCTATTGCTTCCCGATCCGTCCTGTGAGCTCGAAATAGACCGGCGTCGCCGGTGCAATCTGCTCGACGACGCGCTCGGCCTCCTGCCGAATGCTCGCATCATCGGATTCCAGATACACGACGACGCCGTCTCCACGCAGGCCGAGGCCGCTGACCCCGGGGCGGTTGAGAAGAGTCTCCGACGCGGCGCGCTTGACCTCGGCCAGGGTCTTTTCTTTAGCCATCACATGACAAGCGTAACTCCGAGCGCGGCCAGCACGTCGCTGATGTGGTTGGCGATCGTGTGAGTAGCTGAGCCGGCAAACAGCAAGCCCGTCGCCTGGTTGCCCGACCGCTCCACGATCAACGATCCTGAGTCGCCCGAGTTCGAAAACGATCCGCTGTCTCCAACGATGACGATCTGATCCACGAAGCGGGCCGTGCCGAAGTCGTACGAGATGTTGAAATCGGCGGCGACGTCGATCACGCGGCCTCGTGTGTACCCGGTCGTGCGGCCGTGCTTGTGCACTTTCATGTTCACGAGGGCCGCAACTGGTGCTGTCGAGCCCAGCTTGCCGACCTTCGGGAGAATGAGCGACGAGGCCAGCGACGGCTTGTCGAGCGCCGCGATCGCACAGTCCACCTTGTTGTTGGAAGGAAGTTTCTTGATCTTTATGAACTTCGACAGCTTGGCGATGCGGTCAGTGGGCACAACGCCGCCGTCCAGCAGGCCGGGCTGAAAGATCGGGCTGTTCAGCGGCAGCGCGTTCTCATCGGCCAGGACGTGATTGTTGCTGAGGATGAATCGCTTCGTCCCATCCGTCACGAGACAGCCGAACGTGCCGGCCATCACGAACCCAACTCCCTGGAACCCAACCGATGCTCCTCCCTTGGCGGGCCGCAGACGCGTCTGCGCAATCGGGGGAGCCTGCTGCGGAAAGATGCGGCCGGTCTCGATCACGTCGGTGACGACGTCGCCGATCTTGGGGGGAATCAAATCCGCCTTGGGCACCGCCTCCTTCGGGACCTTCTTCTCGACATACACGTAAATCGCCTGGGTATTGGTGATCTTTCCGTGCTTCTGCTTGTAACCAATACCGACACCGACGACGTTGTGGCGAGGCTTGGTCGTGGCAGCCATTGCCGCGAATTCCGGCAGTGGCGCTGCCGCCGCGAGAAGGTCCTTTGCCGCGATTGCCTTCGCCTCGATGAGTACGTCCACAGGGTGCTTGGCCATACCGCTCCTCCGTAAGCCGGTGAAGCCGTTCGACGAACCCCTCTGATGAGGACATCAGTGCGGCCTCAGTTTGTCCCGGTACATTCAGAACGTCAGACCGGAGATAAACGAACAGCCCTCAGTTGGGCTCTGTGAACGCTACTCCTGTCGCATGGCCACAAGCGGATCGACCTTGAGTGCGCGCCGTGCCGGCACGTAGCAGGCCAGGCACGCCACAGCGAAGAGCGCGAGCAGCACGACGGTATAGGTGACCGGGTCGGTAGAGGTGACACCCCAGAGCGAGCTGTCGATGATTCGTGTCAGTGACAACGACGCCACGAGTCCGAGCACCATTCCGGTGCCAATCACGATCAGGCCACGCCCAAGGACATCGGAGAGAACGTTGCGCGCGGTTGCGCCGAAGGCGACCCGGATCCCGATCTCGTTCGTGCGCTGCATCACCGAGTGGCTCATCACGCCGTAGACACCGACGACGGCGAGGAGCAACGCGATGCCACTGAATACGGCAAGCAGGATCACGTACTGACGGTAGCCCTGCGTCTGCTGCGCGGCAAATTCCGTGAGCAAGCGAACGTTGTTGACCGCATGCGCCGGATCGAGTTCCTTCGCTGCAGCCCTCGCGCCGGGCAGCCAGTCATCGATGCGCGTCCTCGAGCGGACGACGTAAGTCACGTTCTCGAGACCAAAGGCCGTGATTCCGGCCTGAATCGTCGGCAGTTGCGTATGCGGTACGAACATCTGCGGTCGAGGGTCGCGATCGCGCAAGCTAGGTCGGATGTCGCGGACGATGCCGATGATCTGTCGCGGCCGGTCGTTGTAGAACTGAACGGAAACCGTCTGACCGATCGGATCCTCGGTCGGCCAGTACTGCTTCGCCATCGTCTCGTTGATGACTGCGACCGGCGTCGTCGTGAGCGTGTCGAGATCGGTAAACTCCCGTCCGCGCACGACACGCACCTGCAGCACTTCGAAGTAATCAGCGCCGATCGGCAGCCATAGCGCCGACGGCATGTCGCGCGGGGCCGGCACTGGGCGTCCCGCAATCGTGAACGGAAACCCCGCCGTGCCGCCGAGCGGTGTGCTGAGACGCATCGTCGTCACGCCCTCGACGCCTGGCAGTGCCGCGATGCGGTCGCGAATCTGATTCACGGTCGTGGTGATGCGCGGGCTCAGCTCGAATTCGAGCGAGCCGATCGGCGTGATGTTGCCCGTGGCGCTGAAAAAGCCGCGGCCCGTGAATGCCATCTGCAATGTCGTGAGATTCCTCGGATCGAGGCCCGTGTTCACGTTGGTCAGGCGGATCAGGCTGTTGATCAACAGCCCCGCGCCGGTAAGCAACACGAGCGCCGTCGAGATCTGCAGGACGACGAACGCGCTGCGGAGTCGCAGCTTGCCGGGTGACGAGGTCGCCGAACGACTGCCGGCCTTGAACGCCGTGGCCAGATCCAGCCGCGATGCCTGCAGTGCCGGCAGAATGCCAAACACGATCGCGGTCGCCAGGGAAATCAGTGCCGTGAACGCCAGCACTGTTGGACTCAACGACACTTCATTCAGTCGAGGCAACCACTGTGGCAGCCACTTCAAGAGCGCGCTCATGCCAAACGCGACGACGGCCAGACAGACCACGGCACCAAGCGACGCAAGCACGAGACTTTCGGTCAGGAGTTGGCGAACGATCCGCCAGCGTCCAGAACCGATCGCGGTCCGCACGGCTAGCTCGCGTTGGCGCATGACGCCCTGAGCCAACAACAGGCCGCCGACGTTTGCGCAGGCGATCAGCAGCACGAGGCCGGCGGTGCCCTGCAGGATCTGGAACGCGGAGCGCAGATTTCCGCCAAGCATCGACTCGTCGAGCGGCACGACACGAATGCCCCAGCCCTTGTTCTGCGGCGACTGTTCTCCGAATTCGCGAGCCAGTTGATCGGCCGCTGCCTGTGCCTGTGCGAGTGTCACGCCATCCTTCAACCGCGCCACGACGTCTCGATTGCGCGCCGGGCTGTTGCGCCCGCGACCCGTCGCGCGCAGCGGCACGAAGTAGTCGGATGTCGCGTTGGCAAACGTGAAGCCTGGCGGCATCACGCCGATGATGGTGCTCGGCGTATCGTTGCCGCCGAAGTCAGCCACGCGCAGCCGCTTGCCGAGGATGTCTGGCACCCCGTTGAATCGTCGCTGCCAGAGGTCGTAGCTAATCAGCATCACCTTCTCGGCATCGCCGTGATCTTCAGCCTGCGTGAACCAGCGTCCCAGCACTGGCTTCACCCCGAGCGCCTGCACGGCGTGGTAGGTGAGCATCTCGCCCTCGAGCCACTCAGGTCCCGTCGTCAGCGCTTCCTCGGGATCGGCGACGTTCCCTGCTACCGCGATGTAGCAGCCGGCGGCGGTGAAGAACGAATCCTTCGTCGGGAGGTCCAGGCAAACGGTCGCGTTGAACCGGCTCCGATCGTTCGGTCGATTCGGCGGCGTGGGAAACACTTGCACCAGCCGCTCAGGCTGCGGATATGGGAGCGCTCGAAGCAGGATGGCGTTGACGAGGCTGAAGACCAGCGTGTTGGCACCAATGCCCAGCGCGAGCGAGAGGACGATGATGAAGGTGGTGCCCGGCTGCCGCGCCACGACGCGTGTGGCATAGCGTAGGTCCTGCAGAAGCTGGCCCAGGAACGTCATGGGTCGCATGGATCGCCTCCTCGAATCGGTCGAACCGCGCGAGCTATGTCAATTGCTGTGCCGCTCGATTGTGGAATATTTCGCGCCTTTTTTGGCTCCCTCTGTCCGGTAGTGGGACGAGTTGGTGCCGGGAGCGGACGGAGTCGGATCTGAAGACCCGCCTCTACTCGCGAGTCGTCGTCCTCTAGAATCCACAAACGCTTTTCACCACACGACCTCCAGAGTGCGGCGAGTCTAGAGCGTACGCTCAGCGGAATCTCTACCTAGAAGGGGAGATCATTCCTGTCGATTCGGCCGTAGACTTGGCAGAACTCCGTCGCTCGTGAAGGAGGAAGGCCATGGTGCGTAGCATTCACGTCTGCGTGCTGGTCGCGATCGCATGTCTCACCCTCGCGGCCGCCGGTTCCCAGTCCGACTCACGGCCACCCTCGGCGTACAAAGTCCCGAAGACAGCGTTCGGCCACCCCGACCTCGAAGGCGTATGGACGAATAACAGCGCGACGCCGCTGCAACGCCCTGCGGCCTGGGCCGACAAGGCCGTCTTGACCGACGCCGAGATCGCAAAGGTTCAGAGTGCGGCGAGGCAACTCGAGGAGCAAGGCGATGCGCTCTTCGGTGACGAGCTCATCACCGACACGCTCCAGGGGCACACAGCGTCGAAGTCGCACGACACTGAAACAGGCAACTACAACGCCTTCTGGCTGCCCTCGCGTGATTTCGAGCGGCGCACATCCCTCATCATCGATCCCCCGAATGGCCGCATTCCGCCAGAGACGCCGGAGGCGCAGAAACGGCGCGCCGCGCTTGCCGAACGGCGACGAGTGAGTCCCGCGGATGGCCCGGAAAGCCGCGGTCTCACCGAGCGCTGCATCACCTTCGGCGTGCCGCGATTCCAGGCGGCATACAGCAGCGTCTATCAGATCGTGCAATCACCGACGCACGTCGTGTTCAACATGGAAACGATCCACGACGCGCGAGTGATCCCGCTCGACGGACGTCCGCATCTGTCCGATCGCATCCCGCAATGGCTTGGCGATCCACGCGGACATTGGGAAGGCGACACACTGGTGGTGGACACCAAAGGCTTTTCACCCAAGAGCAATTTTCAGAACTCCACGAGCGGCCTGCAGCTGGTCGAACGATTCACGCGGATCGATCGAGACACGCTTCAGTACGACGCGACGTTGAGCGATCCGGCGACATGGACGAAACCGTGGACCGCGCGGATTTATTTCAAGCGCACCGACGAGCCGCTCCTCGAGTACGCGTGCCACGAAGGCAACGTGGGCATGTACGGGATTCTCTCTGGTGCGCGGAAGACCGAAGCCGCGCAGACCACCAGCCAGCCGTAGAGGCGAGTCTTTAAACTCGCCTTACCTGAGTCAGCGTTTATCGAGCCCGTTGTCGGCGAGGAACTTCGATAGCAGATCCGCCACCGCGACGTTGTTCATATCGGCAAACGGGATATGCGTGTTGCCCTTGAGGCCGGCCTCAGGCAGCATCAGCACCTGCGCCTTGCCGCCGTACTTGTTGATCTTCTCGACGAAGAGCCGTGAGTATTTGAGACTGTTCGAATAGCTGGCCGACTTATCGACGTTGTCGCCCCAGACAGCCTGTATCGGGATCTTCGTCAGCTTCTTGAACTCCTCGAGGGGCACTTCAATGGGACCGAACCCGGTTTGTGGCACTCCCGGCCCTTCACCTGTCGGATAGATGTAGCCCACGTTCTCGTACATCACGATGGCGGCGATGTTGTTCGTCTTGAGCGCCGTGAGGAGGGCACGCATGCCGCCAGCGGAATTGGTGAGTGCGACGCTCGGACCGATCTTGTCCATCAACTTCGCCGCGGCGTCCGACTGCATCTGCGCGTTGTCGATCGTGTCGAACTCGAGATAGCGCGCACGCGCCGCCTGATTCCACGCCTCGGCGTCCGTGGTCGGGAATTGCACGCCCTCGAACCATTTCGGATACTCGACGCCGAAGCGCCAGGCGGTGAAGCTTCCTTGATCTCGCCCGGCGCCCGGTGTGTACGTGTACTCGCCGCAGCCCCAGTTGGCGCGGCCGACGGCCGGACCGTCCCAGATATAGACCGGATAACCACGGCGCAGAAAGATGCTCTGAAATCCGTCGCCGCCGTCCCAGCGATTCAACCAGGCTGTCGCCGCGGCGCTGTGCCACATCACGAGGTTCATCCGGCGCGGGTTCACCGGAATCTGATAGTCCACGTACCCGTGGTCGCAGTGCAGCGATCGTGAGCCGGGATCGCCGAGGACCTTTCCGCCCACAGCGAATGAGCCTTGCTTCTGGATCGTGATGGGTGCGCTGGCTCCCTGCCGTTGACTTTGTGACGGCACGAAGCCCGTTGCGAGAACGGCCATCGTCAACACCGCCACCAGTCCCAGGCGAAAACGGTCCTTCACATCAATCATGTCGCGCCCCCGCTGCACATACGCCGCGCCACGTCTCTGTCGCGCGTGAAGCAGCTTGTCCCGATCAGAAGTCGAACTGCGCACCGACCTTCATGTACCGCGGCGACGCGATCCGCGTCGGCGTCAGCCATGTGCCACCCGGCGCGAACCCGGTGTTGAACGCAAGGACGGTGTCCGCGTTCGTGAGGTTATAGCCGTCAACCGAAATCGTGAGCCGCTTCGAACCGAACCGCTGGATCCGACTGAGACGGAGGTCGAAGTTATTCCGCCGCTCGCCGAACATCGTCGCAGGCTCGATCAGGTTCACCGTGACGTTGGCGCCGCCCGAGAGATTGCGGCCGAGCGGCTGCGGGCCTTGCGCAATCCACGCGTTGGTCACGACGTAGCTGGCGGCGATTTCCGGTCCAGGGTTGCTCTGCCACGTCAGGCTCGCCTGCACGTCCACCTTCGGAATCACGTACGTCGCGAGGCCTGTCGCAGACGTGCGGTACGGTTCGACCACGCGGCAATACGGATTCGTCAAGCTGGAAAGGAGTCCTCCCGCCGGCACGATTGCGGTGCTCGACGTTCTCTCCGGTACCAATGACCGCACTTCGCAGGCATCGGTCAGCCTGCGACCAGTGCTCGTCCCTCCTTGCACCGTGAGCCCCTTCCACACGCGCGCGTTGACGCTCACGTCCACGCCCTGCCAGTTGTTCACCATCTCCGGCCCTACAGCGGATGCGAGCTCATGAAGGTTGAGCACCTGGCCGACCTTGTTCGGATTCAAGTCGTAGAGACCGGGAATCACATACCCTCCGCCTCCCGGCAGTCGCGGATCAAGTGGTGCCGTGATGCTGTACGGCGTGTAGTCGGACAGGCTCGTGAGCGTGTTGTCCACCATGGACAAGTTGCCCCACGAGTTGCGGTAGAAGCCGACGGTCAACGCCACACCCTTCACCAGCTCCTGCTGCACCGACACGCCCGTTGACCAGACGTACGGGCGGGTTCCCCAACCAGTGACCATGTTCGGGTCGTAATTGGTGTTGAACACCTGAGTCCCGAATGTCTGATTGAGCATCGGCCCGCAATCGGCCTGCGCCGCGGGATTCTTGAGGTCGCAGCCCGGGCTATTGGTGAAATTGAAGTTGGTGGGATTCAGCCACGCCCGCGCCGTCTGCGTGGGGATGCGGAAGATCGGATTCATATCCAGCCCGAACAACGAACTCAGGCCTTCCATGTACTTGCCGACGCTCGCTTTGATCGCCGTCTTGCCGTTCCCGAACACATCGTAGGCCACGCCTCCTCGCGGCGTGATGTCCTTCCAATCAATCCCTTGCGTTGATGCGGTGGGAAACGAGACTTGCGTCGGCATGAGGAGATACTCAGGACCGCCGAGCGGATCAGACGTGTAGTTGGTGATCCCGTGATCCATCCGTATGCCACCCTGCAGCGTGACCCGCTTCCTGGTCCACTGATCCTGCGCGTAGAGGTTGACGGGGATCACGTGACGACCCGTGCGAAGCCAGCCGGGGTACGCGAGGTTCTCGAGGATCTGATTCGGCACGCCGTTGTTCGTGCGGACCTGAATGACCGTGCTGTCGTAGTAGTAGTTCTTCGTCGGTGTGCTGAATCCGCCCTGGTAGCCGAACTTCATGCTGTGCGCACCGCTGACATAGGCGAGCGATGCGCGCCATTCGCGCGTCCCGATGTCGCTGCGACTGAAGCCACCGTTGGCGAGTCCGGGATGGCGAGAGATCAGACCAGGGATTGAGCAGTTACAGCTTGGAATGATCGCGGCCGACTGTTCCAGCTGTTGAATCATCTCCGGGTTGTTGACGCCGCCGATACCGCCGACGCGCGGGCCGCCACCACCGCTCTGGTCGTACACACCCAGGTAGGTGCCAATCCCCGCTTCAGCGAGCAGCGTGTTGGAGATCGTGAACGTCCAGGTGAGCTGCTGGATTTTGGAGTTCTTGAAACTGGTCAAGCCGGTGCCTTCCGGCGTTTGCGTCGGCGTGCCGCCGCCCTCTTTACCGATGTAGTTGTGTTGCTGCTGCCAGTAACCGGTCAGCTTGTGGCGTCGCGACGCCTGCCACGTGAGACGGCCGATCTCGTGCCGGTCATTCGCATCGGTGAACGCTGGCTGCGACAGATCGAAGTCGACCGCCCACGAGTTCGGGTTGCTGGCGTTCTTGTTGACCCACATGCCAGGCACGGTGTTGTCCGCCTTGACCTGGCGGACCGTCCCGTAGAACCAGAGCTTGTCCTGGATGATCTTGCCGCCAGCCATGGCCGACACATCGGACAGGCTGTTCAGTCGTGCCGGCGACCTCAGGCCCTGGTCCTTCAGCGACTGCGTGTAGTTGCTGTCCTGCATCCAGTCGCGCGCGGTGTTGCCGAAGAGAGAGCCGCTGAACGTGTTGCCGCCATCTCTCGGGATGATGTTGAGGATGACGCCTGCTCCTTCCGCTTCGCCCAACCCACCGGATGTGTTGATCACCACTTCCTGCGCGCCGGCCGTATTGAGGAGCTGTCCGCCGGCCGCGGCCTGACCAGTGAAGTCTGTGTTCAATCCGTCGGTCTTGGTCCGCGACCCATACGTGTTCCCGCCGTGGATCGTCCCAGCGAGTCCACCCATGCCGCCGGCAATGCCACCGCCGTCGCCGCCGCCGACCGCGACACCGGCTTGCGTGACGTTCAATCCAGGGATCAAGGACTGAAGACCGGATGCGTTCCGCGAGCTGGGGATCGCCGCGATTACTTCGTCGCTCAACGTCTGCTGCACTTTCACGCTCTGGACGTCCACGATCGGTGATTGACCGGTAACCGTGACCGTTTCCTGCAGCTCGCCGGGCGACAGATCGGCACTCACCGTGGCGACGAACGTCCCTGTGAGCACGATGCCGTCGCGCTTGACGGTCTTGAAGCCCGTCAACGTAAACGCCACCGAGTACGTGCCAGGCCGCAAGTCGACGACGCGGTACTGTCCGGTCGCGTCAGTGATGACCGTCCGCACCTTCTCGATCAAGGCGGGGCTGGAGGCTTCCACCGTCACACCGGGGAGTACGGCGCCGGACACGTCCTTGACGACGCCGGTGATCGCGGCTTGCGCGAGTGCAGCCACCGGGAAGAGCAACAGCAGCGCGACCAGGACTGACCGCGTCACAACTTTCAACATCATCCTTCGTCTCCTCGTGGTTGGCGGGACGCGCCGCACGCGCGCATCGAGGTTCCCCGGCTGTATACACCTCTGCCGAGGGCGGCGCGATACCTCACGTGAGGTATCTCGAAGGAGGTAGTTGCTTATTGAATGGGCAGACCGATGAGACGAGCGGGTGTTTCCTTGAACATCCGATTCAGCTCCGACTCGCTGAATCCGGCGGCACGCAGCGCTTTGATGGCCATAGCCAGCGCATCGGGATGATTGGGAGTTCCGACTAACCCGCTGTCACTTCCGACGAACACGTTCTGCGTGCCCAGTGCCTTGATCACTTCAATCGCGCGTGTCTTTGCAGCGCCGTCACGGAAGAAGGCACCGGCGGTGATCTCAATCGCGCCTCCAAGCTTCACCGCCTCCTGCATCTGCGACAGGGACAACTCGGTGAACTGAGGCCCGAGAAGCGGGTGCGTCACGATGATCTTGGTAATGCCGCGCTTCTTGGCTTCGGCCATGATCGCGAGCACCTCCCATGGCTCAACGTGCCCTGTCGCCAGTGTGAGATTGCGCTCCTTGATCAGATCGAGCACTTCGAAGACTTCGGGAATCAGCTTTCCGTTGCGCGACACGATGGCCTTGGCGCGCGTCTCCTTGTAGTAGTTGACCTCGTGCTCGGAGTCGTGGGTCGGCATCCACACAATCCGCCCCCAGTTCCCTTCAACATCGGCCATGTAGCGGACCGCCATCGGATTCACGCCACCGACGGGTGTGTCGAGCGTCACGCTGCCGAACACTTCGATCCCTTGTGTGCCGTACTTGCGAATCAGCCACGCGAGGCCGGCCGTCTCCGTCCAGTGATTCTTCAGGACGACGGCGCGCATGCCGCGTTCCTTCGCGAGCTTCACGACTTCGAACGCGTCCCATTGACGATCGTAGGCGTCCGGTCCGTGATGCGCGTGCAGGTCGATGGCCCCGGTAAGCACGGGGTCGGTGAGCTTCTGATCGACTGAGGGCGTTGGCTTTCGAGTCTTGTACGGTTCCCAGTGCGCTTTGGGAGACGTCGTCGCCGCAGGCGTTTGCGCCAGCACTGGATTCCAACCGTAATGCACGCTCATCGCCGCGGCCACGATGGCCACGATCGACACACCGATCAGCAGTCGTGTGATTCGCATCATCTAGGACGGCGGCAGCAGGTAGCCGTGGTTCTTCATGCTCGTCTCGGGGAATTGCACGCACGGGACGCAGTCCGGCCAGTAGCGTTCGGGGACGCGTCCGCTGACAGGATTCTTATAGTGGAACCACATCGGCACGATCCCCGGCCAGGAAATTTCGTCGCCGACGCCACCGCGGAAACCTCGCTCGCGCTCACCGAGCTTGGTGAGCGGGATGTCGGGTGGATACGCGGTGTTCGGCGCCGGCGGCTGTCGATTCGTCAGCTTGGCTGCGGACCAGCCGCCCTCGTATGTGGGTGACGAGAAGTAGTGCTCGTCGATGACGACGCTCCAGAATCTCCAAATGCCGTTCTCGAGAACGACCTGATCGTGATACATGCCGCCGCCAAAGCCCATCGCGCGGTTGTTGGCCGATGCCGGCTGGAAGAGTCTCGAGCGAATCGACGCAGAGCGTCCATCCTCGGCAACCAGGATCACCGGCTGCGTCCGCCAATGAAGCGGGAGCATCGTCCGCGGACGTGATCCAGGCGCTGGCGCTGTCGCGTCGCGGTCGATGATGCGCTGACGGCCGACATAGAAGCCGCTGAACGGAACTTCCTTGTGGCCCTTTTCTGCGAAGAGTTTTCCGAGTTGTCCGTAATCGAGATCGTCGAGGTAGTCGCCGTAGGCGGTGCTCATGTTCTCGGCACCGTCCCACGCTTTCGAGACAGCAAGGCGCCGCTCCGCTTCCTTGATACGCGCCTCGAGATTGCCTGCTGGTGCGGACGGCTTGCGGGCGGCGGGAGCCGGCAACCACCGCTCATCGCCAACGGTCGTCGCGCCAGGTGGGAGACTCACTGGCGTGCCCGTCACAGGATTCGGCAAGAAGAACACGGGGATGGCGCCAGGCTTCATCACATCGGACTTCGGCTGCGAGTGATCGGGCGCGTGCGCTTTGTCTGGCAGCGGATCGATGACCTGGCTCTTCGCCCAGCCCTGCGCGTAGTCGGTTTTCATCAATGGGAAGATCCGCATCTCGCGGATCCGCCAGATGTCGTTCTGCTTCACGTAGCGGTTTTCGAAGATCGCCAGCGTGTAAAACGCCGTCCCCGTGTCGGCCTCGCCGAGCATTCCGAACTCGAGGCCACGCGCCCGCGCTTCCATTCCACCGGGCTCGATGGCCACGGCCATATCGAGTTGCATCAACTCGTTCAACTGGCCCTGCTTCAATCCGGCGGGGCCACTTCGCTCGAGCGCGCGGCGGATACCCTTGGGACCGTCATAGACGCCAAGGTTCGCGAATGAAAGGATGCCATCGGCCGTAAACAGATCGGTGACGTCGTCCCACATCTTCCGATCCATGTAGTAGCCGTAGGCGTTCTGCAGGTTGCGGACCTTGTCTTCGTCATTCATCACCGCAATGCGCTGCTCGAGTGCGGTGAGCGTGGTGGCCGGATTCATCTTCGGATCGACAGGCGACAACGCCGACGCGGGAAGATCGGGAACAGGAATTCCGGTCTCGTCTGGAGTGAAGTGGTACGGGACGATCTTCTGATCCTCGTCGATGTTGCGCCAACCGGTCGCGTAAGGACCCGCGAACATCGGGTTGTAGCGCATGCGCGAGATCTTCCAGACGCCTCGCTCGCGCACGTACTCGTTCTCGAAGATGCCGGCTGCCCACTCGGCCTTCACGCCGTATTGGCCCGTCATCGAGAATTCCCACCAGCGCCCCTTCGCGCTCTGGCCGTCGGCCGAGACGTTGATGAGCGGACGCAGGACCATCTGCGTGTGCAGACCGCCAGACTTGAGGCCGTGGGTGCCCTCGCCGAACTTGGTGAGGAAGTAATTCTGAATCGCCTGCCGGCCTTGTGCGCTGTCCTTGCCGTACGAGAGCTGGGCGCCGTCCGTGAACAACGCGGCCATGTCGGTCCACAGTCCGAACTGCGAGTACTGCGCGTAGGTCTCCTGGACTCGCTTGACCGCTCGAACGGATTCGGCGCGCTCAATGTTCTGCGCCAGCCGCTGGACGCGAGCGGCGGCGTTCATCGTGGCGTCGGTGTCACCGGCGACGGCCACAGACAGCGCGCTGAGCACGACGAGCAACGCAAGCCCGCTGGACCTCATGCCACCCTCCCTACTCCTCTTTGCGGCTCCTACGAGCCGGGCGCGTCAGAAATCATACTGGAGGCTGAACTTCCAGAACCGTCCATCCTGCACCTGCGTCGGCTGCAACCACGGCGTGGTCGTGACAGTGCCGGGTGCAGTATAGGTGTTGCGAATGAACGTCGGCGTGCTGCCATTCAAGACGTTGTAGAGATCCACGTTGAACTGGAACCGCCCGCCAGTCACCCTGAACAGCTTGCCCACGCGAAGATCCAACTGCCGCAAACGGTCCCCGAACATCGAGAACGGTTCGAGGATGTCGATCGTCCGCGTGGCATTCCGCAGCGGGCGGCCTAACGCCCCTGTCGCCTGCGCATTGATCTCAGCGCTCGTGTAGACCCTGTTCGCAACGATGAGCGGCCCCGGCAGATCCTGATACACACCCGCGACCAAAAGACCGTACCAAGGCAGATCGTATGAGCCGTTGAGACGGAATCGATGTTGGTATGGCGTGCTCACATCGCACGGCGACACTTCGCTCGTCAGCTGCTCGGGGTTATCCACGATGAAGCAGTTCGACGAGGCGTTATTTACCAGCCCGCCGTTTGCCGAAATCGCGGTGTTCTGAATGGTGTTGCCGACACTCCACCCACCATTCACTGTCCCGCGCGGCAACCGTGCAGCCAGCGCGAGATCGAACCCATTGAAGTGCTCGGTCTGCCGGCTCTGCGCAAGGCCGGCGAATGCATACCGGTCGACGTAGTTGTCGGCGAAGGTGACCAGGTTGCTGGTCGCGACGTTCGTACGCTGGTCATAGAGACCGCACAACTGCTGGCCGCTTCTCGGCAACCGTGAGTCAACCGGCACCGTGATGCAATACGGGTCGAAGTCGCCGGGTGTCAGATTGAGGTTATCGGTAACGGTGAAGTTGCCATAGATCGTTCGCGCATAGGTGGCGCTCACCGCGAACCGATTGAGAATCTGCTGTTCGATACTTGCCGTGGCGCGCCAGTTGTAGCCACGCTTGAACCAGCCGCTCGTGAAGTCCGGATCCGCCACTGTAGTGTTATCTGTGAACGTGGCGACGCTCGGATTGTTGTAAGGGCCGCACAGATCGCCGCCGCCAGCGCGAAGGTCCTGCGACGCCGGGTTCTTCAGATCGCAATCCGGATAGAAGTTGGTGTTGGCGTCGGTCCAGTTGCGCGTCGTGCTGAAGTTGGCGGTCGGACCGAACTGCGTAGCCACGCCAGTGGACCCACCCGCCACGTACCGATTGAGACCGCCTTTGATCGCCGTTCGCCCGTTGCCGAAGAGATCGTACGCAGCGCCGAGGCGAGGACTCAGGTCCTTCCAGGACGGCACGCCTTCTCGCGCTGGAGAGCTGTACGCCGGGAACAGCGCGTTGGCAGGATTGTTCACCGCCCCGAGCGACTGACTCATCAAGTCGAGGCGCAGGCCCAGGCTCACGCTGAGGCGACGAACCGTCCACTGATCCTGAACGAAGAACGCTTGATCGTAGTCGAGGTGCGCGTCGCTGTTGCGGCTCGCAAACAAGGTCAATGACGTCGGGACGCCACTCGTGAACGTGTATGACAGCGGCAGGCTATTCACATCGTCAGCGCGGTTGATCGTGTTCCCGGTCACGTTGCCACGAATCATCGTGAACCCGGCTTTCAGGTTGTGTGCGCCGGTGACATAGGACATCGCAAACCGCGAGTTGAACTGATTCGACACGCCGATGCTGATCGCGCCGACCCCGTGGTAGTTGGCGCCGCGCGCGGCGTCCGCGATGTTCACGCGGAACGGCTGGCTCTGACCGCACTCCTCGTAGTCGGATCCGTCGAGCGCCGTGCCGAAGTTGGCGGTCCCGAAGGTATTCAGACCGACGGTGCCACCGGCTTCAAATAGCAGCACATTCGACTGCGGGCGGCTCCACGTGAACTGCGTGAGCGAATCGTTGTGGCACATCGCGGCATTTGCCTCGATTCTCGCGATGCCCTGATCGAGCTGTCCGAACGCCTGATCCCTGAAATGCCGTTGTATGTCTGTCGATGCGCCGAATCGATCCTTGGTCCCGAGCTGGAAGGTCGTTCGGAATTGGTGAGAGCGGTTGCGCTCCTCGGGATCGACCGGGCGGCTCTGATCGGGCGTGTACACCCAGTCATCGAGGTTCGCATCGTGGAACAGGCTCGCCGCGCGCAGGGTGCTGCCGCTGACGCGATGCGACGTCACGAACCACCACCGGTCGCGCACAATCGGGCCGCCGATTAGCCCGCTCAGATCGGCGATCACCCGCAGTCCGTTGACCGTGGTGAGCCCCTGGGCCTTGAGCGAGTCGCTCAAGTTGTCCGATTGCAGCGCGTGATTCGCCCAGGCCCCGAACAGCGTGCCGGACCAGTTGTTGCCGCCCTCACGCGGGATGGTATTCACCACGGCTCCGGCCAACTGGTACTGAGCAGAACCGGCGGCACCGAGATCGACAACGTTCTCTTGAACCGAGACTGGATTGACGAAATACAAACGGCCGGCGCCATCGCCGTTGAGATTGCTGTAGAGCATGCCGTTCGTCATCTGACGCATGTCGCCCGGTCTGGCACCAAACACCGAAATGCGAACCGACTGTTCGCCTTTGGTCCCGCCCGTATCGATTCCATTGGCAGGCGACACGGCACCGGGCACGAGCGCGAGCAACGCACCCACGCTCTTGCTCGTCGGCAGCACGGCCAGCGTTTCCTGCGAGACAACCGTACCCTTCGACACGCTGCGCACGTCAACGAGCGGCGTCTGCCCGGAGACGGTAATCGTCTCCGTCACCGCACCAACCCGCAGTTCGGCGTTGACCGTCGCCACAAAGTTCGACGACAGCTCCAGTCCGTCGCTTCTGAACGTCGTAAATCCCTGAAGGCTGAAGGTCACCGAATACACGCCCGGGCGCAACTCGGCGATCTGATACCGCCCTTCCCCGTCAGTCACCGCTGTGCGCACTCGCTCGATGAGCACGGGGCTCGCGGCCTCCACGGTCACGCCGGGCAGCACGGCCCCGGACGCGTCACGAACGACGCCGACGATGCTCGCCGCTCCGATGCCTTGCGCCGAACTGATTCGTGGAAGGAACAGGAGGGCGAGGAACACTCCGACGATCGCGAAACAGGGTCGCCTCATATCGCTGGTCCTCTCTGACGTGGTGAAAGCGCCAAGAGTCTAGCGACCGCGGCTCGATAGCCGCACTACCTAACAGGAGTTACCTAATATGAATGATTCCCCGTCGCACGGCGACGGCGATGACCGCAGAGCGGTCGCTCACATTCAACTTCGCCAGGATGTTCTTCACGTGGACTTTGGCTGTCTGTTCGCTGATGCCCAGCGTGACGGCGATCTCTTTGTTGCGCAGACCCTGCGCAATGAGGTGCACGACTTCGATCTCCCGCGGGGTCAGCGCTGGCTGCGCCTTGCGGGCGGCCAGCGCCGCAGCCACGTCAGGCGGGATCGGCTTATGACCGGTGTGCACGTCTCGGATCACGTTCACCAGATCTTCGGCCAGGGTGTCTTTCAGAAGATAGGCGGCTGCCCCGGCCTCGAGCGCGCGATAGATATCCTCATCGCCCTGATACATCGTCAGCACGACGATGCGGGCGTCGGAGTGCGACTTTCGAATCGCGCCGATCGCCTCGAGACCACTCATGGTCGGGAGCTGAAGATCCATGAGCGTGACGTCTGGCAAGAGACTCGCAAAGAGTTCGACGGCGCGTTCGCCATTGGTCGCGGCCGCGATGACCTCCATATCCGGCTGACGGCCGATCAAGAGGGCAAGGCCGTCGAGCATCACACGATGATCGTCGACGCACAGCACGCGAATCCGCTCACCAGTGCGCGGCGTCTCGGCCGCGATTGAGTTCGTGTTCAACATGGTTGTCTCGTCCGGTTAAGACCGGACACTGCCGGTCCGGCTAAAGCCGGACACTACATTTGGTCCGGCTGAAGCCGGACACTACATCACACGGGAACGACGGTTTCGATTTCTGTCCCACTTCCTGGTGTTGACGCGATCGTGATTGTGCCGCGCACCTGCCCCGCCCGCTCGCGCATGCTCACCAAGCCATAGTGCCCTGGCGTCTGCAGCGCCGCTGTCGGGTCGAATCCGCACCCATCGTCGGCCACGCGCAGCGACATCTGGTCCTCGCCGTAATCGAGCTCGACGGCGACACGGCTCGCTTGCCCGTGGAGGACTGCGTTGTTCACCGCTTCCTGTCCGATGAGGAGTAGCTGCTCTTCGATCGCTGCAGCGCAGGTGTGAGGCGTACCTTTCACCGTGACGTCGAGCTCGACTGGCCGGCCGCCGATTGCGCGTTCCGCCGCTTCACGAAGCGCCTGCGGCAAATCGCGGGTGGCGAGCGTCGGCGTGCGCAGATCGAGGATCGATCGGCGCGCCTGGCGGATATAGCCCTCGACCTGACGACGGACGGCCAGGATACGTTTCTTGCCAGAAGGCGATGACAAGTCGGGATTGTGCGAGAGATCGTCGACCTGCAACGCAAGCGCGGCCAGGCCCTGCAGAAGTGTGTCGTGAATCGCGCGGCTCATGCGAATCCGCTCTGCGAGCACGAGCGCGAACTGACGCCGCACCTGCCGCACGTGTAGCCGCCACGACGCGTACACGATCAGAAACGCCGTGAGCCCACATATCAAATAGAACCAGCCGGTCTGGTAGAACCTCGGTTCGATGCCGAATGTCAGCGCCGCACTCGGCTCGCCCCACGTCCCGTCGCCCGCACTCGCCATGACCCGGAACTGATACTGACGTGGCGGCAGGTTCGTGTAGGTCGCTTGACGGCCGGGGCCGGCATCCACCCAATCCCGGTCGTACCCATCGAGGCGATAGCGGAAGCGCACTCGCACGGGATCCGAGAGTGTGAGCGCGGAGAACCCGATCTGCAGATGCGAGGTACTGGCCGGAAGCTGTAGTGGCCCGGCGATGTTGAACGCACGCGTGTCGGCGGCGATGGACTCGACTCGCACCGACACGGGCGCAGGGTCCGGACCAATGGTGCGCGGATCAACGATGGTGACGCCGCTGCTGGTGATGAACCAGAGGCGGCCATCGGACGATCGCAGCGCACTCCGTCTTCCCTCACTAAACGGCACGCCGGCAACACCGTCTGCCGTGTTGAACAGACGGTAGTGGACTTGATGCGCCGCGTCCGCGCCGATCTTGTCGATTTCGCTGGGCTCGAGCCGCAGGATTCCTCTGCCCGCGCCAACCCAGATGAATCCCTGTTTGTCCTCGACGATCGACTTCACCTCTCCCGGGAAGCCGTTCTCACGCCTGACCGTAATGAACCGATCGTTCGCCAATCGACTGAGGCCCTCGTCGCCACCTACCCACACGTTGCCTCGCGAGTCTTCGAAGACGCACCCCACTGTCCCGACCTGCGGGTTGTAGGTACGAGGTGGTTCACCAGGCCGTCCGACGAGGAGGAGTCCACCTGACGAGCCGATGTACAGCGTGCCGCTCCGTCCGACCTCGATGGACGAGGCCGTTCTCCGGTGCGTCTCCGGGATATCGTCGGCGGGACTCAGCTGGCCATTGCGCCAGCGAAAGAGCCGAAGGGTGAAGTCGCGGAACCATAACGTATCGCCGCTGCCCGCGATCGTCAGGATGCGCTGCACATTGGGACCAGGTCTGACGAGGACCGGTGAGAAGCGCTCTTGCGAAAAGCGCACGACACCACGCTCCGCCGATACCCAGAGATCGCCGCGACGATCGGTGTGCAGTGCGAGCACCACGGTACCGGGTAAGCCATCCGCCTCCGTGTACACGCGACGGCCTGCCGATGAAAACCGTACGAGACCGGCGGCTGTTCCAACCCAGACGCTCCCATCGGGCGTCACTTCAAGCGCCCGTGGGATGGCCAGATGCTTGACCGGCGTGACCCGATGCGGGGTCAGCCGCTGCAGACCCGCGAGCGTGCCGAGCCAGATGTTGCCTTCGTGATCTTCGAGGAGCGATTGCACGGCGTTGCTGGCCAGTCCGTCTTCAACGTTGATGACCTGAACGCTCGGGCCTGAATCGCGTTGCGCATCGCGAACCCGCCAGAGCCCCTGTCCCTGGGTGCCGACCCACAAGTTGCCCCGATGGTCGTGAAGTAGATCAACGCCCCATCCCCGCCGTGACTGACGCGCCGCTCGAGCCACGGTGTCGCCCGAAGGCCTGAAGCCTTCGCTGAAGTCGCTGATCCACACGCGGCCAGACGCGTCTTCGCTGAAACTCTGCCAGACGTTGCTCGAGATGCTGATGACGTCGACCTGCTCGAATCGCCCGTCGGTGGCCTGCTTTCGAAACACCGCGTGTTGTGTAGCCACCCAGATTCGCTTCTGGCGATCCTCATACAACGCCAGCACAGAGCCGTCGCCGAGGCCATCGTCTTGGCTGACTCTGTGCCACGCGTTCCCGTCGCGGCGAAAGAGGCCCTGGAAGGTACCGGCCCACATCGTGCCGTTTGCGTCCTCGAGGATCGAAAGCACATAGCTTCCGCCCAGGCCGTCGCGCTCACCATAGAGACTCAATTTGCCGTCTTTGATCCGGCCGAGCGGTGTCCTGCCGCTGACGCCGAGCCACAGCGCGCCATCGCGCGTGCCGAGCAGTGCGGTCACCGCACCGACTGGAAGACGCACATCGCCCACCGAGTTCGATGGGTCGAACCGGATTCCGTCGAATCGAACGAGACCCGCGTCTGTCCCGAGCCAGAGGTATCCGCGGGCGTCCTGTGCAATGGCACGGATTCGTCCGGCGGGCAGGCCGTCGTTTTCGTTCCAGGTAGTCAGCGTGTAATCGGCGAGCGGGCCGCCCGCAGATTGCGCACGCGCAGCGGGGGCGGGACAGATCAGTGCGGCGAGGACAAGAGCCAGGCGGAAAGGCCGGCGAGCAAGCCGCATGGGCGCGCCATCATCACCCAACCCGGCTTTTGTTCCAAATACCTCAAATGGGTTAGTAACGAGTTTGAGCGCAGAGAGGGATGTGTCCGGCGGCCGGGCACTTCCCCGGCCACCGGCCTTTCACTTCACTGACTAGACAGAGACGCTCAGTTCGGCAGACTCCGTACCGCCCACACGTCGCGACGCGCTGACATCGAAGCGATCGAGGTTCATGACCTTCGTCCAGGCCGCGGCGAAGTCGCGCACAAACTTCTCCTTCGCATCGTCGCAGGCGTAGACCTCCGAGAGCGAGCGGAGTTCGGAGTTCGAGCCGAAGACCAGGTCCACGCGGCTGGCCGTCCATCGGGCGTCGCCTTTCCCGCGACCGCGACCGGTGAATGTGGTCGCCGCTCCGGACGTCGGCACCCATTCCGTGCTCATGTCGAGCAGGTTCACGAAGAAATCGTTCGTCAGTGTGCCGGGCTTCTTGGTGAGCACGCCCACGTTCGACTGCGACGTATTGGCGTTGAGCGCACGCAAGCCGCCGATGAGCGCGGTCATTTCGGGCGCACTCAGCGTCAGTCTGAACGCACGCTCGATCAACAGATGCTCGGCGGGCACCTCGTGTCCCTCTCCGATGTAGTTGCGGAATCCATCCGCGTCGGGTTCGAGCGCGGCGAATGATTCAACGTCAGTCTGCTCCTGCGACGCGTCGGTCCGTCCCGGCGTGAAAGGCACCTGCACGTTATGTCCGCCGTCCTTTGCCGCTTTCTCGACGGCTGCACATCCACCCAAGACGATCAGGTCGGCCAGCGAGACCTTCTTCTTGCCACCCTGCGCATCGTTGAACTCCTTCTGAATCCCTTCGAGGGTCTTCAACGCTTTCGCGAGTTCAGGTGGATTGTTGACCGCCCAATCCTTCTGGGGCGCGAGGCGAATGCGCGCGCCGTTCGCGCCACCACGTTTATCGGTGCCTCGGTAAGACGAAGCCGACGCCCACGCGGTCGAAACCAGTTGCGAGACAGACAACCCTGACGCGAGGATCTTGGTCTTGAGCGCCGCGACATCTTTTGCGTCAATCAACTGATGATCAACGGCGGGAACCGGGTCCTGCCACAACTGCGGTTCTTTGGGAACCTCAGGACCAAGGTAGCGCGTGATCGGCCCCATGTCCCGGTGCGTCAGCTTGAACCATGCTTTCGCGAACGCGTCGGCGAACGCCTGCGGGTTCTCGTAGAAGCGACGGGAGATCTTCTCGTAAGCCGGGTCGAACCGGAGCGAGAGATCGGTTGTGAGCATGCTGGGCGCGATCTTCTTCGACTTGTCGTGAGCGGCCGGGACCGTTCCTTCACCGGCACCGTTCTTCGGCTTCCACTGCTTTGCGCCAGCGGGGCTCTCGGTCAACTCCCACTCGTATTCGAACAGATGCTTGAAGAAGTCGTTGCTCCACTTCGTCGGCGTCGTCGTCCAGGTCACCTCGAGACCGCTCGTGATCGCGTGAGCACCAACGCCGGTCTGATAGCTGCTCTTCCAGCCGAATCCCTGCTCTTCGAGATTGCCGCCTTCCGGTTCGCGACCGACATGCGGGACAGCAGGCGCAGCGCCGTGCGTCTTCCCGAACGTATGCCCACCGGCGATGAGTGCGACCGTCTCTTCGTCGTTCATCGCCATGCGACGGAACGTCTCTCGAATGTCGCGCGCGGCGGCCTTCGGATCGGGACTGCCGTTGGGGCCCTCCGGATTGACGTAGATGAGACCCATCTGCACGGCGCCGAATGGATTCGCAAGTTGCCGGTCGCCGCTGTATCGCTCGTCACCGAGCCACGTCGCCTCCGCTCCCCAGTTCACTTGCTCGGGCTCCCAGCGATCCTCGCGCCCACCGGCAAAGCCAAACGTCTTGAATCCCATCGACTCGAGCGCGACGTTGCCGGTGAGGACCATCAAATCGGCCCACGAGAGTTTGCGTCCGTACTTCTGTTTGATCGGCCAGAGCAGCCGGCGCGCCTTATCGAGATTGGCGTTGTCGGGCCAACTGCCGAGCGGGGCAAAGCGCAGCATGCCGGAACCCGCGCCGCCGCGGCCGTCGTGGATGCGGTACGTGCCGGCGCTGTGCCACGCCATGCGGATGAAGAGCGGGCCATAGTGACCGAAGTCGGCGGGCCACCAGTCCTGCGAGTTCGTCATCACCGCCGCGATGTCTTTCTTGACCGCCGCGAGATCGAGCGACTTGAACTCTTCAGCGTAGTTGAACGAACCGCCCATCGGGTTACCCGCCGGGTGGTTCGTGTGAAGGGCGTTCAGGTTCAACTGATTCGGCCACCAGTCGCGGTTCGATCTGCCGCTGATGGTTGTGGCCGAAAACGGGCACTGACTTTCATTGCTCATCGCGTTGACCTCTATCGGTGTGATTAGGGAGTGAGTCCGGTTACTTCTTCCGGGAAATCTTCTGTGACTTGCTGTGATGGGAGCGGGCTCGTGTCGTCGACTTGGCTCGCCTGGTCGTGTGACCAACGCAATCGGGACAGCGCCCCCAGTAGGCGACCTCGGCCTCATCGATCTCGTAGCCGTTGTCGTCGGCAGCCGTGAGACACGGCGCGTCTCCAATCGCGCAGTCTACATCCACCACACGACCACAAACTCGACAGATCAAATGATGGTGGTTGTCGCCGACGCGATCTTCGAACCGAGCTGGTGAGCCTGCAGGCTGAATGCGCCGGATGAGGCCGCCCGCAACGAGCGCACCGAGCGCGTCATACACGGCCTGAAGCGAGATGGCGCCGATCTCAGCCCTCACCGCCTCAGCCACCGCATCGGCTGTGATGTGGGGTTCACCTGAAACAGCGCGCAACACCGCCAATCGCTGCGCCGTCACCTGGATGCCGCGCTGTCGAAGCAGAGCCGCAGGGTCGCTCGTCACCACCCGCGATGTTAGATCACATTCTGGAGTGATTCAAATATTGGATAGCTCGTCAATAGTTCACTCGCTGATGTAATCTCACGCATGCAGCGACCGGCTGATGCGGCGCGGTTCCTCACCGCTCCCGAGCCGCCCGATTCTCCTCACGCACTCGTAGACTCGCACGTCCACATCTTTCCGCCGCGCGTCTTCGCCGCAGTCTGGCGCTGGTTCGAACAACACGCGTGGCCGATTCGGTATCGACTCGAGGCTGAGGCTGTCTGCGCCTTTCTCGAACGCCGCGGTGTCCAGCGATTCTGGGGACTTCACTATTCGCACGTGCCTGAGATGGCTCGCTCGTTGAACGTGTTCGCTGCGGAGCTGGCCGCGAAGTGTCCTGCCCTCGTACCGTTTGGAACCGTGCTCCCGGGCGAACACGAAGCGGCCGCGATCGTCGCTGAAGCACTCGATGACTTCGATCTCGCAGGTATCAAGATTCACTGCCATGTCCAGCAGTGCGCGCCCGACGATGTCCGGCTGTTTCCAATCTGTGAGGCGTTGATCGAACGCGGTCGCGTGCTGGTCATGCACGCCGGGCGAGAGCCCGCCTTTGAGGAATACGGCTTTGACTGCCGCACCGCGTGTGGGGTCGAACCAGTGCGGCGGCTCGTGACTCGTTTCCCAGAATTGAAGTTAGTGGTTCCGCACCTGGGGCAGGATCAATGGCGCGAGTTCCTCGCCCTGAGTCGCGACGCTCCGAACCTTTACCTCGATACCGCAATGGCCGTCGGCGGGTACCTCACGGAAGACCGGCCCACTCGCGACGACCTCTTGCCGGTCGCGAACCGTGTGATGTTTGGGACCGACTTCCCTAACCTGCCCTATCCATGGGCCATGGAGCGTGACTGGCTGATCGGCCTGGAGTTGCCTGACGCCGCGCTACACGCGATCCTGTCAGGCAACGCCGACCGACTGGTGCCTCGACGCTCAGAAGTTGACTCGTAGTTCCAGACTGACCGAACGACGAATCAAATCGCCGAAGATGTGCTGCTGAATCGTCCGGTTCAACAGATTGTTGACCTTGACGATCGTCGTCAGCCGTTCATTCCGCCACTTGACGCCGGCGCTCCCATCAACCAGCGTGAACCCGTCGGTGAAGCCGTGGTATTCGGGTGTCAGCACGTCACTCCAGAACGCACTGCTGGTGTGATTGACGTTCAACGCTCCGAGATAGCGCCGGCCGTTGAACGTTCCGCCGATGTTGAAACGATGTGTCGGAGGCAGCCCGATTTCGGCCGGAAGAAACGGATCAGACGTGTCAACGATGTCGGGAGCCGCTTGCCATGAGTAATTGCCAAAGATGGAGAGCGGTCGCGAGAGCCGGTGCTCGACTGAGAGTTCAATGCCCTTGTCTCGTGTGCGCCCGAGATTCAGGTACGTGAACGCCGTCCGAGGAAGATACACACCCGCCTGCGCCAATAGTCCGATCACCGCCGGCGGCAGCGGCCATCCCGGAGGCGGGTTGGCCGTCGTGTAGGGATCGACAGTGGGCGGGAGCGTGACGAACTCGATGCTGTCATCCAGGGTGTTGACGTAGAACGAGGCGCCGAGCGTAGTCCGATCGGTGATGCTGCCCGTGTACGACACTTCGTACGCGGTCACGGATTCCTCTTTCAGCTTCTGCTGGGACGTCGATCCGATCGGCAGTTCGCTGCCCACACCCTGGACGACCAGAGGAAACGGGTCCTGCACTCCAAGCGCGCTGAGATCGACGGGCGTCACGATTGCGATATCGAGATAGTTGTTGATCGTGGACGGCGACCTGAACGCTCGATTGAACGACAGACGCAGCGAGTGCCCCTCAGTTACCTTGAAGATCCCAGCCAGGCGCGGCGAGAACACGGGACCATCGATGTTGCCGAACTTGTCTACGCGTCCGCCGAGCACGAAACGCCATCGGTTCAGGAAGATCTCATCCTGGACGTACGCACCCAGTTCGTTGCGGTCTTTCGACTCTGGCGCGAGCGTGATGTCGAAGTTGTTGCGGCGATAGTTACCGCCGTAACTCAGAACGTGACGTGAACCGACTGCGGTGGCATGCCTGGCTTCGACGTCATACGTCTGCGTCGTGAAGTCCATGCGCAGCGGTCCGCCCGTCCGAGCGTCAGGCACCAGGAGATTCGGCGCGTTTGCATCGAACAGATTGGCGAAGGCGCCAATCTCGAGAGCGCCGCGCTGATAGCGGATGTGACCATAGGACATGGTGGAGCCCGGCTGGATATCGAAGGGCCCGGCACCGGTGTGAACGACGCCTTCGCTGCCCGCAACGCCGCCGGCGTAGACGATGCGGCCGTTCTGCAGCTCCTGATCCACCCTCACGTCGAACTTCGGTTGGCTCGTGCCGCTATTCTGGAACGCGACTCCAAACGGTCCAGTCGTGTCGAGCGGATAGAACGCTCCGCCAACGAATTCACCTGGCCGACGAGGATCGGCGACGCGCGGGATTTGGCCGACTGGACGTGGCAGCGGATCGGAGTTGAAGTATCCGGCACTCACGCGGTACGACCACCGATCGTTCGGGGTATGCGACGTGGTGACATTGGCGCCGTACGTCGTCCCATTGCCCCGGCCTGCGGTTGAACCGGCATCGCGGTCGAACCACCCGCCGGTGAACGTCGCCGTGGTGCGCGACGGCGTTTCGCGCGGTGACTTCGTAATCACGTTCACGACACCCGTCAGCGCGTTGGCTCCCCACACAGCGGATGCAGGGCCACGAACCACTTCAATGCGATCGATGTCCTGCACATTCGTTGGCACGAAGTCCCAGAAGATCAAACCGAAGAAGTCGAGATAGATCGAACGCCCGTCCAACAATGCCAACTGGGACGTGGCAAGCGTTCGAGTCGCCTGCCGGCTGGTCAGGTTCACGTCTCTCGCCGACAGTTGAACGACGTTGACACCCGGCACCGCCCGCAACAGGTCTCCGATGTTGGCGGCCGGAGCGTCTGGCAGGATCGCCGCTGGCAGCACCGTCATCGTCGCCGGCGCATCGACGATGTTGGACTCCCTCCGCGACGCGGTCACAACGACGACGTCTTCCAGGCGGGCGATGGCGAGAACGATGTCCGGCGCGACGACCGCACTGGCCTGGTCCACACGAACGGACGAGGGGCGCCCGGACGTGAATCCCGAGAGCTGGACGTGCAGTTCGTACTCGCCGGGCGACAGGCGTTCGAAGCGGTACGAGCCATCGTTCTCGGTGACTTCCAGACGACGAACGTCAGCTCCGGTAAGGACCACTGTTGCGCCCGGCACGCGCCCACCAGACTCATCGACGACAACACCAGCGATGGAACTCGTCTGGGCATGCGCGGACGCGAAGGGGATCCCGATAAGCGCAAGGGCCAAGATCCACACACGAGACATGGCTGTCTCCTTTGTCTGGATCAACGTCGAGGGCCTCGAAACTTAACAGATTGTCAGACTTTCCCAGTCGGCAAATCGCTGCCCGGAATCCGCATGTTGTTGATGAGCGCGACGAAGCGATCGTCGGACCGGACCGCATCCCAGTACGGCAGTTGCAGCGCCATCAACGTCGGGCTTCTTTCATCGAAGGCTTCGTGGAGATGGTCCAGGCTGGCGTCGATCTCACCCACGGCGAACTCGGTCATCGCCAGGGCGTACGGCGAGATGTATTCCTTGGTACTTCTCTCACGAAGGCCATCGAGGATTCGCTGTGCCTCGTCGGTTCGCCCCGCGCCGGCATGGGCCGCCCCCAGCAACGCCAAATAGATCGGCAACGTCGACATGGACGCTGGGACACCGCGAAGCTCGCTCAGCGCGTCGTTCGGCCGCTGCTGCGCCAGGTATCCAAAACCCAGATACCAGCGGGCCAGCCCATTGTCGGGATGAAGTTCGAGTGCACGAGTGAGCTCACTGGCGGACTCGTCATAGCGGTTGGCCATCAGGTGTGCAATACCTGTGGCGATGCACGCATGCACGGATAAGGGATCGATGTCACGTGCATGCTCGATCTCCTTGAGGGCCGCTTCCGGCTTCCCGATGAACTCGAGGAAGCTCGCGTAGCTGATTCTGACGTCGGCGTTAGCAGGTGCCAACTCGATGGCCTGTTTGTACTCGCGTTCGGCGCTGGGCCACTCCCAGTCGAACCAGAACAGGATCCTGGCAAGCGCTTCGTGCGCGTCGGCCAGCGTGCCATCGAGCGTCAGCGCTCGATTGACCGCTTGACGAGCCTTGTTCGCCATTTCTCCGGGCTTCTTCAGACCGTAGTAGCCAGCCATCACCGCGGCGTCGGCCACACCGGCCCACGCCGCTGCATACGCCGGATCGAGCCGAATCGACTGTTCGTAGCACCCGCTCGCTTCGGCGACGTTGTATCGGCTGTAGCGGAAGTGCCGGCCCCGCAGATACCACGCGTAGGCGTCCATGTTCGTCGTCGGACGCCGTACAAGCGTGCGCGTTGACCCTTCAAGCAGTTCCACCTGCAGACGCTTCACCACCGCTCGTGCGATGTCGTCCTGAACCGCGAAGATGTCGTCCATTTCGCGGTCGTAGCGGTCCGACCACAGGTGATAACCGTCCGCCAGATTCACCAGTTGCGCAGTGACACGGATGCGGTTGCCACTCTTACGAACGCTGCCCATCAGCGCCGCTTCGACGCCGAGTTGTTGGGCGATCTGTTTCAGGTCCTGCGCTCCACCACGGAATTGGAATGCGGACGCCCGGGCCACGACACGCAGACCTTCGAGCTTGGCCAGACTGGTAATCAGCTCCTCGGCGAGGCCATCGCAGAAGAATTGTTGGTCGGCGTCGGTGCTCATGTTCGTGAACGGCAGCACGGCAATCGATGGGTTCGGCCGGGCGGGCGCGAGCAGCGGCAGCGTTGGCCCAGTTCCGGGCCGGTCGCGGAGTTGCTCGAGATGCATCTGGAGTTCTGCGGCGCCCGCGATCCGCCGCGCACGATCCTTCTCGAGGCAGGCTGCGATCACGGCTGCCACACCAGCCGGAGCATCAGGCCGCACCTCAGTCACCGGACGAGGCTGCATACTGAGAATGGCCGTGGCCGCCGCTTCAATCGACGATGCCGCGAATGGCCGGTGACCAGCGAGCATCTCGTACAGCACAACGCCCAGCGCCCACACGTCGGAGCGCCCATCTCCCCTCTCGCCCCGTAGTTGCTCAGGCGCCATGTAGGCGACCGTTCCCAGAATGAGTCCCGTGCGGGTGATCGTCTCCTCGTCGCCGGCAGGCTTCGCGATCCCGAAGTCGAGAATCTTCACCAGGCCACCCGAGGTGATCATGATGTTTGCCGGCTTGATGTCACCGTGGACGATGCCCGCGGCGTGTGCGTGGCTCAGTCCCTTCGCCACTTGCGCCGCGATGTCGATCGCCTCGCCTACCGACACGACGCCACGGGCCAGCCTCGTTTTGAGCGTCTCGCCGCCGTAGTGCGCCATGACCAGATAGAGCTGTCCGTCAGGCGCTTCGTCGATGCGATGAATCGTGCAGATGTTGGGGTGATCGAGCGCAGAGACGGCTCGCGCCTCGCGCATGAACCGGCGGCGCGCTTCGTCATCGGGCGCGAGTTCCGGCGCGAGAAATTTGATGGCCACGCTGCGACCAAGACGCACGTCGCGCGCCTGGTAGACAGAAGCCATGCCTCCCTTGCCAATCAGGCCAAGGATCTCGTAGTCGCCAAGCTTGGTTCCGAGCGGGGGCATCACGATGACTGTACTCGCCCAGTGGCTCCTGGCATCTCGATAGTGGTCGACCCCATCCTCATTTCGTCATCGGTGACGGCACAACCACGTGCAGCCTCGTTGTACCGACAGAGACGCGGTATGGCGAGCGGCCCCAGAGCTCTCCGTCGATGATCATAGGCTGAGGCACTGGAGTGTTGACACGAAGATCGGTTCCCGTCGTGTAACGGACGTGATGCATGCCCACATGCGTGCCACCGCTGAGAATACCCGAGAGCGTTCGCAGTAAGGTCAGCCGGCCAACCGAGTCAAGCGCACCGATCTCCATTCGTCCATCGTCGAAATTCGCACCTGGAGACAAGTGCATCGTCTTGCCAGCCAACTCGGCGATGTTGGAAACCCAGACCATGTTGAACGCACCCGTCCGTTCAAGTCCCTCGCACGAGATTGCCGCCTCAAAGTCGCGACGCCGAAGGATCGCGACGAGCGATCCGAACGTGTAGCATCGTTTGCTGCCGAGGAGTTTCTTGGTCCAGGGTCCGACGGCTTCGACAACGTCAGCGGGGAAACCGATGCCGACGTAGATCAACGCGTAGCGGCGCGTAGGCGCAGTGCCGCGCTGAGCGAGCTGATCGACACGCAGCACGTCGACACTCCGCACATAGCCATCGGCGATCGCACGAAGCGCCACATCCGGATCGGTGTGGCCCAGTGCTCGCGCGAAATCGTTTCCGGTGCCGAGGGGAACCAACGCGAGCGGGCGCTCGGGGCACGAGCTTTCCAGAACGCCGTTGGCGGCTTCGTTTGCAGTACCGTCGCCGCCGACCACCACGATCCTGTCGACTCGCGGCGCGTGTTCCCGCGCGAGTTCCTGCGCGTGACCTGGACCCGAGGTCTCGATCACCGTGCCGTCGGTGATTCTCGCGATGCGCCGGGCAATGTCGCGGCGCACGTGTGAGGCGTGCAACGCGCCGGCGGCCGGGTTGATGATGACGAGCCCGGCCGGCTTCATTGCCTCAGCTCACTTTCAGCGTGAACTGATGAACGTTGCACTGCCCGCCGCGAAACAGGCCGGCACAACCGGTGAGGTATTTCATGTACTTCCGGTAGACCTCGTCTCCAGCGAGACGAGTGGCCTCGTGCTGGTTCGACTCCAGGTTCGCCGCCCACGCATCGAGCGTTCGCGCGTAGTGTTCACGAAGGCCTTCGACATGGCGCAGTTCGAATCCCTCGCGCCGCGCCGCGTCGACCACTCGTTCAGGCGTCGGGATGTCGCCGCCCGGAAAAATCTCGCGTGAGATGAACGCGATGAACCGCAGGAACTTGAACGACGTGTCGGGCTTGCCGTAGGTGATCGTGTGCAGCATCATGACCCCGTCAGGAGCCAGGAGCGAACGGAACTTCCGGAAGAACGCATCGTACTGCTGGCGGCCGAAGTGCTCGAACGCACCGATCGACACAACGCGATCGACGGGCTCGGAAAAATCCTCCCAATTCTCGCAGCGGAATTCAACGCCGTCGATTCCGCGGGCGCGCTCGGTGGCGTAGCGCCATTGATTCCTGCTGACGGTCAGGCCGATGACGTTTGCCTTATAGACCTCCCGCGCGCGCATCGCGACGGCGCCCCATCCGCACCCCACGTCAACCAGTCGCAGTCCTGGCTTCAGATCACATTTCGAAAGGCTCAGGTCGATCTTTGTCTGTTGAGCCTCGGCCAATGTCGAGTCCGGCGTATTGAACTTCGCGCACGAGTACGTCATCGACGGATCGAGGAACAACGCAAAGAACTCGTTTCCGAGATCGTAGTGTGCCCGGACCTGTTCCTCGGGCGGCATCTGATCGTGAATGATGGTCATAGGTGCACCAGTGGTGACTCGGACGGAACGACGAGCGCAGCGATGCTTTCCTGATGTTTCCGCCGTGCTCGATTGAGCAGGTTGTTCATCTGGTCGAAGACATCGGCCTGACGGTAGCGCGGTGCGGCCCGCATCAGTGTGACGACCTGGCGGCGATAGTTGTCGAGCGATCGCTGAATCGGCATGTCGAACTTGTCGATGGCACGGGCGACGCGTTCAGCGAGGAGATCAAGATCCGAGCTGCAGCCGCGGGTGATGAGCTCGAAGAAGAACGTCCGGTGACGAGCTTCGTCCGACGCCATCTTCTTCAGAATGTTGCGGAGCACCGGATCCTCCACAGCCGAAGAGAGCGCCTGGTAATACAGCAGCGTGGCGTGCTCCTGCAACGCGAGATAGATGAAGGTGTCGACCGGCTCTGAGTATGGGAAGCGGAAAGCTTTATTGCGCTCTCTCATCAGATCCGCATCGAGCTGTTCGCGCGACATCAGACCCGTGTTGACCAGGTACATCTCCAGCACGTGGCTGTGCCGATCCTCCTCCGCGGCCCAATTGAATGAGAATCGGAGGATCGTCCGATTGATGAATTGCCGTTCGTCTGGGAGGCTCGTGTCGGTGAAGAGTCGCAAATGCTCCGACAGATAGCCCGGAAGGTGGTCTTCCACGTAAAGCACGGTGCGAACGGCGCTGAGTTGCTCCGGACTGATTCGATCAGGCCGGGCCAGCGCCACGAGCTCGGGTTTGTCAACCAGATCGTATGGACTCCAACCCGAACTCCGGGCTCGTGTGAGGTACTCCTCGAGAACCCTGTCGAGGGCAGCGCGATCCGGCACTAACGTCTCCACATCGACCCTCCTCGATCACGTTGTTGCGTTTACGAGCTCGTCCATTGCCTACGCATTGAACGATCAGCGACGTCCGTCTGAACACACAACGGCATCCTGGTGTATCCGCAGGGTCTGGCCGGACGCAGCTCCACGACCACGGCATTGCCATGGCCCGGGGTGGAGCGTCAGGCCGGGATCCGACTAGGGGTTGGGAATGGCGGGGATTCTAGCCGCTATTGGGCTTTCGGCCAAGTCGCTCAGCTCGGTAACTGGAGCCGGCTGGATCCCAGATTACTGACGAGCTGAGAAAAATAGGGACGAGGCTTCCGACATTCCTTGCGTGCGGGATGGCCTTTCCGAAGCTGATCGGCCCGAAACCCTAGGAATTTAGCCTTACCGCTCGCTCAGCACGGGGTTTGCCCATCATCGTCGCGACCCAACCCAAAGCTATTCGCCCCCGATGCCCAGAACCTTCACTGTTGCCTGCGTCACTGTCGTCGCGACACTCGCGACAGCTCTGAATGTCTTCGCGCAAACGTCCACGACAGGAAGCGTTGTCGTTGATGGTGCGGTGATCTGGCGCACGGACGTCACTGTGGCGGCTGCGACGGCCCCTCTGGGAACCCAATTGGAGGTCACAGCTCAATCGAGTCGATGGTACGAGGTAATCATCCCCGCATCGCTCGGTGGACATGGCGAGCGTGGCATGATCGCACGCTCTCAAGTTCGGATCGCCGGTGACGTCAGCCGCATTCCCGCGAAAACGATTCGCGGTGATCCACCGAGCGAACTGGCGGGAACCGGACGCACGGATTCAGCTCGCCGTAGCGATCTACCAGCACCACGCAGGCGCACGCCTATCGAGGGGTTACTGTCGATCAATCGTGTGTTCAACACGACGTCGAATGACTTTCGAGAGACAGTCCGGTTTCGCGAGAGTGCGGAGGAAGGCCAATTTGAGACTGCCTATAGCCTCGAGTCTCTTAAAGGCTTCTCCGGAGGTGGCGGCGTGATGCTGTCGCCAACGTTCGGAATCGGTGGGTCCGTGGAACGCTCGACTGCGGCCACGCCTGTAGCGTTCAGCGCAACGATTCCGCACCCGTTCTTCTTCGCAAGGCCGAGAAACATCAATGCCGACATCAGCGGCATGACGCGCGAAGAGCTTGCGTTGCACGCAGAGTTGAGAGCCGCTTGGCCAGTGCATCCACGGGTTCAGCTCGCTCTCGTTGGAGGTCCGTCGCTGTTCCGGGTCAGGCAGCGAATCGTGTCTGACTTCACTTACGCACAGGAGTACCCCTACGACGCCGCGCAGTTCGCGACGTCAGAAACGTTGACAGCGACGAAGACTCGCATCGGCTTCAACATTGGTGGCGATGCCGCCTTCTTCTTCACTCGGCAGATTGGCATCGGTGCCAAAGTCATGCTGTCGCGCGCGACACTCCATCTCCCGATCGACGAGGACCGAGAGGCCGAGGTCGAAGCCGGAGGTCTCATTACTGGAGTCGGTCTGCGATTGAGATTCTGACGGCGGGCGCACGCGCCCGCCTATTGCTGCGCGTGCACCCTGAGGACTCAGATCGCGCGGTTTACCAGCGCGATTCGCGACGCTGACGCCCGCCGAACCCACCGCCGCTGCTGCCACGTGACGCCATCGGCTTGGCTTCGTT
>Ga0065712_10000224_pt1 | contig 41217 bp, 45 predicted proteins | sample MisRhiReplicate1_FD_59099 | JGI IMG/M metagenome (GOLD analysis project Ga0065712, IMG submission 59099) | Miscanthus rhizosphere microbial communities from Kellogg Biological Station, MSU, sample Rhizosphere Soil Replicate 1: eDNA_1 v3... | ecosystem: Host-associated > Plants > Roots >...
GAACGCTCTCGCAAGGAGCGTCTCCTTCCGCCGAAATAGCGGCCCCGACTGCCCTGCGCGCCGAGACGGTGCGGCCGGCGGTCGCGGTGCTCGGATTCCGTAATCTCGCGGGCCGCAGCGACGCGCAGTGGTTATCGATGGCGCTGTCGGAAATGCTGACGACGGAGCTGGCCGCTGGTGAACGTTTGCGCACCATCCCCGGCGAGAACGTCACGCGAATGAAGACCGAGCTGGCGCTCGCCGATGCCGACACCTATGCGCGCGAAACCCTGACGCGCATTCGGCAGAATCTCGGTGCCGACCTGGTGGTGACCGGGTCGTATGTGACGGTCGGCGCGGGTGACACGTCTACGTTGCGCGTAGACATTCGTCTTCAGGACTCGCGTGAAGGCGAGACGTTGTCCCTCGTCAGCGAGATGGGGGCGATTCATGAGTTGCTCGATCTGGTCGCACGAGCGGGCATGCGACTGCGGGACAAGCTCGGCGTCCAAGTGGCGGAGGCATCCGTGCGAGTGGCGCAGCCCGCCTCACCCGACGCCGCTCGCTTGTATGCCGAAGGATTGATCCGTCTGCGGCAGTTCGATGCGCTCGGCGCGCGGTCGCTCTTCGAGCAGGCCATCAAAGCGGATCCTCGCTTCCCTCTCGCATACTCGGCGCTGGCCAACACCTGGTCGCAACTTGGGTACGACAGCCGCGCCAAGGATGCGGCGGCGCGCGCGTTCGAGCTCTCGGCCAACCTCCCACGTGCGGATCGTCTGCTCGTCGAGGGGACGTATCGCGAGATGTCGAGCGCGTGGAAGGAAGCCATCGCGATCTGGCAAACGCTGTCCACGTTCTTCCCTGACGATGTGGAGCACGCGCTGCGGCTCGCCAACGCGCAGATCGCATCTGGCGCGGCGAAAGAGGGACTCGCCACGGTCGAAGCGTTCAGGAAACGTTTTCCCGCCATCACCGATCCGCGGCTCGACCTCGCGGAGGCAAACGCCGCTGACACGCTGTCGGACTTCAAAAGGATGCAGTCGGCAGCCTCCGCTGCCGCAGCGACAGGCGAAAAGCTTGGTGCACGGCAGATCGTGGCGAATGCGCGGCTGCGCGAGGGCAGCGCTACGCTTCGTCAGGGCAAGACCGACGAAGCGGTCAAGCGGTTCGAAGAGGCACGGGCCATTTACGCGGCTGCCGGCGATAACGCCGGCGTGGCCAGGACCCTCAACAACCTCGCGAGCGCGATCTCCGACGGTCCCGATACCAAGCGCACCCGCGCGCTCTACGAAGAAGGTCTGAAGATCGCCCGAAGCGTCGGCGAGCAGGACCTCGTCGCGCGCTTCCTCAACAACATCGCGATTCAGGAGCGCCGAGCCGGCAATCTGCAGGCATCGCTCAAGATGAATCAGGAATCGCTGGCTATCCGCCGGGAGATCGGCGACAAGACCAACGCGGCGATCTCACTGAACAACATCGGCAACGTCTTGCTCGACCTCGGCGATCTCCAGAGCGCGTCGCGCCACTATGAGGAATCAGCGGCTATGAGCCGCGAGATGGGCGATCGCCGAGGTCTGGCGCGCGCGCTCTACAACGCTGCCGAATCGCTGAAGCTGCAGGGAGAGATCGCGCGTGCGCGAGCCAACTACGAGGAAGCGCTGTCGATTCGCCGCACCATCGACGATCCGACCAGCGTGGCGACCTCGCTCTACGGCGTCGGACACATCGCTGGCGTCCAGGGAGACCTCGCCACAGCTGAAAAGGTACTCAGCGAGGCGCTGGAGATGGACCGGCGTTTCGATCGGCGCCGGCCGATGGCGTACTCGACCTATCAGCTCGGTGACATTGCCCTGATGCGCGGCGACTTCACGCTCGCGAAGCAGCGCCACAGCGACGCCCTGGCGATCCGGAATGCGCTTGGTGAAAAGGGCACAGCCGCCGAAAGCCGCAGCGCACTTGCGGTGATCGCGCTCGAAGAAGGACGCGCCGCCGACGCGGAGAAACTGGCGACTGACGCGGCGTCCGTATTCGCTGGTCAGTCAGCTCCAGACAACGAAGCCATGGCTCGCGCTGTGATTGCGTTGGCGATGCTGGCGCAGGGACGACGAGCCCAGGCCGTCCGTGAGATCGAGCGCGCACAATCGCTGGTCAAGAGTCCGCAGCACGTGTTGGCTCGCACGCCGGTGATGATTGCCGCGGCCCGTGTGAACAGTGAGGGGAATCTCGGTGCCGCGCTCGGCTCGCTGGAGTCCATTCGCGCGGACGCGGTCAAGCGAGGAATCGCGCGCTCGGAGTTCGACGCGCGCCGCGCGATCGCCGAGATCGAGGGGCGTCGATCGCTCACCGCTGGCGCGAAGGCGATCGAGGCACTTCGAAAAGACGCCAAAGCGCGCGGGTTCGGACTCTACACACGATAAGGGCGACGCATGCGTCGACCCTACGAACGTCAGCCCCCGAACCCTCTCAGCAACGGACGACCACCGGGCATCCCGGGCCACGGGATCGACAGCATGATCACCACCATGGCCAGGCTGAAGAAGATCACCGCCAGCTTGTGCTTCTGAGCGGCGTCTGCGGCTTTGCCGATCTTGCTCTTCCCCACGTGCGCAAGGGCGAGGCCAATCAGCATGCCGGTGACGTGCTCGACCGCGAAGAAGCGCAGCGGCGCATTGCGCATCGTCGCGCCCATGTCGGCCCACGCATCGCGAATGAAGGGGCTGAGCCACACATACAACAACAGCCCGATGAGGAACTGCACGTCGAGCGCGATGTTGAAGAAGCGCACGCCTGCCGCATCGCCGGCCCCCCAGTCACGACGGCCCGTGATGCCGATGATCGCGCGCACGATCACCAGCAGGCCAAGGATGACAACGACCCAGCGAAGGTAGGAATGAATGCCCAGGAATGCGGAATACATGTCCGCATTGTAGTTGGGGTGAGGGATGCCTCGCCCTAACAGGTCTAGATATTCGTGTAGCTATGTAGGACGTGGGCCCAGGGCACCACGGCGAACGCGAGGTAGAACAGCGTGAGCGCTGCGACCGTCCGATGCCGCGACATCAGGTAGAGGACCGTGCCACACGCGATCGCGAACAGCTTGACGGCGGCGAACGCGACGGCCGGTCCGAACACCGAGGCATACCAAGCGACGAGGGGGTTGGCCTCGATCCACGAGCCGAACGTGTTCACGCCGACGTAGGACATGATGCCGTCCATGACCTGGACGGCGACAAAGGCCAGCCACACCAGCTCCGCTTTCCTGAACCGGCCTGCGGGCAATGGGAGTGCGAGTGTGCGGAGCATTGGGCGCAGTATAGGCAAAGAAAACGCCAGCAATTTGGCGTGGGATCGCGAGTAACCTGGCGCCAAAAGGTCGCCGTTCGGCGGACCATTGTCTTCGCGTCACGGGCGATCATGGGAATCCCGCGACTCACCGCCATCGTGAGCGTAGTCGGGCTGGCCCCGACCACGCCCGGGGTTGACGCCGCCCGACCGATGTGTTATTTAACTAACACTTGAGTTATAAAGCTCACACCTTCGAGTGCCTATGCCCACGACCACGCACACCGCCCTCACCCGCCGCGAACGGCAGATCATGGACATCCTCTATCGGCGCGGCCGGGCCACGGCCGCGGAGGTGCTCGAGGACCTCCCCGGCGATACGCATTACTCGACCGTGCGCACGCAACTGCGCGTGCTGGAGGAGAAGGGCCACGTGAGCCATGAGGAAGAAGGCTTGCGTTACGTCTACAAGCCGCTGGTCTCACGTAACTCGGCGCGCAAGTCGGCACTTCGCCACGTCGTCGAGACGTTCTTCGATGGGTCCGCGGAGAAAGCCGTCGCAGCACTCCTCGGCGGTGAAGCGTCTCGCCTGAGCGAGGAGGAGCTGGAGCGGATTGCCGACCTTATTGCCAAGACCAGGAAGGATGGCTCGCGATGAACCATCGTCTCACCACGCTGGCGATTCTGCTCGCCGCATCGTTTACATCCGGACTATCTGCGCAGCGTTTCTCGACATTGTCAGGATCGGTCGTCGATCAGTCCGGCGCCGCGCTTCCTGGTGTCACTGTCGTCGCCAACGACAGAACGCGAGGCTCGAGTCACGAAGTCTCGACCGATCGAAACGGCCGGTTCGAGATGATCGGGTTGGTGGAAGGCTCATATGTCCTCGAGGCCGACCTGCCAGGCTTCGAGACGTTTCAGGAAAATCTCGCGCTCAACGGACAGGACCTGAGCCGCGACATCACACTGCAGATTGGATCGCTTGAGGAGATTGTTACCGTCGTCAACGATCCGAACGCGGCGCCCGCGGCTCCGAGCGAGCGCTATGCGCCACTGCCAGCCAGCTGCGGGCCATCAACGAGCGATGCAGGTGGGGTACGGGTCGGTGGTCAGATTCGTGTGCCGCGCAAAATCCGCCACGTTCCACCAATCTATCCACAGGGTTCGCCCGCAGGAGTCGTGACGATCGATGCCGTGATCGGCACCGACGGATTCGTCAAAGAGGCCAAGGTCACCAACGACGCGCCCGGCGCGCTTTCGCTTTCGGCAATCAACGCCGTTCGCCAGTGGGAGTTCGATCCGACGCTCCTCAATTGTGAGGCCGTGGATGTGCGAATGTCCGTCACGGTCGACTTTCGATAGAGCGATCACGAGGTGCTGTCGATGACTCTGCTGCTCGAGCTCACCATCAAGATCTCATTGGTCGTCGCACTGGGCCTGCTCGCTGCATCCGTTCTTCATCGGGGGTCAGCGGCACTGCGCCACTGGATGCTTGCGGCCTCGATCGCCGCTGCATTGGCGACTCCCGTGTTGATGCAGCTTGCGCCGGCGTGGACGTTACCGATCCCGGCGCAGGTCGCACCCGTCGATCAGCCCGGGCAACAGTCGTCGACTGGCCGCACGTCGAGAATCGGCATCACGACGAGCGTCGAGGCGTCGTCAGCGCGAACGAACTCCCCCTCCGTACGGTTTGATCCGAGCACAATCCTGATCGCGATGTGGCTCGTCGGCGTCATCGTGAACCTCACCGGACTGCTGATTGGCTTGTGGCGTCTGCGACGGATTGGCGCGCAGGCGACGATCGTCCATGAGGGACCATGGGTCGAAACCGCTCGCGCGCTGAGTGCCCATCTCGGAGTGCGCACTCCTGTCTCGCTCTTGCAGAGCAATCGACCGGCATTACTCGTGACCTGGGGCTTCTTCGCACCGAAGGTGATGCTGCCTATCGATGCGCCGTCGTGGGATGCAGATCGCATTCGCGTGGTGCTCGCCCACGAGTTCGCTCACGTCCAACGGCATGACTGGATCATCCAGATTGGCAGCGAGCTGCTGCGTATCGCCTGCTGGTTCAACCCGCTGGTATGGCTCGCCGCGTCGCGGCTGCGGCTCGAGAGCGAGCGCGCGTGTGACGATGCGGTCGTCAATCTCGGTGTGAATGGCCACGACTACGCGCTGCACCTGCTGGAGCTCGCCCGTCAGTTCGGACGAGCCCGCGACGTCTACCCTGCGGTCGCGATCCTTCCGCGCCCGTCGAGCCTCGAACGGAGAGTCACCGCCATGCTGAATCCCCGTCTCAGCCGTCGTCCGTTGTCAGTGACCACGCGGTTCGGAACGGTCGCCGCCCTGCTCGCCATCGCGCTTCCGATTGCCTTGTTTGCGCAAAACCGCTTCTCGACGGTCACCGGTTCGGTCAGCGATCCCTCGGGCGGCCTTCTGCCTGGCGTCACGGTCGTTGCCATTGACACGACCCGCGATGCACGCCACGAGGTGAAGACGAACAGCGCCGGCCAGTTCGAGATCATCGGCCTTCCTGATGGCCCGCTGGTACTGGAGGCGAGGCTGCCTGGTTTCCAGACGTTCCAGCAGAAGCTGACGCTGGACGGCCAGGATGTGAACCGCAACATCACACTGCGAGTCGGAACCCTTCAGGAGACGATTTCGGTGACACGAGGCGGAACGCCTCGGTCATTCGAGGGTCAGCGGTTCTCACCGAAACCTGCGCAGTGCGACGCATCAGTCGCTGGCCGAAGCGGGCAGACACCAAGCCCGCTGCGAATCGGAGGCCAGATTCGCCAGCCTACGAAAACCCGTCACGTATCTCCCGTTTACCCGGACGGGTCCGCGCCCGGCGTGGTGATCCTGGAAGCCGTCATTGGACCGGACGGCCTTGTGAACGAAGCCAAGGTGCTGCGCAGCCCGGCACCGGCGCTCGCGCAGTCTGCGGAGACCGCGGTCCGTCAGTGGGAGTTCACGCCGACGCTCCTCAACTGTGTCCCCGTCCCGGTGATCATGACGGTGACGGTCGATTTCAACTAGATCTGAATTCTCGCGAACGCCCGCGCGCCCAGCGCCAAGAAAAGCGTCGCCACGATTGCCAGCACGAGGACGTCAGTGGCGACGCCGATCTGAGACAGCCCGATAAAGGACGCGCGCAAGCCATCCACGCCATAAGCCATCGGATCGAGCCGCGTGGCCACCGTCAACGCCGTTGGCAGATTCGAGAGCGGAAACAACGCACCCGACAGGAAGAAGATCGGCATCACCATGAAGTTCATGATGAGCTGAAAGCCCTGCATGTCTTTCAGGCTCGAGCCGATCGCGGTGCCGAGCGCGGCAAACACGACCGCCGTCAGCGCCATGAACATCAGCGCCATCGGGATCGCCGCCACACCCTGCGGTCTGAACCCGGCGATCATGCACACCACCAGCACCAGCGTGCCTTGAATCATCGCGATGGTGGCGCCCCCCAGCGTGCGGCCCGCCATGATCTGCAGACGCGGCACCGGCGCGACCAGCGTCTCCTTGAGAAAGCCGAACTGGCGATCCCACAGTAGACCAATCCCAGAAAAGATCGACGTGAACAGAATGCCCATGCCGATCACGCCGGGCCCGATGAACTGGATGTAGCTGCCCTGTCCCGCGCTCTGGAACACCGACCCAAGACCGAAGCCCAGCACGAGGAGGTACAGAAGCGGCTGTGCCAGCGACGCGATGATCTGTGGTCGCGAGCGCAGATAGCGCTTCACCTCACGCAGCCAGAGGATGTAGATCGTGCTCACGGCTCATCTCCTCCACATGCGGACCATCTGCCGCATTTGATCGGCGGAATCCGCGCGCTCATCGCGAATCGTCGACCCGGTCAACTTGAGGAACGCGCCTTCGAGCGAGTCGGCACCGGTGTGCTCCTTCAGCTCCTGCGCGGTGCCCACCGACACGATCTTCCCGTGGTCGATGATGGCGATGCGGTGCGCCACACGTTCGGCTTCGTCCATGTAGTGCGTCGTCAAAAAGACGGTCACCCCTTCGGTCTCGTTCAGATGCTTGACGTGCGTCCAGAGCTGATTGCGGCTCTGCGGATCGAGTCCAAGCGTCGGCTCATCCAGGAACAGGATCTTCGGCGTGTGCAGGAAGCCGCGGGCGATCTCGAGCCGTCGCTTCATCCCGCCTGAGAACGTCTTGACGTAAGAGTCCTTACGCTCCCACAGCTCGAACAGTTTGAGCAGCACCTCGATGCGTTCAACGCGCACCTTGCGCGGGACGTGATAGAGCACGCCATGCAGGTCCATGTTCTCGTAGGCGGTCAGCTCGCTATCGAGACTGGGGTCCTGAAACACGATGCCGAACGTGCGGCGCGCCTCGATCTGGTTGGTGACGGGGTCCAGCCCGTCAAGCTTCATGGAGCCGGCGGTCGGACGCTGCAGTGTGGTCAGCATCTGGATCGTCGTCGTCTTGCCGGCGCCGTTCGGACCGAGGAACGCGAAGATCTCGCCTTTGGCGACGTCGAACGACACGCCGTCAACCGCTTTGACTTCGCCGAATGTCTTGACCAGGTTCTCGACGTGAATCATGTCTTCTTTCCCGCAGTGACGAACAACAGGGCCCCGACGATGGCCAATTCGATCTTCCACATCGCGATGCCGAAAATGGCGATGTCGGAAAATGCGAGCGCAAGCGCAGCTGCGCAGATTAAGCCCAGGATGGCGTTGCGCATGGGATCTGGAGAGGGCCTGCCGTGGTAGGCTCCGCGATGGTACCTCACCTTGACGACAGCGCCAACCTCTGAATCACGCCGGGTCGCGCTGGCCAGCGCCGTCGGCACCACGATTGAGTGGTACGACTTCTTCATCTACGGCACGGCTGCGGCCGTCGTGTTCGGACCGCAGTTCTTTCCGCAGGTGTCGGAGTTGGCCCGCACACTGGCCGCGTTCGCGACGTTTGCCATCGGCTTCATCGCCCGGCCGATTGGCGGCGTGGTGATGGGCCATTATGGCGACCGCCTCGGACGCAAGTTCATGCTCGTGTGGGCACTGATGCTGATGGGCCTCGCCACGCTCGGCATCGGCCTCCTGCCAACCTACGCGCAGATTGGCGCATGGGCACCCGCGTTGCTCACCACACTCCGTTTCATTCAGGGATTTGCCCTCGGCGGCGAATGGGGCGGCGCGGTGCTCATGTCGGTCGAACACGCACCGCAGGGCCGGCGTGGCCTCTTCGGCAGTGTCGTTGCACTTGGCCTGCCCGCTGGCATCGTGCTCTCGAACCTCGTGTTCATCATCGTCACGACGATCCTTTCCCCGGAGCAATTCGCAGCTTGGGGATGGCGGATTCCGTTCATTGCCAGCTCTGTGCTTGTCGCGGTCGGCCTCTTCGTTCGACTGCGCATCGCCGAGAGCCCGATCTTTGCCGACGTGCTTCGCTCGGGTGCGGCGCGGCGCATGCCAGTCGTTGACGTCCTGCGGACCGACGCGCGCACGGTACTTCTCGCCGCTGGCAGCTACGTTGGTATCAGCGGACTCGGGTACATCCTGCTCGTGTACTTCGTCACCTACGCGACGCGCCAGCTTGGCCTCACATTGCCGACGGCATTGATGCTCATCGTGCTCGCCTCGCTTGTTGGCGCGCCAGGGACGATGTATTTCGCACACTTGTCTGATCGGATCGGCCGCCGCCGCATCATGCAGTGGGGGCTTGGCGCGCTCGTGCTGTGGTCGGCAATCTACTTCCCGCTCGTGGACACCGGATCGATCCCGCTCATCGCGTTGTCGCTGTGCGGAATGATGTTCTTGCAGGGCGCGTATCTCGGTCCGCAACCAGCGGTGTTCTCGGAACTCTTCGCTCCAGCCCTCCGTTACAGCGGCGCGTCGTTGAGCCTGACGCTCGGCACGATCTTCGGCGGCGCGCTCGCGCCGTTTATCGCCACCACGTTGTACGGCGTCGCCGGCAACTCGTCGCTCATCACCGCGTACGTGACGATGTTGTCGTTGATCTCGTGGCTGTGCTCGTTGGGATTGCGCGAGACGTATCGGAGTGATCTTGCGGCGGGTCCTGAGAAGGCCGGTCCAAAAGGACCGGCCCTACAAAACGTTACTTGATCGCGAAACCCGCGCGCGGGTTGAACTTCTTGCCGTCGGCGCGAACCGCATCGACCCAGATCGCTGCCGGCTTGCCGTCCTTCATCGGGTTGCCGGTGATCGTCAGCTTCGTGCCCACCTTGAAGTCGCTGGGACGAATGCCGGCCCGCTGCAGCGTCGTCGGTCCCTCGGCCTCGAAGCCCCACGTCGTGACCTTACCGTCCTTGCCAGTCACGTCGACCCATAGCCAGGAATGCGGGTTCGTGTATTCGAACTTCTTGACGACACCCTCGACGGTGATCGTTTTCTTGTCGTCGAACATCGTCGCCGAATGGTGCGCGAGACCGGGCACAGCCGTGACTATGAGAGCGGTCAGCGTCAGGACCGCGGTTGTGAATGCCCGAATCATGGCTTGCCTTTCTGCGCCGCGTCCGTGGACGCGCCAGCGCCTTTGTCGAAGGTGAATCCTCGAAACTTCGTGCCGCCCTCTTTCGTCTGCACGACGGCGTTGTTCTGATTCTCGCCGCAGTTCCAATAGCGGATCCGCAGGCTCCTATCAGGGTCGCTCAATTTGACGTAGGACTGCTTGACGTACCACGGCTCGGTCAACACCGGCGGATCGTAGACCCAGACGTCGGCGGCCAGCGTCTTGTCGTCAGCCTTCCGCCAAATCTCAACCGTCTCGACTTGATCGGTGAAGTCCGGATGCGCTCGCTGATAAATCCCCGACGACAACTGATTGGTGTGAATCACGAGCTTCGGGCCATCCCAGAAACCAATCGAGTCGCCATTGGGGATCGGGTAGCGATCGTCTTCCGGCACGTGGTCGCGGCCGTCGGTGTAGATGCGACGGATATCATTGACCATTTCGTTGATCAACCAGGTTTGGTTCGGCGTGACGATGAACTCTCGGAGGAAGGGTTCGGTGAGCCAGCGCGGATGACCTGGAGGAGAGCAGGTCGAGATCGGATCCCACTCGATTCCCTTCTTCAAGTCTTCGATCCGCTTCATCATCTTTGCCTGATACTCCGGCGTCAGCTTCGCGGTCGGCAACTCCCCCGGCTTCTGATCGGGATCGAAGGCAAAGCCGGCATTCGCTGGCCGTGAGTAGACACCGCTCCAGTCGGGCAGTTGTGTCCATTGCAGCGGCTTCCCGTTATTGGCCTCTTTGCGCAACGCCTGATACAACTCGAACGCTGTCTTGTGCTGGCGTCCTAGCTCGATGTTCTGGTCCTTGGTGCGTTCGGGCAGAACGGCGGTGAGTGGCGCCGGCGTCGATGCACCTGGCGCTTGTGCTGTCTTTGTGCAGGCGGCCAGCGGCATCGCCAGAGTCAGAAGCACTCCCGCGGCGACAGCCCTTCTCGTGCGCGACATCTGAATCCTCCGATGAGTACGGGGATTCTACTGCCTCGTCAGCGTTTCAACATTTCATGACCTCTGCAGGCGACCACACGTCCCGAGCGGAGGACGTGTGCGAGGGCGTGCAGGAATGCCCCTGGGGCCGTAACCATCTGCATTTACGACGTTTGTCCGCACCGAATGGATTGGCAGATGCCTTGTATTGTCGAGTCTACAGCGACTCCCCAGTAGTCGAGGAGGTGGGACGTGAAACGGGTGCTGACAGTCATTTTGGCGGGCGTGGTTCTCGGTGGCGTGCTTTCTACTGCGGCGGAAGCGGGCGATCGGCGCGGCCATCGGCGAGACGATGCGCGCTACGACCGTGATCACGACCGCGACGACTACCGGCGATATAGCAATCGCGCGTACTACCGTCCGCACGACGTCGTCGTGATTCGCAACTATTACCGGCCGTACTACCGCCCGGCGCCTCGTGTGGCGTATCGCTACTATCGCGGAGGCTATCTGCCACCCGGATGGAGAACTCGCGTCGTGGCTGTGCCGGTCTATATGGAACCGCAGTTCGTTCCGGTTCCCTACGGATACCAGCGCGGCTTCATCGATGGCCACGCGGTCGTCTACAATTCGCGTGGCTTCATTCTCGACATCGCGGCAGTGTTCTGACGTCCCTCGTAGGGGCGGGTCTTTAGACCCGCCTCTACCCTTCACTTAAGACCCGCCTCTACGATCCCCGCTTATCGACGGCGACCGCGGCCCCTTTGACCACGACCTTCACGTTGAGCAGGTTGTAAATCAAATCGCGGTAACAGGGATGATGCGGAAAGCCGCGGCATGAGTGTCCGTCCAGAGCCGCGGCGATTCTAACGTCGTGCCGATTCGAGCGTAGGGGGGAGGCTTTAGCCTCCGCGGATACCGCGGCTACATCAACGAGCGCGGCGACGGCGAGAGCAGATACGGCTGATCGCGCAGCTCTCGGCTCAGTCGCGCATGACGCTGCCGCCAGGCCTCGAAGTGTCTGGCGATCATCGTCAGGAGACGTGCTTTGTGGCGCGACTCTTCATACGTGGCCGCGCGGGTGAAGAAGTTGGCGCCAATCTCGGCGTACCAGCGGATGTTGTAGCGCGCTCGCATCTGATCCTCGAAAAACCCGGTGAGGAGCAGGCACTGCGCTCCAGCACTCTCCATCAAGTGACTGTCGTCGGGCAGTGCGGTATTCACCACGAACTGGTCGAAGATGACGCTGAGATCCTCCGGCGCGGGCAACTCATATTCGGCGCGGACGGAGATCTGAGCGTAATGGGCCAGTACGCTGGCGTTGTACAGCAACTCCTGTCGATCGAGTTTGCGCTCCGACACGTCTTGCAGACCCGTGACGAAGAACTCCAGTGTGCGGCGCTCGTCTACGGCAAGCAGTTCTCCGAAAGACTCCATGGCACCTCCGCCTCCGCCGCTGGCTCCGGCGTCGGCAAGCTCCACCGCTGGCTGCACCCTTCCATTGCAGGGCTCGTACCAGCGCATCGGCTGCATCGCACTGGACCTTTATCCCTGCACACTTCCGCACGGCATCGAACCGGCCGCCAAAATGTTGGAGATCTCGGCGAAATTCGGATTTATGTATGGGAGTCGGCGAGCAGTGCACCGAACTCAGAGAGGACCATGGCGGTCGCGCCCCAGACGCGGGCGCCGTCCACTTCGAAGTACGGCACGTTCATAACACCGTGCGGTGGGATCATTCGCACGCGTTCTTCCCAGGCCACGGCATCCGGCTCCAGCAAGCGCGACACCGGCAACTCGATCAGACGTTCGACTTCGTCGGCCGCGATCGTGAACGCCGGTCGTGTCGAGGCCACGCCGAGGACAGGCTGCAGCAGGTGGCCACTGACGATCACTGGAATCGACGTGAGACGGCCGAGGATCTCGACGTCGGCGGGAATAACCCCGATCTCCTCATACGCTTCGCGCAGCGCCGCATGCTCTACCGACTCCCCTGGATGATCGAGACGTCCACCGGGCAGCGACACTTGCCCGGTGTGATGACGCAGGCTCGAGCCGCGCACGGTGAGCGGCACGTGCCAGACATCATCGTGCGGATAGATCAGCAGGAGTGCTGCCGCGGGGCGAAGGCCCGGCTCCAGCGACGGATCGGGGCGCATCAACGGCCGGGGCGCCATGCGCAGTTGCGCCTCGAGACCCGGCAGGGGTCTCGACAGTCGATGACGCAGGGCGTCGGGCAATGAGCGCATTTCCGAGATCGTACAATTCAGAAGTCATCCAATGAAACGCCGTTTATTCAATCGTCGGACGTTTGTCGCTGCCGGTGTCGCCGGCGGTCTCGGTGCACTCACCATCGGCCCGTGGGGCTTTAACTTTTTGATGGACCGCGTTGACGAGATCGGCCGCGAGGTGCCAGCAGCGCCGCACAAGCCATCACCGGCCTCATGGTCCGACAACGCCGTCACGCTCGCGTGGCTCGGCCACGCCACCGTCCTCATCAACTTCTTCGGTGTTCGCATCCTGACCGATCCGACGCTGTATCCGCGTATCGGTGTCGATTTGCTCCTCGGGTCACTCGGGCCGTTGCGTCTGGTGCAGTGCGCATTGACGCCTGCTGAGATTCCCGACATCGATCTCGTACTCGTCTCGCATGCGCACTTCGATCATCTCGATACGCCGTCACTGGGCTCGGTCCGCGGTACGCCCGCGGCAGTCATGGGACCAGGCACCTCGGACCTCCTGCCGCGTCGTCGCTATTCGTCGGTGCAGGAACTTCGCTGGAATAACTCGGCACGTGTCGCCACACCGCGAGGTGACGTGCTGGTTCGCGCCATTCAGGTCAAGCACTGGGGCGCGCGCATTCGCCGCGACACCTGGCGAGGCTATACCGGCTGGATTGTGGAACGTGAAGGACGACGGCTCCTCATCGCCGGTGACACCGCGCAGACGTCAGCGTTCAGCGAGCATCGGCGGTTCGGCCCATTCGACGCCGCTGTGATGCCCATCGGGGCGTACGACCCGTGGATTCACAACCACTGCACGCCTGAACAGGCCGTGACGATGGCCGATGCCGCCGGCGCCAGACTGATCGTCCCCGTGCACCATCAGTCCTTCCGGCTCAGTCGCGAGCCGTTCATGGAACCGATCGAGCGCATTCAGGAAGCGCTCGTGAAAGAGTCCGATCGCCTGGCCATGACCGCGATCGGACAGACGATCGTTCTGCCCTCATGACGATCGGCCGGCGCGACCTCGTAACCAGCGCCGGCAGTGCGCTCCTCGCCTCGCTGTTGCTACCCCTTCGTGCCGCTGCCGCGGTCCCTCGTGTGCGCCTGACCAGTGTCGAGCTGCGGCCCGTTCGGGCGACGTCACGAACCGTGTGGCTGTTCGTTCGTCTGCTCACCGACGCAGGCCTCGTCGGCCTCGGCGAAGCGTCAGATGCGTTCGGCTTTGCGAACACAACAGCCAGCGACGCGGCGCGCATGCGGAAAGAGCTCGAGCGATTCTTTGCGTTGATCAACGGACGCTCGCCGTTCGAGGTCGAGTTCTATCGTGAGCGTGGCGAGCCGCTGGCCCGTGAGGGGCTCGTCGCCGCCACGGCATTCAGCGCGATCGAGCAGGCGATGTGGGATCTCGCCGGCAAGGCACTCGACGTGCCGACCTACGTGCTGCTCGGCGGGAAGATTCGAAACACCCTGCCCGTCTACGCCAACATCAATCGGGCGACCAACCCGCGCACGCCTGAAGGCTTTGCGGCCGCCGCCAAACGCGCCGTCGCGGATGGATTCTCGGCGATCAAAGCAGCGCCGTTCGACGGTTTTCCGCCCACGACCGCTCCCGCTGCAGAGATCTCGCGCGCCATCGACGCTGGGATCGATGCGGTGCGCGCGATGCGCGCAGCCGTCGGTTCATCCGTCGGCATCATGATCGACTGCCACAGCTTCTTCGATGTCGAGCAATCAGTGGCTGTCGCCGGGCGGCTGGAACCGTACAACCTCACGTGGTACGAAGAGCCTGTTCCTCCGGAACGCGTGGACGACACCGTCACAATTCGTCATCGCATCAAGCAGCAGATGGCCGGCGGTGAAGTGCTGTTCGGGCTGTCAGGTTTTGCGCCGCTGATCGGCCGACGCGCCGTGGACACGATCATGCCGGATGTCAAGCACTGCGGCGGTCTCCTACAGATGACGCGAATCGCCGCAGTGGCCGCCGACGCGGGGGTAATGGTCGCACCGCACAACCCGAGTGGTCCGATATCCACAGCCGCCAGCGTGCAGGTGTGCGCGGGGATGAGGAACGCCAACTACCTCGAGCTTCAGTACGGCGAAGTCGATTGGCGGTCGGACGTGCTCATTCCGTCGGAACGATTCGTCCGCGGGACGATCGAGATTCCAGACCGCCCCGGATTCGGTGTGGCACTGAATGACGAAGTCATACGTGCCCATGAGTTGCCGCTGTAGTTCATTCGGACGGCACGCCCGCCGCCCTGAATCAGATGAAACCGCGATTCCCCACGCCGCGCCAGCTGCGTCATGTGCGCCAGCATCGCCCGGCGATGGGCGACCTGGCGTTGGTTGAGTTCGGCCATGCAGGTATGGTGACCCGGACCTGTGACAGCCCAGGTCACACGTAGCTCAGGCGGATCTAAGGACTCGCCTCTACGATCAGCAGCACACCGGCATCCGTGCCGGATCGACACGATCGGCCAGGCGGCTCGCTGCCTCCGCCACTTCCGCCGCGGAGTGCACGTGCGCGAGCGCCGGCACGCCGGACTCCCCTGTCCGATCGCGATCGAGCCAGACGTGCTGGATGCCCAACGCCCTGACTGGCGCGATGTCGTGATACCAGCTGTTGGCCACGTGCACCCAGTCACGTCGATCGACGCGCGTGAGACGCTCGAATCCCAGGAAGTGCCACGGTTCCGGCTTGTACCCGCGCACACGTTCGGCCGTCAGCACCAGGTCGAACGGCGCACGGAACCGCTGATGCGTCAGCGCGAACAAGTCCTCATCGCAGTTGGTGAGGACCGCGAGATGCCAGCCCTGACGACGAAGCTCCGCCAACATCGGCTCGACATCGTCGAACACCGGCATCGACGCCCACGCCTCGGCGAGCGATCGCGCAGACTCTGCGGACGGCATCGACATACCGCACTCCTGCGCGGCGCGCGCCAGCGCGGTCACGAGCACTTCCTTGTACAAGCGGTGAGGCTTCAACCGCTCGACGATCGCCTCGTGAGCGTAGTAGGCGCGCAGCACATCGTCCGTGCGCTCGCCGAAGAGCGGACGAACAGCGCTGGCGAAGCCTGCCTGCCAGTCCACGAGTGTCCCGAAACAGTCGAACGTGATCCACCGCATACGCGTCGCCACAACAACCTCCTGAAAAGCAAAAGGGCCATCACCCCCGTCGGGTGATGGCCCTCGATTCCTCGCGAAGAAGGTTCGCTGCTACATCACCCGAATGATCCTGGCAGGTCCAGCCACATCGAGCCGGTACCGGCAAGTACGTCGCACGCGCTAACGCGCGGCGCCGCGGCCGGACGGATTCGCTTGGCTTGGATGCTTGTGAAATGCACAGGTCGCTCCGGGTGCGTCACTGATGATAACGCGACTCCGGCCTCAGGCGAACAACTTTTATCGGTCCCAATACCAGACGAAGATCGCGCCCTGCCCGCCAATGCCGAACAAGTCGGTACCGCCGGAGGCTGAGACCGAGAAATTGATCAAGCGCTCTTTGCCCACGCTCGAGGCGAACTCAGTGGCTTCGGCCACCAGCTCGTTCCACTTCCTGGTTGAGCTGCTGAAGATCTTACATTCCACCTTCGCATTCATCGACGAGCCTCCACGTCCGGCTAAAGCCGGACACTACAACTGTCAGGGTTTAGGAACGCGCAGCGTGGCGCTGATCATCGCGCTGCCGCTTGCCACGTAAATCAGCGCCAGCGGATGCAACATCCACGGGCCGATGTGCACAACACCGAACCAGATGCGCTCGCCGGTGCGATCCAATGCAAACGCCACGGCCCACATACCCACGATCGCAATCGTCGTCGGAATGGGCGTGCCCTCGAAGTATTTCACCTTGCCGGTCTTCGTGTCGGCGAGTGCTGCGGCGGTGACATTGAAGCGCGCCAGACGGCTGACGCCGCAGACGACCAGATATGTCAGACACAGGACGTCCCACCCACCACGCAAACCGAGCGTGTAGCCGATCACCGCGGGCGCCACTCCGAAGGAAATCACATCCGCGAGCGAATCGAGATCGCCACCGAGGACCGACTGCCGGTTCTTGAGCGTGCGCGCGACGATGCCGTCGAGGATGTCGCAGACCAGCGCCGCCGGCAGGAGGATGAACGCGTACCAAAGGAGGCGCGGATTCCCGCTGGCCAGATAGTCCAGACACAGAAAAATCGCGATCGTGCCGCAACTCGCGTTGCCGATCGTCAACAGGTCGGCGGCGGTGTACGACCGCAGCATGGAGAGATGTCCGCGTGAGTCGGCCATGCGGGAAAGGATAGGTCAGATTAGGACTGACGTAGACTTGTGCCCATGAATAGACGCGCCCTCCTAAGTCTGCTTACGCTGTTACTGCTGATCGGGGTCGTCGCGGCCCAATCCAGGAAGCCCGCCGGCACAAATCACAACGGCAATGCCTTCCGGTTCTACAAGGTCAGAGAGGGCGTCTATCACGCCGTCGGCACGGGCTCACTCGCCGTCGTCGGCAATTCGTCGGTGATCGTCAACGACAACGACACGATCATCGTGGACGACCACGTCTCACCCGCCGCGGCATGGGTGCTGCTCGACGAAGTGAAGACGCTCACGAAGAAGCCCGTGACGACGGTCATCAACACGCACTTCCATTTCGATCACGCACACGGGAATCAGATCTTCGATCCGACCGTGCAGATCATCGGTCATGAGTTCACGCGGCAGATGCTGCTCGGGAATCCGCTGGCGATGCCGCTCTATCAGAACTACTTCACGGCCATGCCCGGACAGATCGAGACGCTGCGCGAGCGGATCGCGGAGGAGAAAGATCCGGCCGCGAAGGCCAAGCTGCAGACCCAGCTGCAGGTGACGGAGAACAACTATGCGTCGCAGAAGGAACTGAAGCCGACGCCTCCGAACGTCACGCTCAGCACGCAGATGACGCTGTTCCGCGGCAATCGCGAAATCCAGATTCGCTATCTCGGTCGCGGCCACACCGCCGGCGACGTCGTGGTGTTCCTGCCCAAGGAACGCGTCGTGATGACCGGCGACTTTCTCACGTCGGGACTCTCGAACATGAGCGACTCGTATCCCGAAGAGTGGGCCACGTCACTCGATGCGCTGAAGAAACTCGATTTCGAGACGGTGCTGCCCGGCCACGGTGAAGCGTTTACCGATCGCGCGAAGATTGATTACTTCCAGGCGTACCTGCGCGATGTGTGGAGAGAGACGAGCCGCCTCAAGAAGGAAGGCGTGTCAGCGGAAGAAGCGGCCAAGCGCGTGGACATGACCAAGCACAAGGGCCAGCTCCCGATCAATGCGCCAGGGATTCCACCGATCGCCGCAACGCGCATCTACGCTCTCCTCGACGGGGCACGCTGATCTCATTGCGTCTTCACGATTCGCGCGCGTGAGACGTACACATGACACTCGACACAACTGGCCACGAGACCGTTGTAAGCCATGAGCGCCGCGCGTTGGTCACGGCGTCCCGCCGTTTCGATCACGGCATCGACTGATTGGACGAAAGTGGCGGTGTGTTTCTGGTATTCCGGCAACCGCAACTGGTCCCAGCCGGGATCCGCGGTCTGAGCTTTTAGGGCGCGACCCTGCCGGTCGAGTGCGACCCAGTTGCTCGTCACAAGCGCCGCCAGTAGTTGCTCTGACGCTTCGAGCTTTCGTCGCATGACTTGCTTGGTCTGCGTCGGAGGGCCCTGGGCCAGCAGCGAGAACGACCAGACACCAATCAGCATCACTACGGCCAACCGTCTTATCCATCCCGAAATCCGCCCGCGCATCACCGCCTCCTCGCTATGCCACATCCTCGCCGCTGCGCGGCGGAAATAGTTTCCGCAGATGGTCGCAGTACAGCCGGCACGCATCGGTCGCAGTGAAGATTCCTGCCAGTCGTCCATGGCTGGTCACGAGCGCGCTGCCGAGGTGATGACACGCCATGTGTTCCAGCACGACGTCCAATGGCGCGCTCGAGTCGACGATGTACGGATCGGATACGTACGCGTCGCGGACGAAGAGCTCATCTTCGGGAGGAAGACCGAGCGTGGGGTCGAGCGCCCGCTTCAGGTCCCTGTCCGACAACACACCGACCAGGGACCGTCGTCGCATCACCGGGAGATGCCGGATCTGATGCTCAACCATTAGCCCGCGTGCGCGCCGCAAGCTGTCATCAACATCAATCCAGTAAGGGAAGGGCGTCATGACTGACGCGACCATCGGGATGTGGTCCATACCCGAGGGTTATCCAAACCTGGTACCGCTGAAGAATGCTGTCCCGTCGAAGAGAAGCGGGGCGGCGCGCCCTAAGGACGCGCACGATTGCCCACTCGCGCGAAAAATGCCGCGCCCGTCTTCTACCTCGCGTGTTCGATGCCCTCCGCGCACGCGAACTCTCGCAACTGATCGTCCGGTGGACTGGTCATCTTGCGGTAGGTCTTCACCGTCTCCCAGGGCTTTGTCAGCGCCTTCGGATCGGTCACGGTGATCCGATCCTCGAGGATCCCCGGCGAGACGAACCGGATTCGCTCGCGTATGGTCATCTGATCGCTGTGCGGCGTGAACCCTTCGATGTACGTGTTGTCACGCAGCGCCACGGTCTCGACGACGAGCGTGTCACCTTCCCAGTGGCCGGTGGAATACCCGGCATACGTCGGATCGTCGAGGATCGCCGGCGTCGGCTTGCGGCCGTCAAGATAGACACGTCGCAGCGCGTCGTTGAGCTCGCTGAAGAACGTGATCTTGTCCTTCGTCTGCATCACTTCCATGCCGTAGGCCATGTTCATCATGGCGGGCATGCCGGGCGGCAAACACTTCGCGGTGTTGTCACTTTCCGATGACCCGGCGACACGCGCTTTGCTCATCGCCTGCCATTTGGCCAGGTAATCGGGTGTGAGCTGCGGCGCCGTTGGTGCGCGGCCCTGCGACCCATCGGAGAGCGGCGCGGTGCGTGTGGGTGGCGGCGGCGGCTGACCGGGTGCTGGCGCGGGAGGGCCACCGGCGCGCGCGCCTCGTCCACCACCTGCAGGACCGAATGCGTTGATCGGACGATAGACGCCTGAGAAGTCGGGCGGCGACTGCGTTTGTGCCGCCGCCGGCGTCGATTGCCCCTGTGCCACCGCTGAGAGGGCGAATACCGTCAGGACCAAGACGAGTATTGACGTCGTTCGCATGACTAATCTCCCGGCGGCGCGTTCGGCAGGATTTTGCCGTCGGCCAGCGTCACGCGCGCGATCATGCCGACCTTGCTGCCGTCCTTCGACGGACTGTAGTGCACGGTCACCTTGTCACCGGGCTTGAGCACGCTTCGCGACCATCCGGCGCGCAGGAGGACGCCTGGCGCTCGCCCTTCCATCGCCCACTCCACTTTCCCGCCCTTGCCGTCGTCCACGTCCATGATCAGCCACGTGTGTGGGTTCGACCATTGCCACTCTTTCACGGTGCCCGTCGCTGTCAGCACCGTCTCGACAGCGAACGCCACGTTGCTGTGATGCGCCGACACTGACGATCCGCCGAACTGCAGCGCGGTCACGACAGCGACCGCTCCGATGAGGCGTACTCTCATAACAGCTCCTCGCGCTACGGTCTGCACTCGAAATTCTTCGCGTCCTGCGTGTCCCCCGTGCCCTTGTAGTGTGTGTGTTGTGGATACGCGCAGAGCGGGCGGCTGCGGCCAGGCAATGCACGGCCGGTCGCCGTCACGGATGCTGGCGCAGTGCCCTTCTCGACCCAGTCCACCAGCGCTGTCAGCATGTCGAATGTGTCGAGCGCGACTGGCCCGCCGCCGCAGTGTCCCATGCCCGGAGCAAGATACAGCCTGCTCCAGTTCATGACCTGCTCGGGACCGCCGTTGGCTTTCGTCATGCGCTCGTAGTAATCGATGGTGTCGAGCGCCGAGAACCACGGATCGCTCACGCCGTGAAAGAACATCAACTTGCCGCCACGGTTCGAGAAGGTGTTCAGATTGGTCCAGCTCGACGTCGCGCTCAGCACGTCATTGGAACTAGCCGCCGCGGCTGCGGCGCGCGCATCCACATCCATCGTCGTCGCCGTGAACGCTGGACCGACAGGATTGAGACCACCGTGCAGCAACCCCGGAATACCTTGTGTCGATGCGATGCCGGTGTCGAACATGAAGCCGGGATACACCTGACGGCCCTTTGAGTCCTTCGGTCCGGCAAATCCCTTCTCGAGCGCCGTCGCCTGCGCCATCGTGAGGCAACCGTCGCTCTTGGTCGCACCGCACACCAGCGTCTTCGGATCGAAGCGACAGGCCTTCGTGTTGAAGATCATGTCGTCCTTCAATCCGTCGTTCGCATCGCACGCGTTGACCACGCCGTCGATGACGGCCTTCTTCTGCGCATCGGACAGTGCGGCGCGCGGATCGACTTTGCCCGACGGATCCTTCGACGCGCCCGCGTTCAGCATCGTCGCGACCCACTCATCGCCGATGCCCGAGTATGCGGTGCGCATCGCTGGCGCGCCCGAGATGATGCCATCGAAGAACGTCGGGTGACGCTGCGCCATCAGCATCGCTTCGCGTCCACCAGTCGAGCAGCCGGCAAAGTACGAGCGATCCGGGGCTTTGGCGTAGTGCATGGCGATGATCTGTTTGGCGAGCACTGCGATGCGCCCGATCGCCTGATACGCGAAGTCCAGCGCCGCCTGCTGATCCTGCATGAAGCTCGCGTCGAATCCGTTCTGGCCGGTGTGACCGGTGTCGGTGGACACGACCGCAAAGCCGCGCAGTAACGCAGGTGTCGTGCCGGCGGCAGTCGCACCGAGCGGCAACTGGACGCTGCCGTTTAAACCTCCGCCACCCTGGAAGAGGAACCGGCCGTTCCAGTCGCCGGGGAGCGCGAGCGCGAAGCCGATACCGTATGGCTTGCCATCAGCACCGGTGCGACGATCGAGCACGCCGTCCAGGCGGCAATACGCGGGCAGCTTCATCGGATTGGGCGCGCCCCCACGACCAGCTGGTGGGCTCGACCCTTCTGGAAACCATTCCGCCTTGGAAATCGACAACGAGATACCGGGAATCTGCAGCTTCGTGAGTGCTGCACAGGCAGCCGCATCGCGTTTCGTCTGCGCGTCAGCTGGCACCGCGGCCGAAATGATGACGCCGACAATCGTGACGAGCGGAAGTGTGATACGCATGGTCGGGGATTATAGGCGGGTCATGGCGAGGCGGAGCGCGGGACTGCTGCTATTTCGTCGTCGAAATCATGAGCTCGAGGTTCTGCTCATACATCCGGGCGGGCCACTCTGGGTAAAGAAGGACGAGGGGGCCTGGTCGATTCCGAAGGGCGAGATCGAGGATGGCGAGGATCCACTGGCGGCAGCCCGTCGCGAATTCAACGAGGAGCTGGGGTCTCCCGTGTCCGGCGAGTTCATCGAACTTGCGCCGATCCGTCAGGCGAGCGGCAAATTCGTCCACGCGTGGGCCCTCGAGGGCGACTTCGATCCCGCGACACTCACGAGTGGCCTGTTCAGCATGGAATGGCCGCCGCGATCAGGTCGTCAGCAGCACTTCCCTGAAGTCGATCGCGCCGAATGGTTCACCATCGGCGAGGCGAGGCGCAAGATTAACAAAGCGCAGATAGCGCTACTCGATCAACTCAGTTCTCTGTAGGTCGCTCGATTCGATCGACAACGAGGACTTCCACAGGCCCACGACGAGGATCGAGTCGAAGGCCGAGATCGTCGCGGAGCGCGGTCTCGAGCGACGGCGCGTCGGCGACACTCGCCGGCGGCGGACCGACCAGCGCCCCACCCAATCCTTCTGGCGAAAAGATCACGTCGTAGTCGAACTGTCCGGGCAGTTCGGTCTCATTGATCACCGGACGTCGTAACACCGTCGTCAGCTGTCTGGTGAACTCCTGCATGGTGATGCTGCGCGCGCTCATCCAGCCTGGTGCCACCATCGCGCCGCATCTTCGGCCAAGTGGTTCGTCCGTTTCGAGAATGATTCGAATTGGTGGCGCATTCGCGGCGCCAGGTGGGGGCGGTGGTGGTGGCGGCGGTATCGGAATGCCTTCTGGCGGCCGCAATGGCGCGCACTGCGGACCGGACGGGCGAAGTTTGGCGCCGGGCCGTTTGTCGGCACGAGCCATCGTCAAAGCGACGATCGGCAGTTCGCGCCGTTCGGAATGAGCGACCAGATTAAAGCGGTCGGCCAGCATCGATCGCAGCATCAGCCGAATCGTGCTCGTCGGCGTCGCATCGCTCGTCCGTGCCTCGATCGCGAAGCGCTCGCTTGTCGTCCAGTCGGGGGCATCGACGAGTTGCAGATTCTCTATGCCGTAGGCGACCAGAATGACCTGGCGGATATTGACGTTCGCCGCGATCATGCGACCGCCAGGTTGAAAGACGACGAGCGGGATCCCCTGATTCGTGCGGTTGGGTTTAATGGACACGACGTCGAACGATGGTCGTGATTCTGCTTGTGCGAGAAGGATGGCGGGCAGCAGACACAAACCCGCGGATACGAGCAGGCGCCGTCGCATGACGCCTTGGACACCGAAACGAATGGGATGTTCCCGCGTACGAGGTCCGGCTGAAGCCGGACACTACAACGCAGATGTCGTGTCCGGCTTTAGCCCGACGTCGTAGTACTTCTTGTACATCCCGCGCCTGAAGATCCAGCCGCCGAGCGGACCCAGCCAGCCGAGCACGTAATACATGTGGCCGAGATCCATCAGCTCGATCAGATTCCCGTCGAAGTCTTTTGCGAAGAAGAACGAGTGCCCCCGCGGCGATCGCTCAGGCTTGCTCACACACTCGACGCCCTGGCTGACCAGATAGTCGTACCAGCGCTGCAGATTCCGGACATTGAACGAGATGTGCGTGAGGCCGACCTTGTTCCATGGAGTCGCGTCCGGCGGCAACTGCGGCTGAAACTCGAAGATCTCCAGCACTGCCCCACCTGGCACACGAATCCAGCCGATCTTGCACGACGGCTGCGCTCCCTGGACTTTGAAGAACGCACGCACACGGTCGGGCGGCGTATCGGCGACACCGACGAGTGGACAGCCGAACACCTCCCAATAAAAGCGCACGGCCTTGTTGAAGTCGGACACGGTGATGCCGACGTGACTGAACGATCGAGCGCGCACAAGATCCTCCGCGGGGCTGAAGCCTCCGCTCTACGTTCTCAGTTCGCAGCGAATGTGCTGCGCGACGCGAAGCGCCTGCGCCGCGATCGTCAGGCCCGGATTCACCGCAGCCGACGAGGGAAAGAACGATGCGTCGACGACGAAGAGATTCTCGACGTCATGCGTCCGGCAGTACGGATCCAGCACCGACGATCGCGGATCGGTCCCGAAGACCAACGTGCCGCACTGATGCGTCGTGTTGTGGTGCCCGGTCGAATGCGCGAACAGCTTCGGCGACCAGTAGCCGAGTCGCGCGAGTGCGCCACGGAGTTCCTCAACGAGCTGGTCGTGTGCGCGCATGTTGTTGGGTTCGTACTGCAGCACCGGCCGACCCCCTGGTCCAATCGTCACGCGATTCTCCGGCCGCGGTAGATCCTCGGTCATCGCCAGCCAATCCGTCGCGCGCGAGACCCACATCTGATACGCCCAGAGGGGGATGTGGCGCATCTCGATGAACTTGTATCGCCATTCATCGCCGACGGCCTTCGCCATCGTCGCATCGGTGCGGCCCTGCGACTGAATCTGCCCCAGCGGATACGGTGTGTTCGGCCCTCGCAGGTAGAAGTCGTTGATCGCGACCGTCTTCTGAAAGTCGTCGGTGTTCACGCTGTGGCCAACGCCCTGCAGCATCGTGGCGAGATGTGCCATGTAGCGAGTGCCGACCATGCCAGACGAATTCGCCAGGCCGTTCCGATGTTTATCGTTGGCGGAACGCAACAGTAACAATGCGGAATTCACCGCGCCGCACGAGACGACGAATCGATCGGCCGTCAGTATGATCCGCTCACCGTCGCGCTCGATCTCGAGCGCCTCAACCCGTCGTCCCGATGGATCCGTCAGAAGCCGCTGTGCGGTGGCGCGTGTCAGCAGCGTCACATTGTCGTGGCGCACCGCAGACGAGACGCAGCACACCTCCGCGTCACTCTTGCGTTCGATCTGACACGGGAACGAATTGCAGGTGCGACACAGAATGCAACCGTCCGCGTCCCCGGGATTGATCAATCCGAGTGGCAACGGCGACGGATGCAACCCCTGCTCGCGGAGCTGTTCGACAATCGCCGACATTCCAGCTGCATGGGGGACAGGTGGAAACGGAAATGGTCCGCGAGGCGGCTCGGTCGGATCGTGCCCACACTCACCGTGGACGTGATAGAGACGCTCCGCCTGCTCGTAGAACGGCGCCAGCGTCTCGTATGTGATGGGCCACGCCGGCGACACACCATCCACGTGCTCGGTTGCGCAGAAGTCCTCGCGCCGCAGGCGATAGAGCACGCTGCCCCAGAACTTCGTGTTTCCGCCAACGCAATAATGCGTGTAGGGCAGAAACTCGATCCCGCTCCCGTCCAGCCACCGCTCGGTCGTGCGATAGCGCAGCTGCTTCCAGACAGCATCCGGGTTCCAGTTCTCCGGCTCTCGTGGAATGGCCTCACCGCGCTCGACGACGATCACGCGCGCACCGGTACCAGCCAGCGCGTGGGCCATCGTTCCCCCACCGGCGCCGCTCCCAACGATGACGATGTCGAAGTGCTCGGTCCGCATCTACCGCGCAACCGCCATCGGTCCGGCCGGCGCGAGGCTCGCGTAAATCTGATCCATCACACGTTGATCGTCCATAGCGCGCTCGAGGCTCATCTCGGGCGCATCCCCTGTGAGGATGGCGCGATGGAAGTCCTGATACATCGCGCGGTAGCCGCGGATATCTCGAAAGCCGGGGAATGTGAGCCGCGGCACGCCACTCCCGCGGACAAGCATGATCGAGCCGTTGGACTCGAATGAAATCACACCCTTGCGGCCAAAGAGCTTCGAGAGCCGGAGCCCTCGCAACAGCGACGGCACTTCCCGCGAATAGTACAAAGAGCCCACGGCGCCGTTGTCGTACTCGAACGCGACCATCATGCTCTTGGCGCGTCGGTCCGGTCCCTCTCGCGACGGCGTCGGCCGATAGCCGTGCGCTCTCACGATGCGAGGCCCGAGGCTGCCGGCCACGTGCAGCCAGTGAATGCCCTCTTCGAAAAATGCGTCGCCGCCGGCCAGCTTCTCGTCGTTACGCCAATCGTCAGCGGTCTTGAGCCGGTACGCAATGGTGCTGAAGTGCGTGAACACGAGATCGCCAATGACGTCGTCAGCCAACAGCCTTCGTAGTCGAACTGCGAGAGGCTTGTAGTGATCGTTCTCGCCAATCAGCACGACGCGCCGCGCTCGGTTTCGCGCCTCCACCGCCGCGCGATAGCCGTCCATCGTCGGAAAGGCCGGCTTCTCCACCAGCACATGTTTCCCTGCCGCGAGCGCCTGCAGGGTGAGATCAAGGTGGAGATACGGCGGCACCGCTATGACAACAGCATCGACCTTGGGGTCGGCCAGCGCCGCCCCATAGTCGTTATAGCTGCATACCCCGCCGTAGCGGGCGCAAAAGGCTGCGGCTTTGGCGCCATCGCGGCTCGCATAGCTCGCCTCGATGATGCCGCCGAGGGCCTTCACATGCCGGCTATGGACGCGGGTAATGAACCCGCACCCGAGGAACGCTATCCGTACCACCTCATTCAATGATACTGGTGCCCGCCAGAGTCTGGTGCTAAGGTGCTTCCCGAAGGGAGTCGCCATGCCTCGAACCGCGGGTCTCCTTCTCTGCGCGCTCACGCTTCTGGCGTGTCCCCTCACGGCGGCCGCTCAAGCCCGCTGGGTGCCGCCACGCACATCGGACGGCCAGCCGGATCTGCAAGGTGTCTGGCTCAGTAACACCGCTACGCCGCTCGAGCGTCCCAAGCAGCTCGAAGGCAAGGCCCGACTCAGTGACGAGGAAGTCGCGGAGTTCAGACGCCGCGCCGACCGATTGTTCAAAACGGGCAACAGCGATTTCGCGGTCGGCGATGGCGTGTTTCAGGCGGTACTGACCAACCCCGATCGCTACACCAATCCCAACTCCACACACAGTGCGAGCGACATGGTCGATCTCGAATTCGACAATCGCACTTCGCTCATCACCGATCCGTCCGATGGCCGTCTGCCGCCGGTGACGCCGGAAGGCCGCAACCGTCAGGTGGCTGTGAACGCTGCATTCCAACGACCCGCGAGTCCCGCGGACGTTGGCAACGCGCTGCGGTGCGTGTCGTGGGGCGTGCCGCGGCTGGGCGGCCGTTACGGCGCCGGCGACATGAGCTACTACCAGATCTTTCAGTCGCCCGGATTCGTGGTGCTGTACATGGAAGCCGGCCATGAAGCGCGAATCATTCCGCTCGATGGCCGACCGCATCTCAGAGCGAGCGTGCGGCAATGGAACGGCGACTCACGCGGACACTGGGACGGCAACACGCTCGTCGTCGAGACGACGAACTTCTCCGACAAGAGCTACTTCATGGGCGCGACGGATCGCCTGACGGTCGTCGAACGCTTCACGCGCGTCGGCCCCGACACGATTGAATACGAGATCACTCTCTCGGATCCCGCAACGTGGACCAAGCCCTGGACAGCCATGATGCCGCTACGTCAGCGTCAGGAGACGCTGTACGAATTCGCGTGCCACGAGGGCAACTTCCACATCATGTCCGGCATGCTCGTCGGCGCGCAGAAGCAACCGTAGCCTCCGGCTTTTGCGGACCCTACGAATACGACACTCCCGGATGCACCAGCACGAGCAGCAGAGAGAACAACGGATCGGTGATGGCTGGAAAAACGCGCCAGGCAATGAGCAGGCCCGCCATCGACATCATCGGATTCGCCTGCAGCGATCGCCACTTCGACGCATGTTCCTCGGGTAGAAAGATGCTGACGACGGAGAACCCGTCGAGCGGCGGGAGCGGCAGCAGATTGAACAATCCGATGAAGACGTTGAGGACCAGAAATACCGACAGCACCGTTCCAAGTAAGTTGGGATCACCTGTTCCCGCATCCGCCACCAGCGTGTGAAACGCTGCTCGCTCCGGAGCGACGAACAGTCCTGTCAGAAGGCCGGCTCGCAGTCCCGCGAATGCTACCAGCGCGATCATGAAGTTGCCGGCCGGGCCGGCCGACGCCATCAGCGCCGCCCGCTGCGGATGCCGTTCAGCCCACAACGGATCGTACGGCGCACTCGCCCATCCCATCGCCCACCCTTGCGTGAGCGATGTCAGCAACGGCACGACGAGCATGCCGATCGGCTCTCGCTTGATGTGCGGAATCGGCGAGAGCGACACCTGCCCGCCGTGATAGGCGGTCGGGTCACCGCCCTTCCACGCGACGAAGGCGTGCATGGCTTCATGCACCGTCGTCGAAAACAGGAACGCGAGAAACCAAACGAGACCTAGGGCGAGCTGTGTGTCCATCAGTCCATATTTCGGACGCTACGGAGCCTCGTTGTAGGCGGCTCTCGCGACACCCGCTAAGCCGTTGCGCGGGTAACGGTCCTGCAACTCGTCCTGAATCACCTTGACCGTGTCGTCGAGCGTTCTGCCCTGCTTCTTCAGCTCCGCTGCGCGCGACTGCACTGTCGTCATCAGCGTCTTCCACCGCGTGATCATCGATGCATCGCCGAGCGGTCCATGACTCGGAATGATCCGCACCGGCTTGAGCTGCTCGAACCGATTCAGGCTTTGCAACCAGACGGACAGCTTCGAGTACGGACTCGAGAACCCCGGCATCGTCGTCATCACGATGTCGCCCGAGAGCAGCACGTTGTCGGGCTCGACCCAGAACGCGATGTCACCACGTGTGTGATTCGGTCCCATCGCCATTAACCGCACGCGCGCGCCGCCAAGATCGAGCGTCAGTTCCTTGTCGAAGAATTGATCCGCCTTTCGAAACTCCGCACCTTTGAGCAGTTCTGCAGTGTCGGGCGAGAAGCTCGCGAATCGCTTCGCCGTCTCGAGACCGGACTCGTCGATATCCGCCTGCTGATCTCGTGAACGAATCATCTTCGTGGAGGCCGGGAACCCGCCGGCTCCAAGATCGTGTTCGGGATGGAAGTGCGTGACGGCGAGATACAGATCGCCACCCTTTCTGACCTTTGCGACTTCTCGCATGATGGCTTCACCGTTGCGTGCGCCAAGGCCAGTGTCCACGACCAGCGTGCCCTTCGTCCCGACGATGATGCCGACGTTCGGCACTAGAGGAACGCTGCCGTCAGGGATCGCGTAGACGTGTTCGGAGACTTTCTCCGTCACGCCCTCCTTGATGAGCGGTGGCTGCAACGGACCGCGCTGCGCCAGGACCGGTGTGACCACACCGCAGGCGGCAATGATGAGTACGGCAATCGACGATGTGCGCATGATGGGCGCAATTATGGCCTAGTCGTACGACTGATGCGCACGTCCAGACGTGGGCGTAGTCTCCTGATATGTCTGACTCACTTGCACAACAGCTTTCAAACGATCTGGCTGCCGCGGCGACGCGAAACGACCCGAGCCTGCTGCTGCTTCGTGGACGCCGCCGCCGCGCCGCGACCGGTACCGCCATCGACGCGCATTCGTTCCTCGTCTCCGATCACTTGCTGGATTCCGACGATGAGATTCGCGCGCGCACGGCCGATGGCGAGATCACTGCGCGCGTCGTCGGACGTGATGCCGGGACCGATCTCGCATTGCTTCACGCGGAGGGCGCGACGCTGACACCGGTGACCTTCGCAACCGATGCGGTTCGGGTTGGCGAAATCGTGCTCGCCGCCGGACGCACCTGGACGGGTCTGGTCGCGCACCCAGGATTCGTCACGCACCTTTCCGGACCGCATCAAGTGTCGCCGGGGTTCCGTCTCGACCAGGCGATTCACACATCGCTCGAACCATTCTCGGGTTTCTCGGGCGGAGCGCTCGTGAACGCTCGCGGCGAGGTCGTCGGCATCTCAACGTCAGCACTCGATCGCGGTCGCGGGCTGGCAATTGCTGCTCGCGACGTCACACGCGTCGTCGACAGCCTCCGTAAACACGGACGGTTGCGCCGTGGCTATCTCGGGATCTCGAGCCTGCCGGTGGCGCTTCCCGAGCGGCAGCGTCAAGGGTCCGCAGAACGCGGGTTGCTGGTGACTTCGATCGCGCCAGGCAGTCCCGCCGACCAGGCGCAGATCCTCGTCGGCGACGTCATTCTCGCCATCGACGACACAACCGCGATACGCCCCGATGATCTGGCTGGTTATCTCAGCGCCGATCGCGTCGGTCAGCGTGCGTCGCTTCGGGTACTGCGCGGGACGAGTCCCGTACAACTCGATGTGACCATTGGGGAACGAACCTCAGACGTGCGCTGATGCGTCCAATCGGCTAGGCAGCCATGAACGTCGTTGTAGTCGCACGCGACCATGCGCGGCGACGAGCATTGATGCAGCGGGCTGAAGATGCCGGCTGGACCGTACGGGCGGATGTCCCGACGGAGGCTGCGCTCTCGCCTGAGGATCTCGACGGCGTGGCTGCCGTCTTAATCGACGCCCGCGACGCGACTGTCGTCTCATCCCGTGCGGACGAAGGCACCGATTTCGTCGAGCCTTTGACCGCGCGTGAGCATGAGGTGCTCGAGCAGATGGCCGCCGGCTTGTCGAACCGACAAATCGCGCACGTGCTCGGCATCAGCGAGCACACCGTGAAGTTTCACGTCAGCGCTGTTCTCGGCAAGCTGGGCGTCTCATCGCGCTCGGCTGCGATCCGTCATGGCCTGAGGCAAGGATTGGTGACACTGTGACCGACAACCACAACATTCGCACGGATGACGAGCTGCTCGATGCGTATTCGCGCGCAGTGATCGGTGTCGTCGAGCGTGTCGGCCCCGCTGTCGTGCGCGTTGATCGTCTTCGCGAGGTGCGACGCTCACGCCGCACCGAAGGATCCGGGTCCGGGTTCATCTTCACGCCCGATGGCCTGATCCTGACGAACAGTCATGTGGTGTCGGGCGCCGAGCATCTGAACGTGACGACGGCTGATGGACGCAGCCATCACGCGGATGTGCTCGGGGACGATCCCGACACCGATCTCGCGCTGCTCCGCATCAGTGCGAGTCCGCTTCCGGTCGTCGAGCTCGGTCGATCCGCGGATCTCCGTGCGGGTCAACTCGTCGTCGCGGTCGGACACCCACTCGGCTTTGAGCACACGGTCACCACCGGTGTGATCAGCGCAACTGGACGCTCGCTGCGCGCACGTTCGGGACGAATGATGGAGAACATCATTCAGACCGATGCCGCGCTCAATCCAGGCAACTCGGGCGGTCCGCTGGTGACCAGTGCCGGCAAAGTCGTCGGCGTGAACACCGCCGTGATCATGGGCAGTCAGGGATTGAGCTTTGCGGTGCCGATCGACACCGCGACGTTCGTCGTCACGGCGATCCTGCAGGAAGGCCATGTCCGCCGGGCATTCCTCGGTATCGGTGGCCAGAACCTGCGTCTGCCCCGCCACCTCGCCCGGGCCGCATCAGTCAGTGCACAGACCGGCGTACGCGTGGAGTCAGTCGTTCCTGAAAGTCCGGCGGGCCGCGCCGGCATTCAACCCGGCGATGTGATCATCGGATTCGCGTCGACATCGATCGCCAGCGTTGATGATCTGCATCGAGTGCTGACGCGTGACGCGATCGACGTCGCTGCCACCCTGCTCATCGTGCGCGGGGCCGCGCGGATGGATGTGCCGATCACGCCGACGGAAGCGGCAGCGTGATCGGCCCGTCCGAAAGGACGGGCCCTAGAGCCCAAAGCCTAAAGCCTTATAGCGATCTCAGATAAGCAATAACGTCTGCCGCGTCCTGTGGAGACATGCGGAATCGCGGCATCGGCGCGCGCAACTGCCGCCCATCCCACCGGATTGCACCCTGCGTCAACAAGCGCATCGCTTGCTCGTCGTCATAGCCCGGGAGACCCGCGATACGGGGAATCTGGTTCGGCCAGTCCGAGGCGCTGAAGGTCGGACGAACAGGCATCGCACCGCCCTTGAACTTCGTGCCCACGATGAGGGTGCCCTGCGCGTCGCGCGCTGAGTGACACTCCCAGCACATGATCACCTGCTCCACGAGATACCGTCCGTGCTCGAGATTCCCGGTGGCTCTCGACGCGGCCTGCGGCGCGCTCGTTGGAGACGCGGCTGGCTTTTGCTGACCCGACAACGAGACGACAAGGGTCAGTAACAAGAGAGACGAGAGCACACACAGACGAGCAACGGACATTTCGTATCCTCCTGTCCCTAATCTTCCTTCAGATCGCTTAGCACCGCCACCACAGCGAGCGGATCGACGCTGAACTCACTCAAGCGCAGCGCCCAGTGCAGATGCGGTCCGGTCACTCGGCCCGTTGCGCCAGAGAGACCGATCATCCCACCGCGAGCCACATCGCTGCCCGCCATGACGTCAATCCGCGAGAGATGCGCCAGGAGCGAAAACATCCCAAGGCCGTGGTCAATCACAACGGTGTTGCCCGAGAAGTAGAGGTCTTCGGCAAGTACGATGCGTCCTGCGTTCGGCGCCACGACCGGCGTTCCAGTCGCCGCGCGAAAATCGGCGCCCTGGTGCCGTCCGCGCGGTTCTCCATTCAGGACGCTGAGTCGACCGAAACTGCTGGTCGCGGTACCCGGCACCGGCGCCTGAAAGGCGCCTCGCCACGCGCGCGGCGTCGTGCGCGTGAAAATCTCCGCGAGACGCTTGGCTTCGCTGGCAATGCGCTCGGCTTCGGCGGGCGGCGGATTCACGAACTCGCCGCCGACCTTCAGGCGCCTGGTCTCGAACTGCTTCCGCACGACGGTGAGCGTCGTCTTGCTGTTGCTGGCTGCCCCTGACGCATCAACGCCAATCACGTCGACGCTATAGACGCCGGGCTTCCGTTCGAGATCCGCGGCGACGAACCCGCGCCATTCAAGTGGCGCGGCCTCCCAGAAACGTACTGGTCTGCCGAAACCCTGCCCCGTGAGGCTCGTCATCGGCGACGATGCTTTCACAGTCAGGAGAACCACGCTCCCTGGTGACAGCGTTGGGGACGAGGAGGTTACTTTGAGCGGACGACCGTCCTGCCCAACCACTGACGTGCTGAGCGCGCAGAGGACGATGGCCAGCGTACGAGCAACGTGGCGCACGTTATGTTTTTCGGATCCTTCAGAAGATCTTAACAGGAGGGGACGAGGGGCCAGGCCTTCCCGGCGCGCACAGGCGCGATCCGCGGCGACCCGCCCCTCGCCGTATCGTTGGAGGGAGGATTAAGGGACCTGCGGCGCCTCAGCGCCGTACGAAGGCGTCTCCGACAGCGGGGTTGTTTTCCGCCGCCGTGGACGCGCATCTTGCATTTCAAAATCTCTGACGAACTTATCGAGCACGTCGTCACTCATCGCGCCAAACTGTTCGATAACCGCATTCGAGGGATCGAATGCGGCCACGGCCTTCGACGGGTCGAACGTGACCGCCCTCGACGGATCGACCGCGGGAGGCTGCCCGGCTTCCGCAGTCGCAGCGACCATCGGCATCGGCGCTGGCTCGGCGACGGGCTCGGGCACTGGCGTCATCACTGGCGCGCTCGGCTTGGGATCAGCCGTCACGTGACTCGGTGTGATCAGTCGCCCCACCACCGGCGCCTCAGCAGCCTGGGCCGCGACTGTCTTCGGCACCGCCACCTTCTTCGGCGCCGGCTTCGCAACAGAGGTCACCCTCTTCGCTGGCATAGAGCGCCGCTTGCGGAGCCAGAAATACTGCCCCACGCCCCACGCGAGCCACACGATCCACGCAAGCTTCAGAGGCGTCCCTAACGCGTTGAGTACATCGATCACTTCAAACATGGCCTTACTCCACCCAGGTAAACGCCTTGTTTGCTGACAGCGAATACCGCGTCAACAGGGCCTCGAAGATCGGGGCCTTGACACTCTCGAGCGCCATCGCCTGCCGGAGCGCTTGATCCACGTTCGTGCCATCTTCACGCTCGATGACGAGAATGATGATGACGCGACGCTGATCGGAGGTCTCCTTGAATCCCTTCGTCGGCATGTGATGACCGACGTTCAGCTTGCGGACCGGAATCGGCTTTTCGAGCGCCTGACGCACCCACATCGCGATGCGCTCGGCACGACGGGCCGCGCGAGCCTCTTCACGTTTGCGGCCGGCCTCGCCGGTCAGGCCCGGCACGATCTCCTCGGAACTCGCGCCCACCGCGATGATCTCCTTCGCCCGGTTCAGGACCGTCTTCATCTCCGGCGTGAATGACGGCTGCGCGAGCTGCTCCAGCGCGTCGTACGACGAGAGGCGCCAGCGGAATTCATCGGAAAAGAGCAGCACGCGGAACGATGCCTTATGCCCCGCTTCGTCCTTGGCGTTGCGCACGATGACGTCCTGTGCGATCTCCTTCGGCGTCGGCGTCGTCAGCTTGGTGAGGCGGTCCACTTGAATCACCGTGGCGCCCGACAGGCCCACTCCCGCGATCACGAAGGCGAGCGTCGACACGGCAAATGCCGACCATCTGCGCTTCACCGGAACTGCACTCGGAACCACAGGACCATCCTCCTCTCGGTCTCCGTCTAGTGCAGGATTGTCGCCACAGCGCGTCACATGTAGCAGCACAGGCACGCATGTGCAGCTGCGGGTTTTTTCCGCCATCCGAAAGGACGGCCGGACTGACACAAAGTGGCGGTGCCGGACAAAAAGTGAACTGATTGCACGGCGGACGACGACGCGCGCGTACGAAATCCGCGGGTGAGTTACGGAACTGACGTGAAGGACGTGCTAGCGGATGAAGGTGAACTTGCCCTGTGCCGACGTGCCGCTGCCGAACGGCCACATGAATGAGCCGTTGCTTGGTTTGGCCGTCGCGCTCACGCGAATGTAGTACTCGCGATTGGGTTCGAGCATCGCGGTCTTGAACAGGGCGAGATGCTTGACGGTCGTCATCCACTGCCGGACTTCGTTTTCGTCCGTGGTGGTCTTTGATTCTTCGGTGCGTCCGTCGATCCGCAGCCCCATCATGTACTGACGCTTGAGATTGTCGTACTCGACACTGCTCGCGATGGTAGCGGTGCCGATCGTTCGATCGACCCAGGCAGGCACATCCATGCGCAATTCAATGGTGTAGGTGAATGTCGTCGTGAGACCGCTCTGAATGGCTGCTCTGACCTCGTCGGTCAGGCCGTTGACCAGCTCGAACGAGACGAGCACCTGGCTGTCTTTCACCAGCGGGACCACACGCAACGTCTGAGGTGCTTGGGCGTACGACGGAGCGACACTGGCGAGGAAAGCCAATGCCCAGAGGCCGACAATCGGCAAGAGGCGTGCAGAAACGGGCCGCATCACGCAGTCGCGGAAGCAATGTAGCACATCGACGATCCGCTGTCGTTATTCTTCTCGTCTGCAGTGCTATCATTCTGCAGGGCTTGATAGCCCATCCACAGAGTGCGAATCCTCGGCCTCCTNTNCGGTGTGCTGATCGGTGTCGCTGTCTTCGAACAGCCGAGCTCTGCCCAGAGTCTGCCGTACGAGCTCTTTGCGCGTACGCTCGAGTCGCTGCGCATTGAAGCAGGCATCCCTGCTATATCAGCGGCCATCGTTCAGGACGGCAGGATTGCCTGGTCGAGCGGATTCGGCAAACAGGATATCGAGGGCAACGTCCCCGCACGAGCCGACACGCCCTATGCGATCGGCTCACTCGCACAAACGCTCGGCACGACGCTGCTCCTGCGAAAGTGCGTGGATCAGAGTTACCTCGAAGTCACCGATCGTGTGATCCGCTGGACACCCGCGTATCCGGAAACCGAGACGACGGTCGGCGAGCTTTTGAGTCACACCGCGCCGGAGAAGATCTTTCGCTACGCACCGGCTCGCCTCTCGGCGTTGACCGGAGTGATCGAAGAGTGCGCCGGCGGTAAGTATCCGCAGCTCCTCGGACATGAACTGTTCGATCTCCTGGCGATGATCAATTCGGTCCCGGGTCAGACGCTGAACGCGCCGACCGCCGATGACATCGCGATGTTCGAACCGGGACGACTGGCGCGATACAGCGACATCCTCCGGCAAATGGCGATTCCCTATCGCATGGTCAATCGCCGGCCGGTCCGCAACGGCGAGTTCACGCCGACTCGCGTCGACTTCGCACGAGGCGTCGTGTCGAGCGCGCTCGACCTCGCACAATTTGATCTGGCGTATGACAACGGGTTCCTCGCCCCGGCGACCCGCGTGTATGCGCTGTCGCAGGCCTTCGCCAACGGCCGGGCGCTTCCCACCGGACTCGGATGGTTCGTTCAGGCATACAAAGGGACCGAACCGATCGCCTGGCAGTTCGGTGTCGTCGACAACGCCTATTCAGCGATCATCGTGAAAGTTCCCAATCGGCAGCTGACCCTGATTCTCCTCGCCAACAGCGACGGGTTGACCGCACCTTTCGGGCTGGAGGCCGGCGATGTGACAACATCCATCTTCGCCCGGACCTTCCTGCAAGCCTTCTTGCCTTGAACCTGACCGCTCGCGCAGCGACGATCGCGACTCTGTTGCTCGTCGTCCTGTGCGGTTTCCCCAGCGCGACCCGGGCCGACTCGATCTTCATGCCGTTCATCGGCAGTACGTTTGCTCGTGAGACCGTGTTCAACATCGGCGCTGAGCCGGACGAGAGCTCGAAACACGTGATCTTCGGCGGATCGGCGAGCTGGCTGAGTGCCGGACTCCTCGGCGTCGAAGGCGAATTCGCGTACTCGCCGAGCTTCTTCAAAGTCGAGCGTCCCGGCAGCGATATTCAGAGCAGCAAGCTCTTCACGTTGAGCGGCAGCGTGATAGTGGCGGTGCCGTTGAGTGTCAGCGAATACTCGCTGCGCCCCTATGCGATCGGCGGAGTCGGATTGATCCACTCGGGCATCACCTACGACCTCCAGTCGCCTGTCGATGACAATTCGATGGGCTTCAACGTGGGCGGCGGGGCAATCGGCTTCCTCACTCGGCGGACAGGTGTCCGGTTCGAGCTACGCCACTTCCGAACCTTCGAGCGCGAGCCGAGTGACTTCGGCGATGTGGGTCCACGCGTGAGTTTTTGGCGTTTTACGGTGGGCGCGGTCATCCGATACTGACCCGCTTTGCGTTTGGCCGCGTCCTTGCTTTACCTTGTCAGCATGAAAGCATTCCTCCTCTCTAGACGACGCGCACGAATGGCTGCGGCGCTCACGTTGAGTCTGTCGCTCACGACACTTACCGTCGCCCAGACCAGGATCGTTGCGCCCAAGAACAAATACACCGTCGCCGAAGACGTGAAGGTCGGACGTGAGGCAGCGGCACAGGCCAAAAAAGAACTGCCGATGCTCAACGACGGGCGTGTTGACGACTACGTCGAACGGATCGGTCAGCGACTGGCCCAGGCAGTGCCGCCCGAGTTCCAGCATCCTGAGTTCACGTACACGTTCGACGTCGTGAACCAGAAAGACATCAACGCATTCGCGTTGCCCGGCGGGCCGATGTTCCTCAATCGCGGCATGATCGAAGCCGCGAAGACCGAGGGTGAAGTCGCTGGCGTGATGGCGCACGAAATGTCGCACGTCGCCTTGCGCCATGGCACCGCACAGGCGAGCTCGGGACAGGGCGCGCAGATCGGCGGCGTCCTCGGACAGATCGCCGGTGCGATCATCGGAGGCACTGCCGGCAGCATCCTGTCCACTGGCTCTCAAATTGCGGCCGGTGCGTACATCACGAAGTACAGCCGCGCCTACGAGTCGCAGGCCGACATCCTGGGCGCACAGATGCTCGCGCGCGCCGGATACGAGCCGCGTGAGATGGCGAACATGTTCAAGACCCTGGCGGAAGAGGGCGGATCGCGCGGTCCCGAGTGGCTGAGCAGCCACCCCGACCCGGGCAACCGCTACAACGCGATCATGAAGGAAGCCCAGTCGCTGCGCGTTCAGGGCAACGCCAACACGGGACAGTTCCCGGAGATCCACCAGCGGCTCGCCGGCATGCCGCCGGCCTACACCGCCGAGCAGATTGCCAAGGGGCAGGCGCGATCGAACCCGACGACCGTCGCGAGACGAGAACCGATCAATGTGCCGCCCCCGTCAAATTCGTTTCGCACGTCACAGCCGTTGAACTTCATGCGACTGAGCCTGCCGTCGAATTGGAGTGAAGTCAGCGGTGGGGATGGAGGCGTCACCTTCGCGCCCGAAGGCGGCTACATCGAGTCAGGCGATCAGTCGGCGTTCACGCATGGCCTGCAGATCGGCGTCAGCAACGTCCGCGGCAGCGGCAATCTGCAGCGTGATACCGAGGGGCTCATTCAGGCATTCGCGAAGGGCAATCCGCAACTGCGCGCCTCGGGCAACTACACGCGCGATCGGATCAGCGGTCGTAATGCATTGCGCACGACGCTGTCGAACGTGTCAGAAGTCACCGGTCAGCGCGAAACGGTCTCGCTGACGTCGACGCAGCTGAATGACGGGCGGGTCCTCTTCCTTATCGGCGTGTCGCCGCAGAACGAGGCGCGCGTATACGAGGACGCGTTCCAGCGGGTGCGCGAGTCGGTCCAGTTGTCCGACCGCTGAAGTCGCACGCTTCGACGTGGTCGTTCACCAGGCCCATCGCCTGCATGAACGCATAGATCGTCGTCGGTCCGACAAAGGTCCATCCACGCCGGCGGAGATCCTTACTCAACGCGACAGACTCTGGTGAGGTTGACATACCCATCAGAGTCTCTCGCGTGATACGCGAAGGCCGCGACGCGGGATCCGGTTCCCACCGCCAGAAGTACTCCGACAGCGAACCACATTCCTTCCGAAGTTCAATCGCGCGCTTGGCGTTGTTGATCGTTGATTCGATCTTGCCGCGGTGGCGAATGATGCCTTCGTCCCGCAGCAACCTGGTGACGTCGCGCGCGGTGAATTTCGCCACGCGATCGATCTCGAAGTTCGCGAACGCGCGGCGGAAGTTCTCGCGCTTCCTGAGGATCGTCAACCAGCTCAGGCCGGCCTGAAAACCTTCGAGGCAGACCTTCTCGAAGAGACGCCGATCATCTTTGACCGGCTTCCCCCACTCACGATCGTGGTACTCGACGTAAAGAGGATCGGTCCCGCACCACCAGCAGCGGTTGACCTCGGACTTCTCCGCACTCATCGCTTGAAGATGCCCCGGATGCTCTTGCCGATCGCGCCGAACAGTCCTTGAAGCGCGCGCTCCGCGCGTTGCTGGAGAGTGCCCTGGTGGAGTTGGCAGAGTTGTGTCGGGACCGAGTCGCCCTCTTTGAAGTACTCGGTGTAGCTCGGACATCCATCAAGTGCGCGGCGATACGACAGCATGCAGATCTTCTCTTGCCGCAAATCGTCGGGAGGCTCGAAGCCACCGGCTGGCAGACGCCGCGCGGTTCGGCGCATGAAGTCCGCCCAGATCGGCAGCGCGACTCGTGAGCCCGAGGCGCCCTCGAAGATCTTCTGCGGTTGATCGAATCCGACCCACACACCGACGACGACAGAGGAATTGAAGCCGACGAACCACGCGTCGCGGTTCTCACTCGTCGTGCCCGTCTTGCCGCCGATCTCCCCTCTCACGCCCTGCGCACGCACGCCAGCGCCGGTGCCACGTTGCACCACGTCCTCGAGCATTGAGACCATCTGGAACGACACCGGCCCAGAGAGGATCTGTTCGCGCTCGATGTGCATCTGATGCACGGTGCTGCCGTTTGCGTTGACGACCGACACAATGCCGCGCGGACGAACGCGATAGCCCATGTTGGGAAACACCGCATAGGCGGCCGTCAGATCGATCGGGCTGACCAGGCCGCTGCCGAGCGCGAGCGAGGGCACGTCGGGCTGCTCGGTCACACCGAGGTCATTGGCCAGACGCAGTACCGGTCGTGAACCGACGCGCTGCTGCAGGAGAACGGCGGCCGCGTTGTTCGATTCGAGCAGCGCCTCGCGGAGCGTCATCGAGTCCTGCCCCGTTGCGCGCTCGTCACGCGGAATCCAGACGCCTTCCGGTGCCTGCACCGCGACCTGTCGTAGTCCGTTGATGGTCGAGACCGGCGACAGACCAGTCTCGAGCGCTGCCGCGTAGACAAAGGGTTTGAAGGCCGAGCCCGGTTGACGCTTGCTGCGCACCGCGCGATTGAATGGCGTCACCGTGAAATCGGATCCGCCGACCATCGCCAGCAGATTGCCCGACTGCGGATCGATGGCGACGAGCGCGGCCTGCAAGTCGCTACGACCGATGCGACGTAATCCATCGCGCACGGCGATCTCGGCGGCATCCTGGATCTCGGGAACGAACGTCGTATGGACTTTCCAGTCGGGAGGGTTGTCGCCGCCGTAGATGTCGCGGAACTGCTGCCGCAGGAATTCCTTGGCGTAGCCGTGACGCGCGCTCGACACTGACGACAGCGGCTGAACCTGAATCCGCTCGGCACGCGCCATCTGTTCCTGCTCGGGAGTGATCTTCTTCTCCTCGCGCATGCGCTGCAGGACAACGAAACTGCGCCGACGGGCGGCATCAAGATGCGTCCAGGGCGAGTACGACGCAGGCGCACGGATGATGCCGGCAATGAGCGCTGCCTCTCCGAGCGTGAGATCAGATGCCGGCTTCTTGAACATCTTTCGCGACATCGTCTCGACGCCGTAGATGCCGCCGCTCAGATACACGCGGTTGAGGTACAGCTGCAGGATCTCGCGCTTCGACAGAAAGATCTCGAGCAGCACCGCGAGTACGGCTTCCTGCCCTTTGCGGAAGTACGTCTTGGCGTTGGACAGATACAGCGTGCGCGCGAGTTGCTGCGTGACCGTGCTGCCACCTTGTGTGCTGTCGGAGCGGAGGTTGGAGAACGTCGCACGCGTCAGCGCGATCGGATCGATCCCGGGGTGCAGGTAGAACCGGTGATCCTCAACGGCGATCACCGCGTCCTTAAAGTAGGTCGAGATTTGCTCGAGCGGCACGTCGCGCCGCTGCTCGTCGAGACGGAACCACGGCCGGTCCGCCGCGTCGTAGAAAACCGTGTCGCCGACACCGCGATTCAGGCGGTAAATTGACCATGCATGCCGCACCGTCCATGTGCCGACGATGACCGTGATAACGGCGGCGACCACGCCGAGCACGATCTTGGCCCGTCGTGGAATCGGCGGAATCGGCAAGCGCCGGATCGACGGCAGAGTGAGTTTGGGCAGCCGCACCTGTAGGAATGGTAATAAATTATGGATACCGATGGCTTGTTCTCTTAGACGTCCGGCGCTGGCGATTGTTTGTTTCCTGAGTGCGGCTGCGGTCGGGGTCGGCCTGCTCGCGAGTCTCGAGGCACAGAGCCCGCTCGCG
>Ga0065712_10000185_pt1 | contig 40820 bp, 33 predicted proteins | sample MisRhiReplicate1_FD_59099 | JGI IMG/M metagenome (GOLD analysis project Ga0065712, IMG submission 59099) | Miscanthus rhizosphere microbial communities from Kellogg Biological Station, MSU, sample Rhizosphere Soil Replicate 1: eDNA_1 v3... | ecosystem: Host-associated > Plants > Roots >...
CGGCGTCAGCGTGGCCGGCGACGCCATCTTCGTCGCCGACACGAACAATCACGTCATCAGGCGCGTCGATGCGAAAACGGGGGAGACGTCAACGGTACAGGTGCGCTAGGTGCGTGAGGTGCGCAAGGTGCGCAAGGTGCGTGAGGTGCGCAAGGTGCGTGAGGTGCGTGAGGTCGCAAGGTGCGTGAGGTGCAGCAAGGTGCACCCTACGCACCCCTCGCACCCCACGCACCCTACGCACCTGAACTCAGTTCGTCGCCTTCGGCGCCGTGGCCGGCTTTGGCGGCTCGGCCTTCGGCAGCGGCTTGCGCGGCAGCATCTGATCGCGGTTGGCCGCCTCGTAGACGAATGAGGCGACGATCACCGCGTTCTTCATCATGTCGGCCGTCTGCAACCGGTCGTAGACGTCCATGTTGGAGTGGTGAGTACGCGTCTCGTACTCGACCTCGTCCTGCACGAACTGGAAGCCCGGGATGCCCACCGCGTCGAACGACAGGTGATCGGTGCCGCTCGTGTTCTGCACCGTCAGCGTCGTCATGCCGAAGCTCTTGAACGGCTCCATCCATGCCTGGAAGATCGGCGCGATGGCCTCGTTGCCCTGCAGGTAGACGCCGCGAATCGCGCCCGTCCCGTTGTCGACGTTGAAATAGCCGGTGATCTTCGCGTGCGCCGGCTTGGTGGCCATCGTGTCGCGATCGGCGAAGGTGGCCTTCACGTACGCCTTCGACCCGAGCAGCCCTTCCTCTTCGCCGCTCCACAGCGCGAGCCGCACCGTGCGGCGAAGCTTCACGCCAGACGCCTTCAGGATCCGGAGCGCCTCGAGCATCACGGCCGAGCCCGCGCCGTTGTCGGTCGCGCCCGTGCCGCTGTGCCAGGAGTCGAAGTGCGCGCCCAGCATGACCACCTCGTCAGCCTTGTCCGTGCCGGCGAGCTCCGCGATCACGTTGAACGCCGTCTGGTTGGGCGTCGTCGTGTTCTTGACGTTCAGCTCCACTGACACCGGGACGTTCTTGTCGAGGGTGCGCGCCATGCGGTTGTAGTGCTCGACCGCGAGCACGATCTGCGTCGGCGGGTGCTCGGGGTAGCGGATGAACGACTGGCCGTTCGCGCTGTACGCACCACCCTGCTGCACGAAGATCGTCCCGCCGTCGCCGCCGCGGCTGGGCTCGAACACCGCCAGCACGCCCTCGTCGGCGAGGAACTGGATGCGCTTGACCATGAAGGCCAGCATCGACCGGTCGTAGCGGCGCCCGGGGGAACCGATCTCGGCTTCCTGCAGCTTCTTCAGGCCATCGTCGGTGTAGCGCGTGGCCAGCGGATCGAACGACGCCTTCACTTCGCGGATCGGCATCGCGAGAACGATCTTTCCCTTGAGCTTGCCCTTCCACCGCTCCAGGTCCTGGTCCGTCGTCATCGGCGCGTAGACCGCATCGGCGGTGACGACGCCGTCAGTCCCGGGCGTCCACGCCTTCGGCGCGCCGATGATCGTCCACGGAACCGGCGTGAGGACGGTCGCCGAGAAGCGCTCGTTCTGCCAGCCCGTGCCGAACTCACCCCACGTCTCGAGGCGCGCGTTCTGGGCGCCCCACTCGGTGAGCTTCTTCACGGTCCAGTCCCCGGCAGCCTTGATGTTCGGGGAACCGGTCAGCCGTCCGCCGTAAACGTCGGTCAGCCAGCTCGCCGTGTCCATCACCTGCGAGTGCTGGAGGCCTTCTTCCTTGATCTTGTAAATGGCGTCGAAGTCGACCTTCTCGGTCTGCGGCGCCTGCGCGGCGACGGGCGCCGCCAGCAGACATGCCGCGACCACGACGTGGTGCGGCCGAAGTCCATTGAGCATCACGAATGCGTCCTCCCACCTTCGAACAAAGTGAAACAAAAGAACGAAGATACCACCGCTCGTCCCAGCACACCCCCGTTCGTCCCGTAACGTTTTCCGACGGACCGACGCGAGGGTGAAACACAGACTTGTAATCCGGGCGCGATTTCCGTAATCGCTCAGATGGATCTCATACCTATAAACTATTGAGTTGGAAGGCATTAGCTGACTTGTTCGTCCGCGCACGAACTGGTCCGTCCGTTGCACGCGAAGGGGTGGCGCGGTCCGTCCTCCGCCCCGACTGACATGCATGCTGCGGCACAGACAGTGAGGAACCCCAGCCCCGCCGAGTTCTCCGACGGCTTCGGCCGTCGTGTGCGCCTCACCGACCCGTCTTCGCCCGAACTGCTCGAGGTCTTCCACATCGAACCCGAGCTGCTCACCGTGCAGTCGTTCGAGTTCATGCTCCGCGAGCGGGTCAGCCGGCTCGCCAACTTCCGTCACGCCTATTACTCGCGCGTGCGCCGCGTCGATCGGCTCGACGGCGGGAAGACGCTCGGCCTCGTCTCGGAAAGCCCCCTCGGTGCGCGCCTGTCACGGGTTCTCGAGGTGGCGGCGGCGTCGAATCTCGACCTGGACGTGAACGCCGCACTGTGCCTGGTTCGGCAGCTGGTACCGGCGATCGCGATGCTCCACCAGAACGCTCGCGACGTCTCGCACGGCGCGCTCGCTCCCGAGCGCATCGTCGTCACGACCGGCGCGCGCGTGGTGATCGTGGAGTACGTGTTCGGCGCCGCGATCGAGCAGCTCGGTTACAGCCGTGAGCGGTTGTGGAAGGACCTTCGCGTGGCGGTGCCCTCGGGCGCCGGCATCCCGAGGCTCACGCACCGCGTCGACGTCATGCAGCTCGGCATGGTGGCGCTGGCCCTCGTGCTGGGTCGTCCGCTGGCAGAAGAGGATCTGAAGGCGCTGCCGGCGCTCGTCGCGTCGGCCACCGAATGCACGTCGCCAGGCACGCGCGAGCCGATCTCGGAGCCCCTCCGCCGCTGGCTCATTCGCGCGCTGCAGCTCGACGCGCGGTCGTCGTTCGAGTCCGCGCTCGAAGCGCAGCTGGCGCTCGACGATGTGCTGTCGGGCGAGAGCGGCTACATCGCAGCGCCGATTGCCCTGGAGACGTTCCTCACTCGGTACGAGGAGTGCGAGGCCGCGCTGCCGCCGCCCCAGCCGATTGCGACACCGCTGCCGATTGCCCCGACGCCGGCCGTCGTTGCCGCGCCGATTGTCCCCGTGTCGGTTCCGCCGCCTCCGGCGCCTGCACCTGTTCCGGCAGCACCCGTCGCCGTCGCACCTGTCGCACCTGTCGCACCTGTTGCACCTGTTGCGTCAGTTCCCGTCGCACCCGAAGCGTCAGTTCCCGAGGCCCCCGACGTGGCCGTGGACGCGCTGCGCGAGATGCTGAAAGCCGCGCCGCCGACGCAGGTGGTGGCGGTTGGCGTGCCCACGTTCTGGCGTGTCGCCGCGCTGGCACTTGCCGTCGTCGCTGTCGCGGAAGGCGGGTTCATCGGCTGGAAGCTGCTCGGTGGTGGGCGGGGAACCGGCACCGGGCCCGGCAACGTGCGCCTCGATTCGAAGCCCGAGGGTGCACAGGTGAAGATCGACGGCCAGAACAAGGGCGTCACGCCGCTCGCGACGTCGCTCTCGCCGGGAGCGCACGTGCTGGAGCTCAGCACGGGCGGCGAGCCGCGAGTCATCCCGATCACGATCAACGCGGGCGAGACACTCGGCCAGTACGTCGAGCTCTCAGGCGCGCCGTCGCTGGGCCGGCTGGCGATTTCGTCGCAGCCGGCCGGCGCGACGATCCTGCTCGACGGGCAGCCGCGCGGCACGGCGCCCACGGAACTCCCCGACGTTTCGGCTGGTGCTCACGAGCTCGTGCTCGAACTGAACGGCGTCCGTATCCGTCAGGCCGTGTCGGTCGCGGCGGGGACCGTGACGACGGTGGGTGTGCCGATGAAGGCCGGCAGCACACCGGCCGTGGCGACTGTCGCCGACGCCGCGGCGGGCGCGCCCGCCCCGATCGAGCCGACGACTGGCGGGCTAAGGGTGCAGGTGCCGTTCGAGATGCAGGTCTTCGAAGGACAGGCACTGGTTGGCGTCACCGGCGATCGCCTCGTGTTGTCGCCCGGCCCGCACGACCTGCGAGTCGTCAGCGAAACTCTGGGATTCGAGAAGCCGCTTCACGCCGAGATCTTCGCGGGCAAGACGACCCGTTTGTCGTTGCCGCTGCCCAAGGGCTCGCTGTCGCTGAACGCGACGCCGTGGGCTGAGGTGTGGATCGACGGCCAGAAGGTCGGGGAGACGCCGATCGGCAACCTGTCCCTGCCAGTGGGGCCGCACGAGATCGTCTTCAAGAACCCCGATCTCGGCGAGCAGCATCACGCGGCGACAGTGACGGCCACTGCCCCGGTACGGCTCAGCGTGGACCTGTCGAGGCCGCAGCAGTAGACCTGGCGACAACGGATCATGGTCAAGCGCATCGCCTTTGCCGTCCTTGTCATTCTCATCTGGCCCGCCGTGGTCAGGGCCCAGGAGTCGATTCAGGCCGCGCAGGCCCTGTACGCGTCGGCGTCGTACGACGAAGCGCTCGCCGTCCTCGATCGCCTGCAGAAGCAACCGCTCCCTCCTCCCAACGTTCGTGATGTTCAGCAGAACCGCGCGCTCTGTTTGCTCGCGCTCGGCCGCACCGACGAAGCAGCGCTCGCCGTCGCGGCCGTCGTGACGAGCGATCCCGCGTACCGGCCTAATGAGGCCGGCACGCCGCCGCGCGTGCGCGCGATCTTCAAGGATGTTCGCGGACGCCTGCTGCCGGGGATCATCATCGCGCGATACGGAGAAGCGCGGACGGCCTACGACGGGCGGCAGTGGGCAGAGGCAGCAAAGGGCTTTCAGCTCGTGGTCTCGCTTGCGGGCGATCCCGATTTGAACGCGTCGGACGCGAAGGCGGTGCAGGACTACAAAGTGCTGGCGGACGGGTTCCAGAGGCTGGCTGTCGAATCCGCCACCGCCGCGGAAGCCGCCGCGAAAAAGGCTGCCGAGCCTCCTGTCCGTCCGTCGGCTCCAGAGAAGCCCGCGGACGCCGCAACTGGCGGTGTTCAGGCTGCCTCCGTCGCACCTGACGCACCGGGCGCACCTCTCGCACCCCGCGCACCTGTTTCTCCTGATCGTCTTTACAGCTCCGTCGACGCCGGCGTCGTTCCGCCCGTGGTGATTCGTCAGGACATCCCGAAGTGGAGCGTCACCGATCGCCCCCCGTCAAGGGACGGGATACTGGAGCTGACGATTGGCGTCGACGGGCGCATCGAGCGCGCGACGCTGACGCAGGGGATGACGCCCTCGTACGACCACTCCCTGCTCGAGGCCACGCGGAACTGGCGGTACGACCCTGCCCGTGTCGATGGCCGTCCCGTCCGTTACCGCAAGGCCATCCGCATCACCTTTCAATAGGTCGTAGACTAACGGGTCATGCCATCAAGACGCGCCGGGCTGGCCGTCCTCGCGCTTGCCTGCGCGAGCGCGTGTGCGCGGCCCTCCGCAGAGCCCGGCGACGTGGTGCACCAGGACGTCGAGCTCGTCTCGGACACCGATCTGACGCCTGGCCACGTCCGGCCGGGCGAAAACTTCGGCACGCTGCTCGCGAGCCAGCAGATCGGCCGCGATCAGCTCGAGGCGATGCTGGCCTCGCTCGAGGGCGTCTTCGACCCGCGCAGGATGCACGAAGGCCAGGCCTGGCGGCTCCTGCGGACGGGCGACGGACTGGTGCGGCAGTTCGAGTACGAGATCGACGGCCGCAGCGTCCTCAGGATCACGCCGAACGCCGACACCGCAGGCGAGTTCGTCGCCGAGGTCGTGCCGTACAACGTGCGCGTGACCCGCGTCGAAGTCAGCGGCAACATCAACGGGGAGACTTCCTCGCTCTTCGCGGCGATGTCGTCGGCTGGTGAGCAGCCCGATCTGAGCGTCGCGCTCGCCGACATCTTCTCGGGAGAAGTGGACTTCAACACCGACCTGCAGCCTGGCGATTCCTTTCATCTGATCACGGAGAAGGCCGTGCGCGACGGCCGCTTCGTCGGCTACGGGCCCGTCGCCGCGGCAGAGCTCGTGAACGAGGGCCGCCACCTGGTCGCGTTCCGTTTCCAGCCCTCCGGTGCTCCACCCGGGTACTACGATTCGGACGGCCGGTCGCTGAAGCGATTCTTCCTCCGGTCTCCGCTCAAGTTCGATCCGCAGGTCTCGTCCGGCTTCTCCCGCAGCCGCCTCCATCCGATTCTCAACATCCGGCGCGCGCATCTCGGTGTCGACTACCGCGCGCCGATCGGTGCGCCTGTGGTTGCCGTCTCTGATGGCGCGGTGACCTTCGCGGGATGGACGAGCGGCGGAGGAAGGACCGTGCGCATTCGTCATGCGAGCGGATACGAGAGCGGCTACCTGCACCTGTCGGCGATCGGCCCTGGAATTCGTGCAGGGGTGCGCGTGTCACAGGGCCAGGTGATCGGCAAGGTCGGAATGACCGGCCTCGCCACCGGGCCGCACCTGCACTACGAGCTGCGCAAGGCCGGCGCCGTCGTCAATCCCATGAGCGAGCACAAGAAGCTTCCGCCTGGCGAGCCAATTCCGCCGGGTGAGATGGAGGCCTTCAAGGCCGCACGCGACGCGGCCGCGCAGACTCTGGGGTGGCGCCTCTGACCGACTGACTGCCGCCAGCGGCCGGCTGCCAGCTGCCAGCTGCCAGCTGCCAGCTGAGAAGCTCACCCCATAACCTGGGAGTACAATCACTATTCCCATGGCTTCATTGCATCCTTTCAGAGCGCTCCGTCCCGCTCCGCAGTCCGTCGCTGAAGTCGCCGCGGTCCCCTACGACGTCGTCAATACCGAGGAAGCCCGCCAGCTCGCCGAAGGTCATCCGCTGAGCTTCCTGCACGTGTCGCGAGCGGAACTCGGCCTGCCGTCCGACACCGATCCGTACGCGGACGTCGTCTACGAAACGGCACGACGCAACTATCAGCACCTCCGATCTGCCGCCCCGCTCGTCCTCGAGGATGAGCCGAGCCTCTATTTCTACCGCCTGCGCATGGGCTCACATGTCCAGACGGGCCTCGCGGGCGGATTCTCCGTTGACGACTACGATCGCGACGTCATCCTGAAGCACGAGAAGACGCGGAAGGACAAGGAAGACGACCGAACGCGGCACATCGTGGAGTTGCGCGCGCAGACAGGGCCCGTGTTCCTGACGTATCAGGCGTCGCCCGAGATCGACGCGATCGCGGCTCGCGTCGGCGCGACGCCCCCGTTGTACGACTTCACCGCGGCCGACCAGATCCAGCACTCCTTGTGGCGGGTGCCTGCCTCCGATTCGGCGGCAATCGTCGACGCGTTCGGGCGGCTGCCGCGTCTTTACATCGCGGACGGCCATCATCGCGCCGCGTCCGCAGCGAGAGCGCGTGCCGCGCTGGCCAACGGCGGCGGTGCGCACGAGTCGGACCGCTTTCTCGCGGTGGCGTTTCCCGACACGCAAGTGCAGATCCTGGCCTACCACCGGCTCGTGAAAGACCTCGCTGGCAAACGTCCTGGCGAGATCCTCGAGGCGGTGGCGAAGACGCACCGCGTGCAGCCGGGCCCGGCCGTTCCGGCGCGCAAGGGCGAGGTGTCGATGTTCCTCGCGGGCCATTGGCACACCATCACGTTGCAGCAACCGCAGAAGGCGAAAACGCCTGGCGACACGCTCGACGTGTCGCAGCTGCACGCGCAGGTACTCGCACCGGTGCTCGGGATCGGCGACGAGCGGACCGACAAGCGGATCGACTTCGTGGGCGGCGGCCGTGGCACGGGCGCGCTGGAGCATGCGGTCGGCAGCGGCCGCGCGGCCGTCGCGTTCTCGCTGTTCCCGGTGAGCGTGCGGGAGCTGATGGCGATCTCTGATGCCGGCGAAATCATGCCGCCGAAGTCCACGTGGTTCGAGCCGAAGCTCAGGGACGGCGTCCTGATTCACGAGATTTGACGGAGCGCGGCGATGGTCGTTCTCGTGGCCGATCAATTCGAGCAGTCGGGCATCGACGGCCTGAACGCCGCCGGGTGCGAGGTCTTCCACGACCCGCAGCTTGCCGACGCGGCGCTCGTTGAAGCGCTGCGCCATACGCGCGCCGACGTGCTCGTCGTGCGCTCGACGAAGGTCACCGCGCCGATGATGGATGCCGGACCGCTCGCGCTGATCGTCCGCGCGGGGGCCGGCTACAACACGATCGACGTCAAGGCGGCGTCCGCACGCGGCATCTACGTGTCGAACTGTCCCGGCCGCAACGCCGTCGCCGTGGCGGAGCTGGCCTTCGGCCTGCTGCTGTCACTGGATCGCCGCATCCCGGATGGCGTGGCCGACCTGCGCGCCGGCCGATGGAACAAGAAGGAGTACTCGAAAGCGGCTGGCCTGAAGGGCCGGAGGCTCGGCCTGCTGGGCTACGGAAGCATCGGCCATGAGATGGCGCTGCGCGCGCGGGCCTTCGGGATGCACCTGGTGATTTGGAGCCGGCATCTCGCTCCGGGCGCCGCGGATCTCGAAGCGCTGTCGCTGCCGGCGGGGCCGCACGATCTTCGTGTCGCAGTCGTCGCGACGCCGGAAGAGGTGGCCGCCTCGTGCGACGCCCTGAGCGTGCACCTTGCGCTCGCGCCGGAGACCAGAGGACTGGTGAACGCGGCGTTGCTGTCACGGCTGAAGTCAGGCGCGTGCTTCATCAACACCGCGCGCGCCGAGATCGTCGACCAGGACGCGCTCGAGCAGGCCATCCGCGATCGCGGGTTGCGCGTCGCGCTCGACGTCTACAAGGACGAACCGTCGGCCTCCACCGGTGACTTCACCGATCCGATCGCGAAACAGCCGGGCGTCTACGGCACGCACCACATCGGTGCGTCCACCGACCAGGCGCAGGAAGCCATCGCAGACGAGACGGTGCGGATCGTGCGCACCTTCAAGCAGACGGGCAAGGTGCCGAACGTCGTGAACCTTGCCATGCAGACCCCCGCGACGTGGCGCCTGATTGTCCGGCACCGCGACAGGCCGGGCGTGCTTGCGCACGTGTTCGACCAGCTGCGCGCCGCCTCGATCAACGTGCAGGAAACCGAGAACGTGATTTTCGCCGGGGCGGAAGCCGCCGTGGCGCGGATCAACCTCGACAATCGGCCGACAGACGCCGTGATCGCGCTGATCGCCTCGGGCCATCCCGACGTCCTCAGCGCTCAACTCGTCGCGATACAATAGACGTTTGCACGTTTCATTCAGGAGCTCGTGAATGGCCACTTCTACTGCCACCGATCGTGTCTACAACTTCTCGTCTGGTCCGGCCGTAATGCCGGTGCCGGTACTGGAGCAGATCCAGCACGACCTGGTCTCGCTCCCCGGCGTCGGCATGTCGATCCTCGAGGTGAGTCACCGATCGAAGGTGTTCGAGGGCGTGATCGCGAAGGCGGAAGCCGACCTCCGGGCGCTCGCCAGCATTCCGTCCAACTACAAGGTGCTCTTCCTGCAGGGCGGCGCGAGCCTGCAGTTCTCGATGGTGCCGATGAACCTGCTCCTGCAGGGCACGACTGCCGACTACATCATCACGGGCTCGTGGACCGAGAAGGCGGCGAAGGAAGCCAAGAAGGTGGGCACCGTCCACATCGCGGCATCGAGTGCGGCCGACAACTTCTGCCGCATCCCGAAGGCGTCCGAAACCGAGCTGACGCAGGGCTCCGCGTACGTCCACATCACCTCGAACAACACGATCGAGGGCACCCAGTGGCATTCGCTGCCAGACGTCGGCAACGCGCCGCTCATCAGCGACGCCTCGTCCGACATCCTGAGCCGCCCGGTCGACGTCACGGCGTACGGCCTCATCTACGCGGGTGCGCAGAAGAACCTCGGCCCCTCGGGGACGACGGTCGTGATCATCCGGGAGGATTTGCTGGCGCGGTCGGCGAAGACGCTGCACACCATGCTGAACTACGCGGTGCACGCGGAGAACGGCTCGCTGTACAACACGCCGCCGTGCTTCCCGATCTACGCCGTGGGTCTCGTGCTGCAGTGGCTGAAGGCGCAGGGCGGGCTGGCGGCAGTCGCCGAGGTGAACGAGCGCAAGGCCGGCAAGCTGTACGCCGAGCTGGATCGCACCGGGTTCTGGCGGCCGACCGCCGACAAGGCGGACCGCTCGCTCATGAACGTCACGTTCCGCCTGTCGAGCGAGGAGCTGGAAGCGAAGTTCGTGAAGGAGTCGACCGTGGCCGGCTTCGACGGGCTGAAGGGCCACCGGTCGGTCGGCGGGATGCGCGCGTCGATCTACAACGCGTTCCCGGAGGCGGGCATCGACGCGCTGGTCGACTTCATGCGCGAGTTCGAGCGGAAGAACGGCTAGACAGTTATCAGCTGCCAGCTGTCAGCTGTCAGCTGTCAGCTCTGAGTTGGCGGCGGTCTGCGCCGGCCACGTCCCCGACGTCGCCGGCGCCGCCTGGGCTGCTCCGCATCCACGACTTCCTGCGGCAGCACGGTCCCTTCGAGAAACCCCTTCCAGTGCTCGAGCACCTCTTGCGTGCGTCCGTGGATGTCGAGCCACGTCAGCGACTCGTTGAATGGCCCGCGGTGAATCAGCGCGCGGCGCGCGCGCGGTGACGCCTCGAGATCCAGCAGGCGGCGTTGCAGCGCCAGAATCTGCCGGAGCCGCTCGATGTCGCGGCGTGGCAGCTGCATCCGGCCCAGCAGCGCTGGAGGTTCGCGCTCGGGCTCGGTGCCGTCCTCGAACCGGCGCGGCTTGCGGCCGGCGTTGAAGCCGTGCGGCACGAGCAGCGTGCCGAGCAGGATCGGATTGCTCATCGACTCGGGGATGGCTTCGAATCGATGCCGGTACGCATCCAGCGACGCGAGCCAGGGCCAGAGCGCCTGGCCGTGGTCCTTCATCATCTCGGGCGCGAGGTGCTCGAGCAGGCCGACCTCGGCGAGCTGGCGAAACGCGCGCTCGGATGCCCCCGACCGCAGGATCTTGTAGAACTCCTCGAGCAGCCGCGCCTGCGACGCCTTGGCAATCAGCGCCGCGTGGCGCCTGATGGCATCCACCGCGTCCGGATCGATCGCGAAGTCGAGCCGCGCGGCCAGCACGACCGCGCGCAGCATGCGCACGGGATCTTCCTCGAACCGCACGTTCGGATCGCCGATCGAGCGAATCACGCGCGCGCGCAGGTCCTCGAGGCCGCCGGTGTAGTCGATGATCGAGAAGGTCGCGATGTCGTAGAACAGCGCGTTGACGGTGAAGTCGCGGCGGAAGGCGTCCTGCTCGGGCGTGCCGAACGTGTTGTCGCGCGGATGCACGTGCGGCCGATCGCGGCGGCCCGGCTCCTGCGCCTCGGCCTGCTCGGCCGCCTCGCGCGCCACGACCTCCTGCTCGGCCAGTTCCTGCTCGCTCAGCTGGCGGCGGAACGTAGCCACCTCGATCGTCTTGGCGCCGAACTTCACGTGCACGAGTCGGAAGCGCCGGCCGATGATCCAGCAGTTGCGGAACAGCCGCTTCACCTCGTGCGGGTGCGCCGACGTGCCGATGTCGAAGTCCTTGGGACGGCGCTCGAGCAGCAGGTCGCGCACGCTGCCACCCACCAGGTAGGCGACATGATTCGCCTGCCGCAGCCGGTTGAGCACCTTCANGGCATCAGGGTCGATGGCAGACCGCGACAGNGTGTGATCGGCGCGGGGGATGATCGTCGGCTCGGACATCCAGTTCGGCATTCTATCAAACGCGTCCGGGGGCCCTCTCCAAGTGCTTGGCTGTCCTGAAGTTATGGTCTGCAATCGTGGCACGCGGGTGTAGTACGATGCACGGCATGTCGCCCGGCAGCGCCTGCGTGCTCATCGGACTGCTCCTGGCTGCGCAACCCGCCTCGGCCGAGGACCACCTCAACGAGGCCCGCGGCTACTACAACCAGGAGCTCTACGAGCTGGCCATGAAGTCGGCGGACCTCGCGCGAGCCGACATGACGGTGGCTGACGAGGCCTCACTTGTGCTCGCCCGCGCGAACCTCGAGCGCTTCCGCCAGACGCACGACGCCGCCAACCTCGCGGCGGCGCGTGAAGCGCTCCGCGGCATCGACGCCTCGAAGCTGTCGCCGCGCAGCCAGGCCGATCTCACGGTGGGCCTGGGAGAGTGGCTCTTCCTTGGCGACCGTTACGGCGCGGCCGCCGAGCTCTTCGATGCCGCGCTGGGCCGCACGGATGATCTCGGGCCCTCCGCCCGCGACCGCGTGCTCGACTGGTGGGCCACCTCCGTCGATCGTCACGCGCAGGTGACGCCCACGCACCGCCGCGAGATCTACCAGCGGATCGTCGATCGGATGGACGAGGAGCTGCGCGTGCGGCCCGGATCCACCACGGCCGCCTACTGGCTGCCCGCGGCGGCGCGATCGCTGGGCGACCTCGACCGCGCGTGGACCGCTGCCATCGCGGGCTGGCTCCGCGCGCGCGTGGCGCCGGACAAGGGCGCCGCGCTTCGGGACGATCTTGACTGGCTGGTGCAGACCGCGATCATTCCCGAGCGCGCACGCGAGCTGGCGGGCGCGTCACGCGACACGCGCGACGCAGTCGACGTGATGACCGCCGAGTGGGAGCACCTCAAGAGCGAGTGGAAGTAGGACGCGGCGGCTCAGTTCCGCGTCGCATCCCAGATCGTCCGCGCCGCCGTCGCCACGAGGATGATGGCCCCGCCGATGAGCGCCCGGCTCCCGGGCGCTTCGCCGTGCACCACCCACGACCACACGGGATTCAGCACGGGTTCCAGCAGCAGGAGCAATGACGCCTCGAGCGCGGGGACGCCCGCCATGCCCTTCGACAGGCAGACGTACGCCAGGCCGATCTGAAAGACGCCCAGGTAGAGGATCACCAGCCAGTCGCCGGCTGGGACGCCCGCGACCGGCAGCGCCATCGGCAGCGTGCACGCCGCCGCCAGCACGTTTCCGGCGACCAGCGCCGGCTCGGTTGCTGAATCCCCGCCCTCTCGCGTGCCGAGCCATCGCAGGCCAATCACGGTGGCGGCCCACGTCAGGCCGCTTGCGGCCGCGGCGAGGTTGCCGATCAGCGGATGCGGCGCCGTCGCGCGCGGCTCTTCGTGCCCCGAGACAACCGAGGCAAGCCCGAGCGCGAGCGCCACGAGGAACCAGACGTCAGCGCGGCGGATCGGCTCCCGCAGCAGGAATGGCGACACGAGCAGCACGTAGATCGGCGCCGTGCTCTGCAGGAAGATCGCGTTGGCCGACGTCGTCTCTTTCGTCGCCTGGACGAAGAGCACGAGCGTCGTCGCGTATGCGACGGCGACCGCAACCATCGCCAGGCTGGGCCGCCGCCGTGCGCCCGGCAGCATCAGCGCGATCGAGATCGCTGCCACCGCCGATCGGAAGCTGGCGACCTGCCAGCCCGTGAGCGACGTGGCCTTGATCGCCGCGCCGCCGGTCGAGAACAGGGCCGCGGCGGCGAGCACGAGCATCGGCGCGCGGATGCTATGTCGGCTCATCGTCTCCGTTCGTCCCGAGCGTGTCGAAGGGCGAACCTATCCTTTCGCTTCCTTCCAGTTCTCGCCGACCCCGACATCCACGTCGAGCGGCACGGCCAGGCTGGCGACGCCCATCATCCTCTCGCGCACGAGCGCCGCGTACTCGTCGGCGGACTCTCGCTTCACCTCGAACACCAGCTCGTCGTGTACGGTGAGGATCATGCGGCACGCCTCCGTTCCGGACACCTGCCGCCTGCGCGACAGCTCGTCGTGCAGCGAGATCATCGCGAGCTTCAGGATATCGGCCGCGGTGCCCTGGATCGGCATGTTGACCGTCATCCGCTCGGCCGAGGCGCGCACCTGTCCGTTACGACTGACGATCTCGGGCACCAGCCGCCGGCGTCCGTACAGCGTCTTGACGACGCCCGTCCTGCGGGCGTCGTCCAGTGTCCTGTCAATGAACTCGCGGACGCGCGGGAAGCCGGCGAAGTAGGCATCGATGAACTCCTGCGCGGCCTGCTGCGTGACGCCGATGTCCTTGGCGAGCGTGAAGGCGGTCTTCCCGTAGAGCAGCGCGTAGTTGATGATCTTCGCGCGCCGCCGGAGCTCGTGCGGATCGAGCGCGCTGGCCGGGCCGAATACCTTGAGCGCCGTCTGGTCGTGGATGTCGTCGCCGCGCGTGAACGCCGCGATGAGCGTCTCGTCGCCGGACAGGTGCGCGAGCACGCGCAGCTCGATCTGTGAGTAATCGGCGGAGATCAGCACACACCCCGGCTCGGCGATGAACGCGCGCCGGATCTCGCGGCCCAGCTCGGTCCTGATCGGGATGTTCTGCAGGTTGGGATCGCTGCTGCTCAGGCGTCCCGTTGCCGCAACCGCCTGGTTGAACGACGTGTGTACCCGTCCGGTGGACGGATGCACGAGTTGTGGCAAGGCGTCGATGTAGGTGCCCTTCAGCTTCTGCCAGCTCCGCCACTCGAGCACGAGGCGCGGCAGATCGTGGTTCTGCGCCAGCTCCTCGAGCACCTCGACCGCCGTAGAGATCGCGCGCGTCTTTCCCGTGCGCTTGAGCGTTGGCAGTTGAAGCTTCTCGAACAGGACCTCGCCGAGCTGCTTCGGCGAACCGATGTTGAACTCGAGCCCCGCGAGGTCGAAGATGCGGCGGCTCAGTCCGTCCAGCTCGCGCTCGAACCGCTCGGACTGCGTGCGCAGGATGGCGGTGTCCACCCGCACGCCCGCCTGTTCCATGGCGACGAGCACCGGCACGAGCGGACGCTCGAGCGTCTCCCAGACGTTCGTGAGGCCTTCCGAATCCAGCCGGCCGGCGATGATCGGGACCAGTTGCAGCGGAAGGTCGGCGCGCTCGCATGCGAAGTCGCGCAGCGTCTCCGGCGTGTGCTGCCAGAGCGGCGTGCGGCTTCCGGCGCCGCACACGTCGTCTTCGGTCAGCGCCTTGTATCCCAGGTGCTCGAGCGACGTGTCTTCGAGCGTGTGCGCCGAGCGCGTCGGATCGATCAGGTAGCTCCCGATCATCGTGTCGAAGCTGAGGCCCTTCAAGGCAATGCCCTGCCTCGCGAGCAGGATTGTGGCCGTCTTCAGATCGTGGCCGACCTTCCGGATCCGATCGCCCTCGAACGTCGGCTTTAGCGCGTCCAGGATCTCCTCGAGCGGCAGGAAATCGGACGCGGGATCGAGCAGCCCGCCGCCTTGACGGCCGACCGGTACATACGACGCCTCACGCGGCCCCGTTGACACCGCGACGCCGACGATCTCCGCACGCATAGGGCCCGCCTCGCTCGTCAGCAGGTGCAGGCCGATCTCGGGCGCCGCTGCGACCGTCGTCGCCAGCCGACGGAGTTCCTCCGCGGAGCCGACGAGGCCGTAATGCTTTTCGACCGTGGCCGCCGTGGGGGCGTAGTCCGGCAGCAGCGATCGGAAGCCGAGGCGCGAGAACAGGTCGTAGCACCGCTCGCGATTCGCGCCCGTGTACTTGAAGCGGTCGGCGTCGAACGGCACGTCCATGTCCGTCCGGATACGCAGCAGCTCGCGGCTCGCCTTCGCGGCGTCCATGTTCGCGAGCAGCGCTTCGCGATAGCGTTTCTGCGGCAGCTGAGCGGCGTTCGCCAGCAGCGCGTCGAGCGTGCCGTGCGAGCCGATGAGCTCGCGCGCGCCCTTCTCGCCGATGCCGGGCACGCCCTTCACGTTGTCGATCGTGTCGCCCATCAGCGCCAGCACGTCGACGACCTGCTCGGGCCGCACGCCGAACTTGCTGATCACTCCCTCCGGGTCGTACCAGGCGCCGTCATCGCGCGGGTTGAAGACGCGAATGGGGCCGCCGACGAGCTGAAAGAAATCCTTGTCGCCGGTCACGATCGCGACGTCGAATCCCGTCGCGGCCGCCTTGATCGCCAGTGTCCCGATCACGTCGTCGGCTTCGAACCCTGCGACGTTGACGATCGGCACGCCGAGCGCCTCGCAGGCTTCGTGGACCCACGGAATCTGCTCGGCGAGATCGTCCGGCATCGCCGTGCGATTCGCCTTGTAGTCCGCGGCGAGCGCGTCGCGAAAGGTCGGCCCCGCCAGATCGAACGACGCTGCGATGTAGTCGGGATGGTGGTCCGTCGCGAGCTTCCGGAACATCGTCACGAAGCCGTACACGGCGTTGGTCGATCGGCCGTCAGGCCCGCTCAGCCCGCGTATCGCGTGATACGCGCGGTACATCTGGTTGTTGCCGTCGATTAGATAGAGTGTCGGGCGCGATGCCATGGTGAGCGATGGCGATGGGCAGTACGCAGGGCCGAACTTCAGTTCGGCCAAGCGAGTCAGTATATCATTCGACGTCGTGACCGCTCGACGCCGATCGGGCTTCTGGCGCAGCCGATTGGCGCTGGCGCTCGTGGCTCTCGCCGCCATCATCTCCTGTCGATCGATCCTGCCGACGCAGTACGAATACGACGAGGAAATCAACCTGTCGCTCGACGGATCCGCGACGATGTTCGTGAACGGATCCGTGCCCGCGCTCGTCGCGCTGCGTGGCGTGCCGCTCGATCCGAGCCCGGCCGCGCCGCTCGACCGCGAAGCCGTGAGCCGGTTCTTCACGTCGAACGGGGTACATGTCGCGCGCATCGGCACGTCACGCCGCAACGGCCGCCACTTCGTGCACCTGCGGCTCGTGGTGAGCGACGTCAGGAGGCTGCATGAGACGAGTGCGTTTTCCTGGGAGCGCATCGCGCTGACCCGCGCCGGCGATCAATACGTCTACACGGAGACCGTAGGCGCACCGGCAGGCACGGTGCCGGCCATGGCCGGCTGGACGGGCAACGAGCTGGTCGCGTTCAGGCTGCACCTGCCCGCTCGAATCCGCTATCACAACGCGCCCACCAGGCGCGTCGAGCGCGGCAACATCCTCGAGTGGGAACAGTCGCTCGCCGACAGGCTCAAGGGTGAGCCAGTCCACATCGAGGCACGGATGGATCAGGAGTCGATTCTCTACAGCACCCTGACGCTGTTCGGACTGATGGCGCTGCTCGTGGCGGTGACGTTCGTGGTGATTATCTGGTGGGTCGTCCGAAAAGGGCGGCGCGAGGCGGGCGTAAAGCCGAGCTCACGCGCGTAAGGCCGAACTGAAGTTCGGCCCTACGTCTGTTTGAGCGCACCTCGCGCACCCTACGCACCTCGCGCACCCTGCGCACCCTGCGCACCCTGCGCACCTTACAACTTCTCCAGCAGGTCCTTCATCTCCGCATCCGTCTTGAGGTCGTTCTTCACCGAGAACGCGCCGAACGTGGTCGCCAGCGACCGCGCGAGCATCCGGTCGACGTTGTTCTGCACGACGCCGGTGAGCGTCACGCGACCGTTCTGCACGACGATGTGAATCGGCGGGTTTGGCATGGCGGCGTAGTGCCAGAACGCCGTGTTGTTGTAGATGGCCCGCGCGATGCGGAACCTGAGCTCGTCGTCGTACGGCGACACGGGCAGCACGGCCAACTGGTTGTCGACGGACGAGACGCCCGCCACCTGGGACACGATTCGTCCGATGTCGTCCTTCTTGAAGGGCATCGTCACCGCTCCGGTGAGCGTGGCTTCTCCGTTCTGCCCGATCCGCACGTTGACGTCGTCGAAGATCGTGAAGCGGGTGTACCGACGCACCTGGGTGGTGACGTCGTTGACCACTTGCAGCGCCTTGCGCTCCGGCACCACTTCGGCCGATGCCGTCAGCGATGCTCCCAGGAGCAGAAGTGCCGCGATTCCAACTTTCCTGAACATGACGTGCCTCCGAACCCGGCCCTCAGGCCGGCGCGCTGACACAGCCCTTCAGATCAAGGCGTGTGCCATCGCTCGGAGCACAAATAGGCCGGATTCCCGTTCAGATCCGAGGGGGAACAGCGTCGCAGAGGTCAGCGATTCCGCGCATGAGGACACCCAAAGGGCCTTAGAGAAGTAGCACCGTCCCCATCCCCAACCCGACGAGCAGCACCTGCCGGACCGCCGTTGCGCCGCTGGGGCCAGTGCTGTGAAGGTCGGGGACGAGATCCGAGAGGGCCACGTAAAGAAAGCTGGAGGCCGCGACCGCCAGCAGATAGGGGAGCAGGCCAGGGACGACGTCCACGAGCAGGACCGCGCCTACGGCGCCGGCGAGGCTGGCGAGACCGCAGACGATGTTGAGCGCCAGGGCGCGGCTCCGGCTGTAGCCGGCGTGCAGCAGCACTGCGAAGTCACCGATCTCGTGCGGCACTTCGTGCGCGGCCACGGCGATGGCGGCACTCACTCCGAGCGACACCGAGGTGACCAGCGACGCGCCGATCAGGGCGCCGTCGATGAAGTTGTGCACGGCGCCGCCGATGAGCACCAGCGGGCCGGAGGTGCCGTGCACCGCGCAGCTGTCGGAATGGCAGTGGCGCCAGAGCAGCAGCTTCTCGAGGACGAAGAACAGCAGGATGCCGCCGAGCAGCGTGCCGAACACGCGCGGCGCCGGCGCCATCGCGATCGCTTCCGGCAGCATCGCAACGAGCGCGACGCCGAGCAGCGCGCCCACGGCATAGCTCACCAGCGGAGGCACGAGCCGCGAGCGTGTTGCGGCAGGCAGTAGCAGCAGGAGCGACGCCGCCAGCAGACCACCGAGGCTGCCGGCCGCGGAGAGCCCCACGGCTCCGACCAGGGGAGACACGGGGGAATCTTATCAGTGACGAAGGACGAAGGAGGCGAAGGACGAAGGACGACGGACGACGGACGACGGCGACTAGCTGGCCATGTAACCCCGCCTCGCGCGGACGTGATAGCGGCCGTCGCGCACTTCGACGCGGATGGTGTGCCACTGGCCGTCCTTGTGCGCGTTGGTGGGGTACGCCAGGAAGTACTGCTTGCTCAACTCGTCGGCGATGTTCGTGGTCGCCGGATCGAGGTCGCGGCTCGAACGCACGATCTCGGTGCGGCCGCCGGTGTCGTCGGTCAGCTCGCGCAGCGCCGCCGCGTTCACATGATCGTTCTGGTACGACCCGCTGCGACCTCCGCCGCCGTACGGTCCGCTCGGCGGTTGTCCCGGCCACGGCCGCCGGCGGCCGCCGGGCGTCGGCCACGGAATCGGGATCTGCACGGGGGGCCGGCTGTAGGGGCCATTGGTCGTGAATCGGTCATCGCCGTCGATCCCGACCGCGTAAATCATCACCTCGGACTCGCGTATCAACTGCTTCAGCTCGGGCACGCTCGTGCGGCTGTTGGTGTCGTTTCCGTCCGAGATGACGACCACCGCCTTCTTGCGGTTGTGGCCCGTGTCGGCGAGCGGCACGGCCTCGGCCAGCGCGTCGTACATCGCCGTGCCCCCGCGCGGCACGAGCCGCTGCATGGCGTGGCTCAGTCGTGCGCGATCGATCGTCCAGTCCTCAACGAGGATCGGATCGTTGCTGAACCGGTAGAGGAAGACCTCATCCTGTTCGACCAGCAGATCGAGCAGGAATCGATCGAGCGCCTCGGTCGCGTGTTCCCACTTCTCGCCGGCCATGCTGCCGCTGGTGTCGATCACCAGCCCAAGGCTCACCGGCACGCGCTCGGCGCTGAAGTGCGTGACCTCCTGTCGAACGTCGTCTTCGTAGACGACGAAGTCTTCCTGCTTCAGGCCGGAGACGAATCGCCCCGTGGCGTCGGTGACCGTCGCGGTGACGTTGATCAGCTCGACGCCCGTGCGGAATTTGAACCCGTCCCCCTGGCCGGAGGGCTTCGCCGGCTGCGACTGCGCCAGGACGATGGAGCCGGCCAGCGCGACCAGCGAGGCCACCGTCAGCGTGGGCAGCGACCGAGATGCAGTCATGATCATCCTCTTCGCCGGGTTACTGCGCTGCCGCCTGCTGTACGGCCGCGGGGGCCCCGCTGCGGCGATCGACGTGCGGCACGATGCCGACGTCGGTGCGGAAGCTCACGCGATACCGTCCCACGCTGCCAGCCTGCGGAATCGTGATCGAAAACGGCGACTCCTCGCCGGCCTTGAGCTGCGGGAAGTCGAGCACCGAACGCCCGCTCATCAGGAACGTGCCCTGCTTGTCGAAGGCGAACGCCACTGCGACGAGTCCCGTGATCGCCGCCGCGTCGGGCGGGTTCCGCACGAGCCCAGTGATGACGAGCGTGTCACCCTGGCGTTGATGGCGCAGCGTGACCAGCTCCAGCGGGCGCGCGGCCTCCGCGGTCTGCAGGGCACCCCCGGCCTGCACGGTGGCCGCGGGCCGGTTCCACAGATACACCGACGTCAGCGCGAGGCCGACAATGGCGACGCCGATGGCCGGTGCGAGCAGGCGCCGCATCGGGTGCTCGCGCGCGGGATCGGCCGTCGCGCTTGCAAAGAGATCGGCCGTCCGCGACCGGTCGGCCGCCTCAGCCGGCTCGAGCCGGATTGCGGATTTCCGTTCGACGTGTGGCGACGGCTCGAGAGCGCGCAGCTGCACGGGCTCGGAAGGCGCCTGCGCCTCGAGCAGCTCCGCGAGCGCCGCGGCGCGCGCCTCCGACCGATCCCGCTCCTCGCGTGACAGCTTCAGCACGTAGACCAGGAGCGCCCCGGCCAGCGCCAGCGATACGAGCGTGACGACAACGAGCAGCGCGGTCATGATCGCGGCGTCCTCACCTGAGCCTGAAATCCATCGACACTTCCACCATTACGTCCACCGGCGTGCCCTTCAGCGTCCCCGGCGAGAACTTCCACTGCTTCACCGCCGCAACGGCGCGCTCGTCGAGACCGTAGCCCAGTCCCTGAAGCACCTTGACGTCGCCGACCGAGCCGTCGCGCCGCACGACGATCTCCATCACGACATCGCCGCGCACGCCCCGGCGACGCGCCTCTTCGGTGTAGTCCGGCTTCACCTCGCGCAGCAGCGACGGCGGCGCGATGCCGCTGCCGGGGCGATACGGTCCGCCGCCGGTGCCGCCGCCCTGGCCGTCGCCGATGCCTGAGCCTTGACCCTCACCAACACCCGTGCCGGCGCCTGTGCCAACTCCCCCGTTGTCGCCAGGCCCGTGGCTGTCGGCCGTGCTGGGCGACGGCTCCATCACGCCAGGACGATCCTTGTCTTTCGCGGCCGACTCGACGACCGGCGCCTGCACCGGAGGTGCGGGCTCGGGATCGGGTTTCGGCGGCTCCGGCTTCGGAGGGTCCACCGGCGGAGGCGGCTCGCGATGCAGGGGACTGTCGATGTGCGCCGCGCCTTTCAGCTTGGCGCGCGGCGGTTTCACGATCTGCTTCAACCCACCGCCGCCGCCACCGCCGCCAGGCCCGGGAATCGCCAGGTAGACGAGGCGCATCGGCTGCGGATCCACGGCCGACTCGGTCGTCGTCGTGGCGCCCAATCCGAGCGTGGTGATGAGGATGATGGCCGCGAGCACGCCGAGATGCAGGCTGGTCGACAGGGCCAGCGGCGCCCGGAATGATCGGGTCGCCGACGAGCGGCCCAGCTCGAATGCCGCGACACGATCCCGTTCTGCGGGAGCGAATGCGCTGATGGTGCCGTCGACCAACGCGCGGCCGGCCTTGAGCGCTTCGGATCGCGACAGCCACGTGATGCCGTTGCCGACCGGAAGCGGGCGGATCGCGCCCGCTTCGATCCAGGCCTCCACTTCGGACAGGGGCCGCCGGGTCGCACGGGCCAGTTCAGCCGCCGAGAAGACGTCCGGTGTTTTCCGGTTGGGGTTCTGCATTTCTGCCACTGCGCCCAGTGGCACGCAGGGTCTACGCAAAAGGTCTGCCGATGTTCGTGCGAGAGAAGTCACTGAGCCTGTGACGGTTAGCAGTCGGTTCAGGCGGTGTCGTGTGCACCTTCTCTGACGTCTGTCCACTGATGGGGACTGTTCCCCCGCGACGGGATGGGTCCGAGAGCGCACGGGGACAGTCCCCAGGTTCGCACCTCTGCTAGGTCCGCACCGCCTCGACGAACTCCAGTCCGTCGCGTCCGCCGATGCTCCGCGCGCGGTGCCAGCCGGCGCGTCCGAGCCGGTCGACGACAGCAGCCGGCTCAGCTTCTCGCGATCCGGACGACTTGAGGAACGCCAGCGGGCTCTGAGCCCGGGCGCCGATCACTACTACGATGCGGCCGCCGGCGCGGACTGCGTGAAGTAGCGGCGTGAACAGAGTGGCCCAATCGCCCGAGGCCTCCACTATGGCCACGTCGTAGGAGCCGTCCGAGGGCGGCACATCGGCCATTTCGACAAGATGGCCATCGCGCTCGGCGCGTGCCTTCAAGTCCGCGGCGTTGGGTCCGATCGCCAGCACCTGGCCTGACAGCCCGGTGCGCGCGGCGAGCGGCATCAACAACGGCAGGCTGGAGCCGGCGAAGACTGCCCGATCGCCGAGGCGGACGCCGGTCATCGACACGACGAGCGGCGATTCTTCGCGGGCCGGCTTGCGCAGGAATCCGAGCTTCATGGCCTGGGCCCCGGCCCATTTGAGGCCGGAAACGAGCCCTTTGCTGCCAGTAGACACCACTTCACCGGGAATGGCTAGTAAACGATTTCTTCGACTTGATATAGTTCCAGGCCGCCATGAAAACAGTTTCCATACAACCGGCCAAGGGCAAGCTTGGCATCCTCCTGGTAGGTCTCGGCGCGGTCAGTACGACCGTCATCGCCGGCGTCCTCGCCATTCGCAAGGGACTCGCGAAACCCATCGGCTCGCTCACGCAGATGGGCACCATCCGCCTGGGCAAGCGCACCGACAACCGTTCCCCGCGCATCAAGGAAGTCCTCCCGCTGGCGAGCATCGACGATGTGGTGTTCGGCGGGTGGGATCTGTTCGACGACAACTGCTACGACGCCGCCAAGACCGCCGGGGTGCTTGAGGCATCGCTTCTCGAATCGATTCGCCCGGAGCTCGAGGCAATCAAGCCGATGCCGGCCGTCTTCGATCGGCAGTACGTGAAGCGGCTCGACGGTCCGAACGTCAAGAAGGGGAAGAACAAGAAGGATCTCGCCGACCAGGTGATCGCCGACATCCGGACGTTCAAGGCCAGTAACGGCCTCGACCGCCTCGTCATGGTGTGGTGCGGCAGCACGGAAGTCTTCATGCAGGAATCTGCCGCGCACCAGTCGCTCGCCGCGTTCGAGGCGGCGCTCGAGGCCAGCGATTCGGCGATTCCGTCGAGCATGGTCTACGCCTACGCGGCGCTGAAGGAAGGCATTCCATTCGCGAACGGCGCGCCGAACCTGACCTGCGACGTGCCCGCGATGGTGGAGCTGGCGGCGCAGACGAAATCGCCGATTACCGGCAAGGATCTCAAGACTGGCCAGACGCTGATCAAGACGATCATCGCGCCTGGCCTGAAGGCGCGCCTGCTCGGCGTCGAGGGGTGGTACTCGACCAACATCCTCGGCAACCGCGACGGCGAGGTGCTGGACGATCCCGAGTCGTTCAAGACGAAAGAAGAGAGCAAGAAGTCGGTGCTCGACTACATCTTCCAGGCGCACCTTTATCCGGATCTCTACAAGGAGATTCACCACGTCGTCCGCATCAACTACTACCCGCCGCGCGGCGACAACAAGGAAGGCTGGGACAACGTCGATCTGGTGGGCTGGCTCGGTTACCCGATGCAGCTCAAGATCAACTTCCTGTGCCGCGACAGCATACTGGCGGCGCCGATCGTGCTCGACGTGGCGCTGCTGCTCGACCTGGCCAAACGCGCCGGGCTATCGGGCATCCAGGAGTGGCTGTCGTTCTACTTCAAGAGCCCGCAGCACGCGCCCGGGCTGTATCCGGAACACGACCTGTTCATCCAGCTGATGAAGCTGAAGAACACGATGCGCTGGATGCTGGGCGAGGAGCTCATCACCCACCTCGGGCGGGAGTACTACGACTAACCGGCGTAATCAATGGACGTTGCGACAGGTTTGGTGAGGTTTCGGCGGGTTGCGGAAGGTTGGGTCCATCGAGCAACCAGCCGCAACCTCACGTAACCCCACGTAACCTCACGAAACCCCACGTAACTTCTCGTAGTGTAGTATCCCGGCATGCAGCAGAAGGTTCAGCCGGCCCTTCTCGGCGGTCTCTTCATGGGAGTGCTCTCGGCGCTTCCCATCATCGGGGCCGGTAACTGCTGCTGCTGCCTCTGGGTCATCGGCGGCGGCGTGGTGGCAGCTTACCTGCTGCAGCAATCCCAGCAGGCGCCGCTCACGCCCGGCGACGGCGCCATCGTCGGCCTGATGGCGGGCCTGTTCGGCGCCGTCATCGACGGCGTCATCTCGGTGCCCGTCCACCTGATGACCGGCGGCCTGAACGCCCGATTCATGCAGCGGATGATCGAGCGGATGCCGAACGTGGATCCGTCGCTGCGCCAGATGATCGAGAACTCGCAGAACCCCGCGGCGGCCGGCGTCGGCATGATCGTGGGCCTCTTCATCGGGTTCGCCGTGATGCTCGTGGCGGGCCTGATCTTCGGCTCGCTCGGCGGCATGCTGGGTGCGCTGTTCTTCAAGAAGAACCAGCCGCCGGCGCCGCCCGCGCCACCGTCGCCACCGGCCGGCTTCCCGCCGCCGTTCAATCCGCCGCCGCTGCAGCAGTAGGGCTTGCGCTCGCGCGAGTGGGCGCCTCGCTTCGCTCGGCGGGGGCGTGCTCACTTCGTTCGCACGGGGCGTCACTTCGCTTCGCTCGGGGCGGGAGATGCGCTCGCTGCGCTCGCACGGATGGTGCACCTCGCTTCGCTGGGTGAGGACGGCTCGCTCACGCTCGCGGGGGTCAGCCTCGACCAGCGATCGATAACGGGGGAGTTTGGCCATGCCGGTTGAACGAGCAATTGCCGATCCCCGCGAGCGGAGCGAGCGCGCCACCCTCGTGCCCGAAGGGCGCGAGCCCTGATAAAGTGGGCAGGCTATGGCCGACGAGACCCCCTACTCCCAGATCGACGCGCTCCTGAAAGAAGACCGCGAATTTCCCCCGTCGGCGGCGTTTGCCGCTGCCGCGCATGTGTCTGACGCGTCGATATACGAGCAGGCCGATAAGGACCCCGAGGCCTTCTGGGCCATGTTCGCTTCCGAACTCGAGTGGAGCACGCCCTGGACGAAGGTGCTCGACTGGAAGCCGCCGCACGCGAAGTGGTTCGTCGGCGGCAAGCTCAACGCGAGCGTCAACTGCCTCGACCGCCACGTCCGCACGTGGCGCAGGAACAAGGCGGCCATCATCTGGGAAGGCGAGCCCGGCGAGAAGCGCACGCTGACCTACTGGGAGCTGTATCGAGACGTCTGTCAGTTCGCGAACGTCCTGCGATCGCTTGGCGTCAGGAAAGGAGACCGCGTCGCGATCTACCTGCCGTTGATTCCAGAGTTGGCGATCGCGATGCTCGCCTGCGCGCGCCTCGGCGCAATTCACAGCGTCGTCTTCGGCGGCTTCAGCGCCGAGTCGCTGCGCGACCGCATCAACGACCAGCAGGCCCGGCTCCTGATCACTGCCGACGGCGGCTACCGCCGCGGCAACGTCGTGCAGTTGAAGCGAGTGGCCGACGAAGCACTCGCGGGCACGCCGTCGATCGAGAACGTCGTCGTCGTTCAGCGCAGGCAGAGTCCGTTCGAGGAAGAGCTGAAGGACGGCCGTGACTTCTGGTACCACGATCTGATGAAGAAGGCGTCGGCCGACTGCCCTCCCGAGCCGATGGACGCCGAGGACATGCTCTACATCCTCTACACGTCCGGCACCACCGGGAAGCCCAAGGGCATCGTCCACACGACCGGCGGCTATCTCACCGGGTGCTACGCGACGACGAAGCTGGTCTTCGATCTGAAGGAGGACGACGTCTATTGGTGCACGGCGGACATCGGCTGGGTCACGGGCCACAGCTACGTCGTCTACGGCCCGCTCGCCAACGGCGCGACGGTGGTGATGTACGAAGGCGCGCCGGACTTCCCGCACAAGGATCGCTTCTGGGACATCGTCGAGCGCTACGGCGTGACGATCTTCTACACGGCGCCGACGGCGATCCGCGCGTTCATGCGCTGGGGCACCGAGTGGCCTGAGAAGCACGACCTCTCGACACTGCGCGTGCTGGGATCGGTCGGCGAACCGATCAACCCGGAAGCGTGGATGTGGTACCACGTCTACATCGGACGCGAGCGCTGCCCGATCGTCGACACGTGGTGGCAGACGGAAACCGGCCACATCATGATTGCGCCGCTGCCGGGCATCACGCGCACGAAGCCGGGTTCGGCGACGCAGCCGTTCCCCGGTATCAGGGCCGAGATCCTCCGCGACAACGGCTCGAAGGTCGACGTGGGCGGCGGGTTGCTCGCGCTCACGCGTCCGTGGCCGGGCATGCTGCGCGGCATCTACGGCGACATGGACCGGTACGTGAAGCAGTACTGGAGCCGCTGGACCGAGGACATTTACTTCACCGGTGACGGCGCGAAACGCGACGATGCCGGCTACCTGTGGCTGCTCGGTCGCGTCGACGACGTGCTGAACGTGGCGGGACACAGGATCGGCACGATGGAAGTGGAAAGCGCGGTGGTCGATCACCCCATGGTTGCCGAGTGCGCCGTCGTGGGACGGACGCACGACATCAAGGGCCAGGCGGTTGCGGCGTTCGTGACGGTGAAGGAAGGGGTGATGGCAACGCCGGCGCTGGCCGAGGAGCTGCGCACGCACGTCGGGCGGAAAATCGGCGCGATCGCGAAACCCGACGACATCATCTTCGCGGCCGACCTGCCGAAGACGCGCTCGGGCAAGATCATGCGCCGGCTCCTCCGCGATATCGCCGAGGGCAAGGCCCTCGGGGACACCACCACCCTGGCCGATCCCAACGTGGTCCGGATGCTCAAGGCGCAATACGAGGAGAAGGAAGGGTAGGGGGCAGGGCTCAGGCGCCAGGGGCCAGAGCCGCGAACTTCACGGCTGTCCCCGGCGTCTATACTGAAGTGGCTCGGCGCGAGCCGCAACGCGCATTCTTTCTGGACCCTGACCCCTGACCCCTGACCCCTGATCCCTGATCTTATGGGCATTATCGAAACCCACGACCTCTGGAAGACCTACGTGATGGGCAGTGAGGAAATCCACGCGCTCCGCGGGGTCAACATCGGAATCGAAAGCGGCGAGTACGTCGCCATCATGGGGCCGTCAGGCTCGGGCAAGTCCACGCTGATGAACCTCATAGGCTGCCTGGACACGCCTACCAAGGGCAGCTACCTGCTGAACGGCAAGCAGGTGAGCCAGATGAACGACAACGAGCTGGCCCGCATCCGCAACGAGGAGATCGGGTTCGTCTTCCAGACCTTCAACCTGCTTCCGCGCGCGTCCGCGCTGCACAACGTGGAGCTGCCGCTGATCTACGCCGGGGTGGCCTCGAAGGACCGCCAGGAACGCGCGAAAGACGCGCTCAGGAAGGTGGAGCTCGAGTCGAGGATGACGCACCGGCCGAACGAGCTCTCCGGCGGCCAGCGCCAGCGTGTCGCGATCGCCCGCGCGCTGGTGAACAACCCATCGATCCTGCTCGCCGACGAGCCCACCGGCAACCTCGACTCGAAGACCGGCGTCGAGATCATGGCGCTGTTCGATCGGCTCCACAGCGGCGGCAATACGATCATCCTCGTTACCCACGAACCCGACATCGCCGCGCACGCGCACCGCATTGTCCACATCCGCGACGGGCAGGTGGAAAAGGACGTGAAGTCCCCGCGACTCACCGGCGCAGCGCTCTAACCCCCGTACGGCGGCAGGCCCCGGCTGCGTCAGCTGCCCGAGGACCCGACACCGTTCAGTTCCCTGAGGACCCGACATGGAACTCCCTGGATACCTAGATCGTCTACAATCCTGACTGCGGTTGTAGACCGTCTAGGCATATGGGCAAACCCACGGATCTCGTTCAGGGCACCCTGGACCTCCTGATTCTCAAGACGCTTTCGCTCGAGCCGGCGCACGGGTGGGCGATCGCCAGGCGCATCGAGCAGATGTCGAGGGACGTGCTGCAGGTGCAGCAGGGCTCGCTGTACCCGGCGCTGCACCGGCTCGAGCAGCAGGGCTGGATCAAGGCCGCGTGGGCCGAAACCGAGACGGGCCGACGCGCGAAGGTGTACGCGCTGAGCCGCGCCGGCCGCACGCAGTTCGAGCGCGAGCTCGACAGCTGGAGCCGGCTTTCCGCGGCCGTCAACGCTGTCGTGCGCACGGCGTAACGAGGTGTGTGGCGGCGGGGCTTCAGCCCCTCATGAGTCGCGGCCCTGAAAGGCCGCCGTCACCGATGCCGGGTACTCAGCTATGCGATTGCTTGACGCATTGTTGCTCCGACTGCGCTCGCTGTTCCGCGGCACCCGCGTCGAGCACGACCTGGAGGACGAACTGCGCTTCCACGTCGAGGCGCACGCCGAAGAGCTCGTCGCGAAGGGCCTGTCGCCTGAACAGGCTCGCACGGCGGCGCTCCGCGCCTTCGGCGGCGTCGAGCAGGTCAAAGAGTCAGTCCGCGACACGTGGCATGTGCGCGCCATACGCGACCTGATGCAGGACCTCCGATACGGCGTGCGCGTCCTGGCCAAAGCGCCAGCCTTCACAACCGTCGCCGTTCTCACGCTCGCGCTCGGCATCGGCGCCACCACCGCCATCTTCAGCGTCGTGGACAGCCTGCTCCTCAAGCCGCTGCGATATCCGGACGCCAATCGCATCGTCCGCGTGCTCACGCACTTCAACGAGACCAACCGCGACGGACAGAACGTGTCCGGCGGCGATCTGGTCGATGCGCGAGATTCGTCCGGCGTATTCAGCGCATTCAGCTGGTTCTACGGGGACGAGATCGGCGTCCGCGCGAGCGGCCGATCGGAACTGGTCGGCACGTGGTTCGTGAACACCGCCTTCTTCGACGTGTTCGGCGTGAAGCCAGTCGCGGGACGGACCTTCCGCGAAGACGACGTCCAGAAAGCGGGGGTGATCTCATACGGCTACGCGATCGACCACTACGGATCGGCGGCGGCGGCGCTCGGGAAGGTCGTCTCGATAGACACACGGCCGTACGAGGTCGTCGGCGTGATGCCGCCCGCGTTCCACTTCCCGCAGCGTGCGGAGGTCTGGGTCACCGAGCCGCCACAGCCCACGAACCTGAATCGCACGGGGCACAACTACCCGGTCGTCGCGCGCATCAGGCCCGGCCTGCCGCTGGAAACCGCGAAAGCGACGATGGCAAGCCTGAGCCGCCGCATCTCGACCGATCACCCCGACACGAACGGCAAGAAGGGAATGGTGATCGTGCCGCTGCAGGAGCGGATGGTCGGCAACATGCGGAGCACGTTGTATTTGCTGCTCGGCGCCGTTGGCGTCCTGTTCCTTATCGCGTGCGCGAACGTCGCGAACCTGCTGCTCGCCCGCGCGACCGTGCGGACGCGCGAGATGGCGCTGCGCGCCGCGCTCGGCGCGGACCGCTGGCGCATCATCCGCCAGCTCACCGTGGAGAGCCTGCTGCTCGGCGCCATCGGCGGCGCGCTCGGGCTCGTGCTCTCGTACCTTGGCACGGGCCTGCTCGTGCGGGTCGCGCCGTCCGATCTGCCCAGGCTCGACGAGGTCCATGTCGACCTGACAGTGCTCGCGTTCGCGGCGATTGCGGCCGTCGCAGCCAGCCTGCTCTTCGGTCTCGTCCCCGCGTGGCATGCCTCTCGTGTGAACCTTCGCGATCCGCTCACAGAAGGCGGATCGAAGGGCGCGGTTGCCGGCGGCTCCACGCGGCTGCGCACGGCGCTCGCCGTCGCCGAGATCGGTCTCGCCGTCGTCCTGGCCATCGGTGGCGGGGTTCTGTTCCGCAGCTTCATGGCGCTCTCGGCCGTCGAGCTCGGCTATCGCACGTCGGACGTGCTCGTCATCCAGGCGAACCTGCCGTCGACCGAGGACGTGAAAGATCAATCGAGGGTCGTCGCGCGTTACGAGCAGCTGATACGGACTATCGCCAGCGTGCCCGGCGTGCAGGCCGCGGCGGCGACCGTCGGCCTGCCGATGGGCGCGCTCGGCTCGAACGGATCCTTCGCCGTCGAGGGCAAGCACACGTTCGCGCCAGGGCAGGACATGCCGTACGGCAACTTCCGCCTGACGACGCCCGGCTACTTCGCAACCATCGGCACGCCGCTCCGGCGCGGCCGCGATTTCACAGCTGCCGACACCTACGAGAGCCCGTTTGTCGCGATCATCTCCGAGGCGCTCGCCAGGCAGGTCTTCCCGAACGAGGATCCGCTCGGCCATCGAATCCAGTGCGGGCTCGACTCGCTGAACTACATGACCATCGTCGGCATCGTTGGCGATATTCGCGACGAGCCCGGCACGCCGCCCGCGTCCGAGCTCTACATGCCACTCGCGCAGCATCCAGGACGCGGTGCGCTGGTCCAGATTGTCGTGCGCACGGCGGTGCCTCCTGCAACGCTGACGGGCACGATAGACGCGCGCATCCGGCAGGCTGACGGGGAAGTGGCGACGAAGTTCACGACGTTCGACCACATCGCGGCCGACGCGATCGCCACGCCGCGCTTCCGGGCGACGCTGGTGGGCACTTTCGCCGGGCTCGCCCTGCTGCTCGCGATGGTCGGCGTCTACGGATTGCTCACGTATCTGACTGCGCAGCGGATGCCGGAGCTCGGCGTGCGCATGGCGCTCGGCGCGGGCCCGGGATCGGTGATGAGTCTCGTCCTCGGCCGCGCGGCCGTCATGGGCGGTGTCGGCCTGGCCGTTGGCCTCGTCCTCTCGCTGCTCTCGAGCCGCCTGCTGACGACGATGGTATTCGGGCTGAGCGCTGTGGACTGGACGACCTACGCTGTCGTCGGGAGCGCGGTGCTGATCGTGACGCTGCTTGCGGCGTTCGTCCCCGCATGGCGTGCGTCGCGAATCGATCCGCTGACCGTGCTGCGGAACTAGGCCGAACTAAAGTTCGGCGCTGCGTACGCGCGTACGTGATAATCGCCCCCGCGTGCAGCGTCCACCGCCCATCGCGGCCATCACTTTCCTCCTGGCGCTCTCCGTCGGCATCAACTACATCGACCGCACGAACCTGTCGATCGCGGCGCCGCTCCTGAAAACTGAGCTGCACCTCTCGGCGAGCGAGCTGGGCTTCATCTTCTCCGCGTTCTTCTGGACCTACGCGTGCTTTCAGCTGGTATCGGGCTGGCTCGCGGATCGCGTCGACGTGAAGTGGCTGCTTGGCGCCGGGCTCGGCCTGTGGTCAGCGGCGACGGCTGCGGCTGCGTTCGTTCACGGCTTTGTGCCGCTGCTCCTCGCGCGGCTCATTCTCGGCGTCGGCGAGTCGGTGGCGTACCCGTCGTACTCGCGCATCCTGGTGGAGCACGTGCCAGAGGATCGCCGCGGGGGAGCGAACGCCGCGATCTCGGCAGGCCAGATGTGCGGCATCGCGCTGGGCACGCTGGCCGGGGGCATGCTCGTGGCGCGCCTGGGCTGGCGGCCCTTCTTCATCGCCCTCGGCATCCTCGGGTTCCTGTGGCTCGTGCCGTGGCTGATGGTCATGCCGTCGCGCCCGCCGGGCCACGTGCCCGAGGCATCGCCCGACGCGCCGAGGATTGCGCAAATCGCCAGGCAGCGCACGTTCTGGGGTGCGTGCGTCGGATTGTTCGGCGCGAACTACTTCAGCTACACGTTCATCAGCTGGCTGCCGCTGTATCTGGTCGACTATCGCCACTACTCGATGGACCGCATGGGCGCCACGACGGGCGCGATCTACCTGCTCGTGGCGGTCACGGCCATGATCACCGGCCGAGCGGCTGACTGGCGGATCGTACGCGGCCTCAGCACGCTCGCGATCCGCCGGACGATCTGCGCCTCGGGCCTCGCCGTCGCGGGCCTGCTGCTACTCGTCGGCATGACGTTCATCGAGTCGCCGATCTCGATGGTGCTGCTGTTCGCCGCCTATCTCGGCTGGGGTGCGTTCTCGGCGGTCCATTGGGCCGCATCGCAGACGCTTGCCGGCCCGCTCGCAGCAGGTCGCTGGACGGGCATGCAGAACTTCATCGGCAATCTCGCGGGTCCGACCGCGCCGCTCGTCACCGGCATCCTGCTCGACCACACCGGCGGGTACTTCTGGGGATTCGTCGTGACCGCCGTCATCACCACCATCGGCGCGGCGTCCTGGACGTTCGTGATTCTCGATGTGCGGGAGACCGACTGGCGCGCGGCGTAGTCGTCAAGGGCGGCAGGACTTTGTCCTCTGCAGCAGAAGCCCTGTGCAGCGGAAGTCCTGTGCTACACCGCTGCCCAATGATTCTCGCCCATGAGCCGTAGGGGAGCGGTTCGATTCACCGAGGCTTCCTCGAACGTGATCCGTGTGTGCTTGGCAGTCGGATCGGGCACCGGAATGGCGGACAGCAACGCCTGCGTGTAGGCGTGCTTCGCCGAACCGAACACCGCAGCGGTCGGCCCCATCTCGACGATGCGTCCGCGGTACATCACCGCGAGCCGGGTGCAGACGGTTTCCACCAGCCGCAGGTCGTGCGCGATGAAGAGGCACGTCAGCTTCAGGCGTTGCCGCAGATCCATCAGCAGCTGCATCACCTGGGCCTGCACGGTCATGTCGAGCGACGACACGGGCTCATCCGCGATCAGGAACGACGGATTGAGCGCCAGGGCTCGCGCGATCGCAATCCGCTGGCGCTGACCGCCGCTGAAATCGCGCGGATAGCGCCTCGCCATGGATGGCTCGAGCCCGACGAGCTGCAGCAGCTCTGCGACGCGTGCCTCACGTCCACTGCGGTCGCCGATGCCGTGAATGACAAGCGGCTCGGCGACGATCGCGTCCACGCGCATCCTCGGGTTCAGCGACGAGTATGGATCCTGGAAGACGATCTGCATCTCGCGGCGCGCCGCGCGCAGCCGCGCCGGCGCGAACGCACGCACGTCCTCGCCTTTGAACCGCACCTCGCCGGACGTGGGCTCGATCAGCCGCAGGATGCAGCGGCCCGTCGTCGTCTTCCCGCTGCCTGATTCACCGACGAGGCCGAGCGTCTCGCCCTCGTCGATATCGAACGACACGTCGTCCACCACCGTGGTCTCGTCCGGCCGACGTAACCAGCCGCGTGGTCGCGCGAACGCCTTCGTGAGATGGCGGACCTCGACGAGGCGCATCAGCGTGTCCCGCCGTCGCCGGGAATCGAAGCGAGCAGCTCGCGCGTGTACGAGTGCTGGGGCGAGGCGAACAGCGTCTTGGCCGGCGCCTGTTCGACGATGCGGCCGGCCTGCATGACCGCGACGCGATCGGCCATTCCGGCGACGACGCCCAGATCGTGCGTGATGAGGAGCAGCGACAATCCGAACTGCGCCCGCATGTCGCGCAGCAAGTCCAGGATGTCCGCCTGGATGCGGACGTCCAGGGCCGTCGTCGGCTCGTCGGCGATCAGCAGCGATGGACGGCACGACAGCGCCATGGCGATGAGGACGCGCTGCAATTGCCCGCCCGACAGCTGATGCGGGTAATCGTGCGCGCGACGCGAAGGATCGGGAATGCGCACGGCATCCAGCAGCTCGATGGCCCTGGCACGCGCGGCCGGCCAGTCCGCGCGGCCGTGCACGACCAGGGTTTCCGCGATTTGGTCGCCGACGGTGAACACGGGATTCAGCGCCGTCATGGGCTCCTGGAACACCAGCGCGATGTCGGCCCCGCGGATCGTACGCAGCTCTTCCTCGGAAAGCGCCAGCAGGTCGCGTCCACGGAATTGCACGCGGCCACCGAGGATGCGGCCAGGCGGTCGAACGAGCCCGAGGAGCGCGAGCGCCGTGAGCGACTTGCCGCTTCCCGACTCGCCAACGAGCCCCACCGTCTCTCCCGCGCCCACGTTGAAGCTGATGCCGTGCACGACCGGCGTCGTCACTGCGCCGCAGGCGAAGCCGATCGAGAGGTCTGAGACGTCGAGAAGAGGATCGGCCAACCGCTACCCCTGCGCGTCGGCCGCGATGTATTCGCCGAACACGCGCCGCATCGTGTCGGAGATCTCGCCCACGGTGGCCTTCGCCTCCACGGCCGCGAGGATCGGCGGCACCAGGTTGTCGGAGCCGCGCGCCGCGCGTTCCACGCGCACGAGCGCCGCCTCCAACGCTGACGCGCTCCGGCTCGCCCGAACAGCCGCCAGGCGCGCCTTCTGATCTCGCTCGACATCGGAGTCCAGGAGGAACGTCTCGATTGCCGGCGGCTCGTCGTCCGTGAAGCGGTTCACACCGACGAGGATCTCGTCGCCGGCATCAATGGCTTGCTGCGCGCGGTACGCGGCATCCTGTACTTCGCGCTGCACGTAGCCCGACTCGATCGCTACCAGCGTTCCTCCGAGCGCATCGATACGATCGAGCAGCGCGCGGGCATCCGCCTCGAGCTGGTCCGTCATCCGCTCGATCGTGTACGACCCCGCGACCGGGTCGACCGTATTGGTCACGCCCGTCTCAGACGCGATCACCTGCTGCGTCCTCAGCGCTATCCGCGCAGCCTCCTCCGTCGGCAGCGACAGCGCCTCGTCGCGGCCGTTGCAGTGCAGCGACTGCGTGCCGCCGAGAACGGCGGCCATTGCCTGCACGGCGACGCGGACGATGTTGTTGTCCGGCTGCTGCGCAGTGAGGGTGCTTCCGGCTGTCTGGGTGTGGAAACGCATCTGCTGCGCGCGCGGGTTCGTCGCGCCGAACCGGTCGCGCATGATGTGCGCCCACAGCCGCCGGGCCGCGCGGAACTTCGAGATTTCCTCGAGAAAGTGGTTGTGGCAGTTGAAGAAGAACGAGATGCGCTGGCCGAGCGCGTTCACGTCGAGCCCGGCTTCGATCGCCGCCTGCACGTACGCGATCGCATTCGCCAGCGTGAATGCGATCTCCTGCACCGCCGTGCACCCCGCCTCGCGAATGTGATAGCCGCTGATCGAGATCGTGTTCCACTGCGGCATCTCGCGCGCGCAGAACGCGAACACGTCGGTGACGATGCGGAGCGAGGGACGCGGCGGGTAGATGTACGTGCCGCGCGCGATGTACTCCTTCAGGATGTCGTTCTGCACCGTGCCGCCAAGGTCCGCGAGCGCCACGCCCTGACGTCGCGCCACCGCCGCGTAGAGCGACAGCAGGACGATCGCCGTCGCGTTGATCGTCATCGACGTCGTCACCTGCCCGAGCGGCAGGCCGTCCAGCAGCTCCGACATGTCCTCGATCGAATCGATGGCCACGCCGACGCGTCCCACTTCGCCGGCGGCGAGGCGGTGATCGGAGTCGTATCCCATCTGCGTGGGCAAATCGAACGCGACGCTCAAGCCGCTGACGCCCTGCGCCAGCAGGTATCGATATCGCTGGTTGGATTGCGCGGCGGTTCCAAACCCCGCGTACTGCCGCATCGTCCAGAGGCGGCCGCGATACATCGTCGGCTGGATGCCGCGGGTGAAGGGAAACGCGCCCGGCTCGCCCAGGGCCTCGTCCGAGGACCACCCGGCGAGGTCGGCCGGCGTGCTGAAGTCGCGCCCGGGGCCGTCCGATTCGGGGGGCATGGGCGCATTCTAGCGAAGGACGAGGGACGAATGACGAGGGACGAAGGAATGCAGTGCGAGTAATTGTGGCGGTCGTGTCTGTAAGCCCCACGGAATGTGGCTGTTTCGTTGACAAGGCCGGGGGCCACACGTAAGATGGCCTCCATCTTTCACGACATCCAGCCACGTGACACTCACATGGCGCCCAGGTCCGCCGCGCACCCGCCCGGGTGGCCGCAGGTCGGACGGGCAAAGGCCCCGGATCCCGGCCCGGCGGCGGTGAGGAGGGGGAACCTGATGGACGACGTCAACCGGTTCGCACGAGAGCTGGCCGACGCCATAGCTGCGGCAGCGGCCGACCACCCGAAGGTGGAGGCCTGCCGAGAGCGTGCGCGCGCAGCCGGCTACGAGATGCGAGTGAGCCTCGAAGCGGTAGTGGGATTCGTCAGCCGGGACAAAGCGGCGGCAACTCCGGGCAAGCCTGCCGCAGCCGTGCGGACAACCCCCGCTCAAGCCTTCGAGGTCACGTCCAACGATCGACGCTTTCTGCGTTCCCTCCGCATCGCCGCGGACGAGACAACGGAGGAAGTGGACAACTAGCGTCCGAAGGACGAGTAAGAGCAGAATTGCGAAAAAGCCGGAGGAGCCGCGGAGCTTCTCCGGCTTTTCTATTCAGAATCCCAGGGCGAGCGTGCGCGCGGTCAGCTCCCGGTGATCGAGGCCGGCGGCTCGGTCCAGGCGTCCGAGAAGTTCGGGCAATTCCACGCTGAAGCGCCACTCGTCGGCGCGTCCCCCCTCGGCCAGCGTTTCACGGTGCCAGTCTGCCCACCAGCGGGCCGCGCCTTTGGCGATCGGTTCGACCACCAGCACTCGATGTCCATCGCGAGCGGCCTGGAACAGCGCCGGCCGGACGGCTTCGCGTGTCTCGTCGGCAAGCTCGTTCAGGACGAACGCCGCAATCATGTCGGCCGGATCCTTCTGTCGGCGGACTTGATCGATCGGCACGCGATGCGTCGATCCCTTCAAGCCGATGGCGTGGTAGCTCCAGCGGGCCTCGCGGGCGGCCCAGGGGTTGATGTCGTAGCCTTCCACGCGCGCGGCGCCGGTGGCCAGGGCCCACGCCGCCCCCGCGGCTCCGGTCCCGCATCCCAGATCGAGGGTGATCCGCGAGAGGCGAGATTCCTCCGACGGTTCGTCGTCGCCGTGCAACAGCTCGCGCGCGATTCGATCGACGGTGATGAAGTGCAGCGGCGCGTAGAAGAGCGCAAACGCCGCGCGCTTGCCGGCGCTTGCGAGAGCCTGCCCCGAGGCGAGCTGCGAGCGGCGCTCGACGTAGCAGGACGACAGCGCGCGCAACGCGCGCGTCAGCTCCGGCATCGTCAGGTCCGCGAGGTAGCGTTCCGAGGCGGCCGCCAGCCAGCGATCGAGGATGTCGTCGGTTGTGGTCGTGTTCACGGCCGTCGCGGCGTCGGGGGACTTCCCCAATAGTAGCTCCAAAGGGAGTGCTAGCATGCCGGGCATGAAGGTCCTCTACCTTGCTCTCTTGTCAGCGCTGATGGCGGGGCCGGCTCAGGCCCAGGACACCATGCCGCCGGCGCTCACGTCGAAGATCGACGCGGCCGTCACCGAGGCGCTCCAGACGACCGGCGCGCCGAGCGCGTCCATCGCCGTCGTCAAGGGCGGCCAGCTTGTGTACACGCGCGCTTATGGGCTCGCCAACGTCGAGAACAAGGCCGAGGCGACGCCGGGGATGCGCTACAGCATCGGCTCGATCAGCAAGCAGTTTGCGGCGTCGGCCATCCTCCTGCTCGCCGAGGAAGGCAGGCTGTCGCTCGACGACAAGGTCGGGAAATTCCTGCCCGGCCTCACGCGCGGCGGCGACGTCAGCCTGCGGCAACTGCTGTCGATGACCGCCGGTTACCAGGACTACTGGCCGCAGGACTACGTCATGCCGGGCATGCTGAAGCCGGTGACCCCGGAGGAGATCGTCAACCGCTGGGCGCGCATCCCGCTCGACTTCGAGCCCGGCACCGCGTGGCAATACAGCAACACCAACTACGTGATCATCGGCCTCGTCGTCCAGAAGGCCGCCGGGCAGCCGCTGTTCGACTTCCTGCAGCAGCGCATCTTCGGCACGCTGGGCATGACGAGCATCCAGAACATCGACGAGGCGGCACTGGGCCCGGCCGATGCGTCCCGGTACACGCGCATGGCGTCCGGCCCGGTGCGCCCGGCGCCGAAGGAGGGCCGCGGCTGGATCTTTGCGGCAGGCGAACTGGCCATGACTGCCTCCGATCTCGCAAAGTGGGATATCTCGCTGATCAAGAGGACCGTGCTGAAGCCGGAGTCGTACCGCGCGCTCGAGACGGAGACGCTGCTCGTCAACGGCGTCGGGACCGGCTACGGCCTCGGCGTCTCGGTGCGCCTGCAGGGAGGACATCGCATCCTTTCGCACGGCGGCGAAGTCTCCGGCTTCACCGCGCAGAACGTCGTCTATCCGGACGATGGTCTCGCCGTGGTCGTGTTGACGAATCTCGACGCGACGGACGCGTCAGGCCGGGCGGCGGGGAAGATCGCGACGCTGCTGCTGGCGCCGGCGGAGGAACATGGTCGGATCCAGCAGGTCACCGGCATCCTGAAAGGACTGCAGCACGGGACCATCGACCGCGCCCTGCTGACGGACAACAACAGCTTCTACTTCTCGGCGGACGCCTTGAAGGACTTCGCGGCGAGCCTCGGGCCGCTCGGAGAGTTGACGTCAGTTACGCAGGACGCGCAAACGCTGCGCGGCGGGATGACGTTCCGCGGGTACCGAGCCGTGTTCGCGAAGGCCACCGTTCGTGTCTCGACCTACACGATGCCGGACGGGAAGCTCGAGCAGTTCCTGGTCGCCCCGGAGTAAGGCCGCGGAGGAAATTACGCCACGGAGACGCGGAGGAGTTTTGCCACGGAGACGCGGAGGCTCTTTGGGATCGCCACGGAGTCGCGAAGGAGTTTCGCCGCGGAGACGCGGAGGGCTCTTTGGATCGCCACGGAGCCGCAAGGAACGCGGAAAGATGTTTCGATCGCCGCGGAGCCTCGGAGACAGCGGATGAATTTTCGGATCGCCACGGAGGCGCGGAGTACGCGGAGGTAGCGCGACGAGCCCAGGAATTCTCCGTGCTCTCCGTATCTCCGTGGCTGATCGTCTCCCCGTCTCCGCGGCTACCTGCTCTGCGGCTTCGCCGCGGCCTGCGCGGCGACGCGCTCGGCGGCCTTCTTGGCGGCGTCCGGATCGCCCAGGTAGTAGCTCTTGATCGGCTTCAGGCTCGCGTCGAGCTCGTAGACGAGCGGAATGCCCGTCGGGATGTTCAGCTCGACGATGTCGGCATCGGAGATGCCGTCGAGATACTTCACCAGGGCCCGGAGGCTGTTGCCGTGCGCGGCGATGAGCACGCGTTCTCCGCGGCGGATCGCCGGCGCAATCTCGTCGTGCCATAGCGGCAGGAACCGCGCGACGGTGTCCTTCAGGCACTCGGTGGACGGGAGGTCTCTTGGATCGAGCGAGCGATAGCGCGGATCGTGCGACGGGTGACGCGGATCATCCACTGTCAGCGCCGGCGGCGGGATGTCGTAGCTGCGGCGCCAGATCTTGGTCTGCTCATCGCCGTGCTTCGCGGCGGTCTCGGCCTTGTTCAATCCCTGCAGCGCGCCGTAGTGCCGCTCGTTCAGGCGCCACGACTTCTTCACCGGGATCCACAGCAGGTCGAGCGCGTCGAGCGAGTAGAACAGCGTCCGAATCGCGCGCGTCAGTACGGACGTGTAGGCGACGTCGAACAGATACCCGCCGTCTTTCAGGAGCTTGCCCGCGGCCTGCGCTTCGCCGCGGCCGGTCTCCGACAGATCGACATCGGTCCAGCCGGTGAAGCGGTTCTCCTTGTTCCACGTGCTCTCACCATGGCGCAACAGCACGACTTTGTACATTGGCGATCCTGTTCGTCCACCCAGCACCAGGCAGGGGCAGCTGACTTACTCGAGCCCCTTGATGGCCGCCTTCCCGGCGTACTTTCCCTTCGCTCCGAGCTCCTCTTCGATGCGGAGCAACTGGTTGTACTTCGCCACGCGGTCGGTGCGGCTGGCCGAGCCCGTCTTGATCTGGCCCGCGCTGGTGGCGACGGCCAGATCGGCGATCGTCGTGTCCTCGGTCTCACCCGAGCGGTGCGAAATGATGACGCCGTAGCCGGCCTTCTGCGCCATCAGCACGGCGTCGAGCGTCTCGGTGACGCTGCCGATCTGGTTGAGCTTGATCAGGATGGCGTTGCCCACGCCCTCGTCGATCCCCTTCTTGAGGATCGCCGGGTTCGTGACGAACAAATCGTCGCCCACCAGCTGCGTCGATTGCCCCACCGCCGTCGTCAGTTTCTTCCAGCCAGGCCAGTCGTTCTCGGCCGTGCCGTCTTCGATCGAGACGATGGGGTAGTGCTTCACCCAGTCGGCGTACATCTCGACCATCTGGTCCGGCGTGCGCGTGGCCTCGCCCGACTTCTTGAAGACGTACTGGCCGTCCTTCCACAGCTCGCTCGACGCGACGTCCAGCGCGATGAACACGTCGCCGCCGGCCTTGTAGCCCGCCTTGCCGATGGCCTCCATCACGACGTCGAGCGCGTCGCGGTTCGCTTTGAGGCTGGGCGCGAAGCCGCCTTCGTCGCCGACGCCGGTGGACAGGCCCTGGCCCTTGAGGATGCCGCGCAGCGCGTGGAAGATCTCTGCGCCCGCGCGCAGCGCCTCGGCGAAGGTGGGCGCGCCGAGCGGCATGACCATGAACTCCTGTACGTCGACGCTGCTGTCCGCGTGCGCGCCGCCGTTGAGGATGTTCATCATCGGCACGGGCAGCGCGTAGCTCGACGCCGACGCCCACGCGGGATCCAGCGACGCCAGGTACGCGTAGAGAGGCTTGCCCGCACCAACGGCGCCCGCGCGCGCGGCGGCCATCGAGACGCCGAGGATCGCGTTGGCGCCAAGCCGGCTCTTCGTCGGCGTGCCGTCGAGCCCGATCATCGCCTCGTCGAGCGAGCGCTGCGTGAAGGTCTTGCCCATGACGGCCGATGCCAGCTCGCCGTTCACGTGCGCGACGGCTTTTCGCACGCCTTTGCCGAGATAGCGGCCCTTGTCGCCGTCACGCAGCTCGAGCGCCTCGCGCTCACCCGTGGAGGCGCCCGAGGGCACCATCGCCCGGCCAGCCGCGCCGCCCTCGAGCGCCACTTCCACTTCCACCGTCGGGTTGCCGCGCGAATCGAGGATCTCGCGGCCGTGCACCTTCGCGATTTTCACTGAACGCCTCCGGGCGAGATGAGTGCCGTTGATTGTCTCGAGATGAATGGTCCGCGGACCAATCTGCGGATGTCGTTCGCCTACGGCTGTCTTCGTCGGGAGCACTCGACACTCTTGCACCCGGCACCGCACCTGGCACTCAACACTTAGCACTCAACACTTAGCACTCAACACTTAGCACTCAACACTTAGCACTCAACACTTAGCACTCAACACTTAGCACTCAACACTCAACACTTAGCACT
>Ga0065712_10067777_pt1 | contig 40087 bp, 55 predicted proteins | sample MisRhiReplicate1_FD_59099 | JGI IMG/M metagenome (GOLD analysis project Ga0065712, IMG submission 59099) | Miscanthus rhizosphere microbial communities from Kellogg Biological Station, MSU, sample Rhizosphere Soil Replicate 1: eDNA_1 v3... | ecosystem: Host-associated > Plants > Roots >...
GCCCGAATTCGGCGATGATCGGCGGCGATGCGGCGAGCGGCGGATCGAGCGGCCGCGCCATTGCGCTGCTGCAGCAGGCCGGCCTGGCCGGGCTCGGCCCCTACATGTTCAACCTGCGCGGCTGGAAGGTGCGGGTTTATCGCGCGCTGTTCAATGCGGCGCAGAAGTACTGGACCAATCAGCGGTGGATCAGGATTACCGACGCCGAGGGCCAGCCGCAATTCGTGCAGATCAACGAAATGCTCAACGGCCCTGATGGCCAGCCATCGGGCATGATGCGAAACGCGATCGGCGAGTTGGATGTCGATATCATCCTCGATGAGGGCCCCGATACGATCACGCTGATGCAGGACACTTACGAGGCGATCTCGCAGGCGTTGCCGGCGGTGGCGCCGATGCTCACCCCCGGCCAGGCCACCGCGGTGATGCGGGTACTGATCGAAACCAGCCCATTGCCGGCCGACGTGAAGAAGACCTTCCGCGATGCCGGCGAGCAGGAAGGGCAGCAGCCCGATCCGAAGACGCAGGAGGCGCAGGCCAAACTGCTGCTGCAGAAGCAAGAAGCGGATGCGCGCATTGCCAGCGATCAGCAGGCCGCGCTCTCGCAACGGGAGATCAAGCGCGAGGCGGCGCAGTTGGAATTGCAGCTTGAGCGCGACAAGGCCAACAATCAGATGGCGATCGAGCGCGACAAGGCGCAGCACGCCATGGAGATCGAACAATTCAAGGCCGGCAAGCAGGCTGAACTGCAGGCGAACGAAGCCGCGCTGCAGTTTTCCACCGGCCAGAACATCTCGCGACCGGCAGCGATATAGCCGGGCGTTCGGGTAGCGCAGTCAATACCCGTTTCCGCATCGTCCAGGCGACATTGGGCGTCAACGTAGCGCGGCCACGAAACGGTCGAAGGAGAACCTATGAGCACAGAACCAGCAGGCGGTACGATCAGTGGCAACAGTACCGATACCAACACCATCACTGATCGGCAGTTATTCGACCACGCCATAAGCACCCCCGATCCGACGCCGGCTCCTGATACGTCACAACCGTCGTCATCGCAGCCGTCATCGACACCGTCGCAAGGACAAGCGTCCGAGCAACCGGCATCGACGCGGCCCGATCTGCAGCAGGGCGCGCAGACGCCCGGCCAACCGCGCGACCCGCAAGGGAAGTTCGCGCCCAAGCCGCAGGGGCAACAGGGGCAGCAGCACAATGTGCCGCTGGCGGAATTGCTGAAGGAACGCGACGCAAGGCAGCGTCTGGAAGCGCACGCATCAGAATTGACGCGCGCGGTGATGGACCTGCAACAGCGTCTAAGCCCGCAGCAGCCGCAGCAGCCGCAAGGACCGGAAACCATCTTTGACGATCCAAGGGCGTACTTGGATCAGCATGTCATGCAGCCCTTAAGACAAGAGGGCCAGATGTACATGATGAAAATCAAGGATGACGTGAGCCGCACGCAGGCCAACATGCAATTCGGCGAGAATGAAGTTAACGCCGCATTGACCGACATGGGCCGCATTCGGCAGACCCCGCAAGGCAACTTCGTCTTCAATCAGATCATGCAGAGCGGGCATCCTTACGGCGAGTTGGTCAAATGGCATCGCACCGTTCGCACGCAACAGGCGATCGGCGCTAATCCGCAAGCATGGTTGCGTCAGCAGCAGCAGGCGTGGGCCGAGAACGAAAAGGTCCAGGACTACGTCATGCAGATGCGCGCAAAGCGTCTGGGTGCTCAAAAAGGTAATCCGCCCAATGTTCAACTGCCGCCGTCGCTGTCGTCGGTTCGGTCGTCATCCGGCCGGATGGACAACGGTGGCGATCTGAGCAGCGCAAGCCTCTACGATTTCGCCACCAAGTAAACCGACCGCCCTTCCGACAGGAAGCACCCGCCCTTCGTGGCGGGTTTTTTGTTGGGCGCGGTCATAGCAGAAAGGGCACACGGCCATGGCCGTCACCGACATCCAGGCTAATAACAAACTGATTAAGTTCACCCAGGCGATCAATCGCGAGTGGGTGCGGGAGAACATGTTCTCCCCGTACATGAGCGATGATGTCAACGCCATCATCCGCCGCCGCATGGAATTGAAGGCCGGCGGTGAGGTGATGAACATCCCGCTCGTTACCAGGTTGCAAGGCATGGGGGTATCTACCGGCCCCCTAGTAGGTAATGAGGACAAAATCGACGATTATGGATACCGTATATGGTTAGAATGGGTGCGCAACGCGGTGGTCACCACCAAAGCCGAAAGCCAGAAAGATAGTGCCGACATTTTCGGCGAGGCCAAGCCGCTGTTGTCGGATTGGCTGTCGGAGGTCACCCGCGACGAGATCATCGCGGCCCTGATGGCGCTGCCAACGGAAAGCCAGCCGGCGGCCGGCGTTCGCGTCAACGGCATCCAGTACGATCTGAGCACGGCGGCGCAGAGGAACACCTGGCGGCTCGATAACGTCGACCGCATTCTCTACGGTGCGGCGACATCGAACTCGGCCACCGACCACGCCACATCGCTGGCCAACGTGGACGCCACCGCCGACAAGTTCACGGCCGCCAACCTGTCGCTGCTCAAGCGTGTGGCGATGGGCGCCAACCCGCGCATTCGCCCCTACAAGACGCGCTCGGGCTATGAGTACTACGTTGCGTTCGCCGGCCTCAACGTGTTCCGGGATCTGAAGATCGACCTGCAGGTCGTGAACAAGGACGCGCGCTCACGCGAGGGCCGCGAGGTCAACGGCGCACCTGATAACCCGCTGTTTCAAGATGGGGACCAGATCTACGACGGCGTGATCGTCCGGCTGGTGCCGGAAATCTCGCTGTTCGTGAGCAACGTCTGGACCTCGCTGAAAACGGCAGGCAACGGCGGCACCCGCGTCGAGCCGGTGTTCCTGTGCGGCCAGCAAGCGGCGGCAATAGCGTACGGTCAGATGGCCAAGCCGACCTTCCGCAAGGAAGACGACTACGGCTTTATCACCGGCACCGGAATCGAGGCTGCATACGGCGTCGGAAAGATCTTCAAGAAGCATCCAAAAGCCGGCACGAAGTTGGTCCAATGGGGTGTCGCGACCGGATTTTTCAACTCGGCTTCGGACTGATCCCATTTATCCGAAACACTCGAATAGGAGAATGCAACCATGGTTGCTAACCTGATGACCAACACGCCGGCCCGCGATGCCTTCAACAACTGTGTGCAGTCCGTCAACGGCCGCATCACTGCGGGCGCCGGCGGCCCGGCTACACTGAGCGTCCAGATCGGCACGCTGCCGGCCGGCGCGCTCATCCTCGGCATCAACACCAACGTGGAAACGGCACTGGTCGGCACCACGCCGACCTTCAACGTCGGCACCACTGCGGCCGGCACCGACATTGCCGCCGGCATTGCGCTCACCGCCGGCACGGTGGTGACACCAGCGGCGGCGGCGCTCGCCAACCCGCTGACGGCCGACACCCAGGTGTGGGCCAACATCACCGGCACACCAACCGCCGGCGATGCCTTCGTCACCGTGCAGTTCATCAAGCCGGTATCGTAAACATGGCCAAGCTGACCTGGCTTGGCACCGAAGACTATCGGGAGGGGGAAACCCCTCTCGAAAGCTGCGTGTGGTGCGGCGTGCTGTTCACGGCCTTCGACAAGGTCGAGGTGTCAGACCAGTGGATGATCAACAAGGCCCGCGGCAATCGGTTCTTTCGGGTGGAGGAAGGCAACGGTAGCCCGCGCCCTGAAACATGGACCAACGATCCGCCACCGCCACCGCCGCTCGATGATCCGCCGCGCTATCCCGACAACCCGCCGGACTATCCGCCCGAGGACGATCCCGATCGCGAGCCCAGCAAGAAACGGCGCGGACGGCCGCCGCGCATAAGGGACAATGGCAATGGCGATCAGTAATTACACCGAACTCAAGAACGAATTGTCGGCCTACCTGTTTCATCAGCGATTGGCCAACCGCTATGATAACTGCACCCAGTTGTTCGAAACCGCGGCCAATTCCCGGCTGCGAGTGCTGCCGATGGAGGCGGTCAACATCTTTCAGACCGCCACAGGTTCGGTTACGCTGCCGCCCGACTATATCACCTGGCGCACGGTGCTCTGGATCAGAGGTGGCATTCCGCCGGCATCGCCCGATAGCGGGCCGCCCTATCAAGGCATTGAGGTGGATTATGTGCACCCCGCATATCTGCGGAATATGAATTCATCGACCCGCCTCGGCCAAGACCCGGCGCTTTTCACCATCGAAGGCAATCAGTTTCACGGCCGCACTTTGCCGAACGACGGCAACCACGATTTCTACGAATTCCACTACTACGCCAAGATCCCGGCGCTGGTTGCCGCCGGCACCAATTGGCTGCTGACCGAATATCCCAACGCCTATCTCTACGGCGTGCTGACCGAACTCGCCGCCGTGCAGCGCAATGCCGAAATGGCGCAACTCTACAAGGCGCGGCGCGACGAAACCTTTCAGGAGATCATCCAGCGTTATGCCATGACCACCGGCGCCACCAGCGCGAAAGTGCGAACGGCGGAGTATTACTGATGCTCACCAAAATCTTCGACGACGGCGGCGCCGAGATTGCCGAGATCGAGATATCGGAAAAGCAGGCCGGCGTGCTCGAGCACGGCGACCAGATCGTCGTCATCTATCACACCCCGCAATTGCTGCGGCATGTCCTCGGCGAGCAGGCCGGATCATTCGAACTCCACAAGCGCGGGCAATTCGTGATCGCTAAGGACGTGGACGGCATCAAGCGATATGCCGGGCTGCAAGACGCCATCAAGCATGCGCGGGAACGTCCATGAAGCCGACGCCGATTGAATTTGCCGAATGGAAGCCGGACCTGGCCACGCTCGACACCAAGTTCGCGTCCGACGTGGAGAACGTGTTTGCGGGCGCCAATTCCTACCTGCCGTTTCCATCGCTGGCGCCGTTCAGCGCCGCATCGCTGTCCGATGCCGGCAACGACAGCTTCACCAAGATCCTGCTGCAGTTCGACGGCCCCACCACCACCATCACCGACAATAATTTTGGCGGCGCCGCACATGCCTGGACGGCGGCCGGCAATGCGACCTGCAGCACGGGCGATTTTCAATTCGGTGCCGCATCGCTGCTGTGCGACGGCGCCGGCGATTGGGTCACAACGCCGGATCATGCCGACTTCGCGCTCGGGACGAGCGACTTCACCGTCGATTTTTGGATCAAGCCAAACTTTGACTTCGGCCAACTCAATATTTTTGGCCAGTGTGACGCAACGCCAACGGCTGCATCATTTAGCATCGGTGCTTATCGAACCGCAGCCAACAAGTTGGCAATGGCATGGGGCACGGCGGCGGGCACCAGCACAATTTTCAGCACTTCCAATGTCACGTCGCTGACCGGCTGGACGCATGTTGCCTTGGTTCGCATAGCCTCGTCCTTCCGGCTGTATATCAATGGGGTGCAGGAGGCGTCAGCCGGCATCGGCGGCGCTATCAACAATTCCAGCAACGCATTCCGCATTGGTGCATTGGGTGAAGTTACCAGCACGCCGATGAGCGGTCGCATTGACGGCTTTCGTTTAAGCGTCGGCAAGGCGCGCTGGACCAACACATTCGAACCGCCGCGGGTGCCCTACTTCAATGCCGGCGGCCGCGTGTGCGGCCTGTATTCCGCGCGCACGGTGGACGGCGGCTGGAAAATGTTTGCCGGCACCACCACCAAGCTGTTCTCATGGTCGCTGGCGGGTTGGGTTGATATCAGCCGCACGGTCGGCGGCGCCTATAACGTGGCGCCGAATGATTTGTGGATGTGGGAGCAGTCAGGCGACAAGGTCGTCGCGGTCAACAGCAACGACTTTCCGCAAGTGGCGCCGGTCGACGGCAGCAGCGTCTTCGCCAACCTGGCCGGCGGGCCGCCGAAGGCCACCAACGTCAAGCAACTCGGCGACTTTCTGTTTTTATCGGGGCTGGCACCCGGCACCACCACCGGCACGGTGCCGATCGCCTGCAACAATCGCTGCATCGTCTGGTCGGGCATAAACGACATCACGATGTGGCAACCCGGCACAAACTTGTGCGACATGCAGGAGGCGCCTGACGGAGGCCCGGTCCAGGGCGTTGCTGGCGGTGAGATAGGTTATGCGGTCCAAGACCGCACCATTCGCACCATTCAATTCATGCCGGGCGACACCACCTATATTTTCAGTTTCTCGCGGGTGCTGCACGATCGCGGCTCGGTGAGCAAGTACGGCTTCGCGTCGATTGGCAACGTGCTGTATTTCGTTTCGGAGGACGGCTTCTATTCGATCAGCGGCCAGCAGGTAACGCCGATCGGCGCCGACAATGTCAACGAGTGGTGGCTGGCCAATACCGACGCTAGCAGGCGCAACGTCATCCATTGCCTGGCGGGCGTGAACAAGCCGCGCATGGTCTGGGTGATGCACAATTCGACCGCCTCCCCCATGTACGATCGGGAAATGATCTTCGATTGGTCGAACGGCCGATGGACGAAGGCCGGTGTTGTCGCGCAAGTCTTTGGCCTGTTGTCAACGGCTGGGCTCGACCTCGACACCACCGGAGCGGAATTGAATGATGCCTGGCTGGATGTCGAGCCGCTGGCGCAATCGCTCGACAGCTTTGCCTATATCGGCGGGCGGCCGCTGATCGGCGCAATTGATCCCAATGGTTATCCCTCGACCTTGTCCGGCCCCAACATGGCGGCAACACTGGAAACCGGCGAGGTGCATCTGGTGCCGGGGCGCCGCGCCTTCGTCAACGAAGTTTACCCGGTGGACGACGCCGCCTCGGATGCGCCAGGCGAAATTGTCACCGGCACCCGCGAGCGGCTGCAGGGCGGCGCGCCGTTCTGGACGGTGCCGGTTCCGATCGAGCAGACGGTGGGATCGGCCTTCGTGATGACCTCGGCGCGGTTGCACAGGTTTCGGCGGCTTATTCCCTACGCCTCGACATGGACCCACGCGCAGGGGGTGGCGGTCAGCATGCAACCGGATGGCGATGGCGTCACGTCATGACCGAGGATCTGCGGCCGCCATACCGCATCGCCTTTGATACCGCGCGCGACCCCTACGCTGCGCGCAATGCACTTGGAATTCTTGGCCCTGGCGGAACGCTCGTTCCCGGCGGCGGTGGCGGCAGTGGAGCGCCGCTCGGCGCGCAATATATCGTCGCGGCGGCCGATCCAACGCTGACCGCCGAGCGGGTGCTGACCAATACGGCGACGATAACGTGGGATTTCACGACGCCGGGGCAGGCAAAGGCGTCGACCGCGGCCGGCGGCGGCAACGTATCGAACAGCGGCACGCCCACGGCCGGGCAATACGCCAAGTGGGTAACGGCGACCACAATCCAGGGTGTGGCGCCGGCGATGGTGCTGGCCGACATCGGCGCGCAGCCCGCCGGCAACTACCAGCCGCTCGATGGCGACCTCACTGCCATTGCGGCGCTCGCCGGCACCAACGTGATCTACTATCGGTCGGCCGTCGATACATGGACCGCGGTAACGATCAGCACTGGCCTGTCGTTCAGCGGCGGCGCGCTCTCCTGCACGGTGAGCACGGCGGGATCACAGCCGCTCGACGCCACGCTGACGGCACTCGCCGTCTACAACACCAACGGGCTGCTGACGCAGACGGCGGCCGACACCTTCACCGGCCGCACCCTCACCGGCCCGGCGGCCGGCATCGCGGTCACCAACGGCAACGGCGTGGCGGGCAATCCGACCTTGGCGCTGGCGGATGACCTGGCGGCGCTGGAGGCGCTCGCCGGCACCAATACGATCTACTATCGCAGCGGCACCTCGGCCTGGACCGCGGTGACGATCGGCACCAACCTGACGTTTGTCGGCGGCACACTGGCAGCAACGGTTCCGGCGGCATTCATCACCACGGTAAGTGCCCCGCTCTCGGTCACTGGCACCACGCTATCGATCGACCTCACGGCCTACTCGACAACCGCGCAAATTGCCGCCGCTTATCAACCGCTCGACGCCGAATTGACTGCCATCGCAGGGCTGACCAGCGCGGCGAATAAAGTACCGTATTTCACCGGCAGCGGTACGGCGGCGCTATCGACATATAATGCCGAGAACGTGGGAACGTGGACGCCCACACTAACCACTGCCACCCCTGGCGATCTCTCGGTTGCCTACTCACAACGGATTGGAAGTTACATCCAAATCGGCAAATTGGTTATCGTTTGGCTTAACGTTGCCACAAGTACATTCACCTGGACGACTGCGTCAGGGATACTTCAAATCACCGGATTGCCGTTTACGTCATCCTCGGCCATCAACTTCACTGGTGGAATGGCTGACACTTCCGGTATTGTATCCGTTCCCAATACTTACTCCGATTTTGGTATAAACGTGCCAACAAATTCGGCCCTTCTGCAAATTATCATGAACGATAGATCAACAGGGCTTCGCGGATTTGTTAACGTAAATCCGCACACCACGAGCGGCACCAATCTGATCATCCGCGGCAGCATCATGTATTACACCGCCTGAGGGGAATTCATGGCCACTGTATCAATGACGCTCGGGCCAGTATCGCAGAGCAAGACCATATCGGCCGATCACCTCAATCGGTTCCTGGCGGCGTTGCATAGTATGTATGCGGGCGAGGGGCAGTTTTCCGATCAGCAAGTGGCCCAGAAGTGGATCAACGACACGCTCAACGGCATCAAAACGATAACGCATCAGTATGAAGCCCGAATGGCATCGGCCGAAGCCGTGGATGCAGTCGACGAAATCGACCTGACGTGAGGTAAACAAATGCCCGGTGAAAACATCCAAGACTGGTCGGTGACTGCGGCCAACAACGGCACCGCCGACAGCGCGATCAACTGGGCAGAGGGTCAAGCGCGCAACACCGTGAACAATTCCGCGCGCAGCATGATGGCCGCGCACGCCAAGCAGCGTAATTTGCAAAACGGCTCGATCGTCACGTCAGGCACTGCCAACGCGCAGGCGTTCTTCTCCGGGCTCAACTACACCGCACCTATTCCAACCGGGCTGCGGGTGCTGCTCAAGATCGGCCCGACGCTGACCAATACCGCTGCGGCCACACTCGAAATGGACGGCCTCGGGCCGGTTGCGATCAAAAGCATCTACGGCACCCCCCTGACCGGCGGCGAAATGTTGGCCGGCAGTTATGCCGAATTCCTCTACGACGGCACCAACTGGTTGCTGCTGCGCGCGAGCCTGCGGGTCAATGTGCAGAAGTTCATCGCCAGCGGCACCTATACGCCAACGCCGGGCATGGTGTACTGCAGCATCGAGGTGATCGGCGGCGGCGGCGGCGGTGGCGGCTGTCTGGGGGCTGGTGCCATGCGATACGGCGGCGGCGGCGGCGGCGCTGGCGGATATTCGCGCAAGCTGGCGAGCGCCTCGGATATCGGCGCCAGCCAGGTTGTCACCATCGGCGCGTTGGGCGCCGGCGGCATCAATGGCATCGGAAACGGCGGCAATGGCGGCAATACCAGTGTCGGCTCGCTGTGCCTCGCGTACGGCGGCAACGGCGGGCTCAACTATTACGGTCCAGGGGGTGTTTTTGGTTATCCCGGCGGTGGCGCTGCGGTCGGTGTCGGCGATCTGGCAGTGCCAGGTTCTGCTGGCGAATTCGGTAAGGTCGATGCCGCCGCCGCCGTCTACTTTATGTATTATCCCGCCGGCAGGGGCGCGAGTTCGATCTTCGGCGGTGGCGGCGCCGCTCAAATCCTCAATAGCGGCGATGCCGTGAATGGCTTGGCGGCCACCGGCTACGGCGCTGGTGGTGCGGGGGCAGAGGCGCACAGCAACGGCTTTAACCTCCAGGGCGGCAACGGCTCGCCCGGCTTTGTCCTCATCACCGAATTCAGGACGTAGGGGTGCGCCTCGTTGCCGTCCCACTGACTGAGCACGAAGCCTGGGCGCATCTTTGGTTGCCGTTCTTGCCGCGCATTGCGAAGCGGTCACATGAGAGCGTGGTCGACCTGCTCGGGCAAATCCACCGGCGCGAGGTGCGGCTGGTGCTGATCATGGACGGCGACAAGGCGCAGGCGCTGATCGGCGTTCGCGTCCATCTACAAAACGGCAAGAGCATCGGCGACCTGATCTGGGCGGCTGGATTTAGCCGCGAGCAATGGCAGCAACTATTGCCTGAACTCGAGCAGATGCTGCGCGCTGCCGGCTGTGTCATGTGCCGGCCGATCTGCCGCCCCGGCTGGTCGCGCTATCTCAAGAAAAACGGCTATCACTTGAAGCACATCATCATGGAGAAACCGCTATGAGCAGCGGCGGCCAAACCCCAGTTACCCAGCAAACCCAGCAAACCCGCGACCCATGGGCGCCAGCGCAGAATAATCTGCAGCAGTCGCTCAACCTAAGCCGGTACTATTCGGATAACGATGTCGGCTATCAGCCGTATACCGGGCAGACGCAGGCGGGGCTCGATCCCAATTTCACGACCGGGGCGCAGGGTCTTGCCTACATGATGACCCCGGAAGCCTACACCGGCTCGGCCGGCGTCAACGCGGCCCGGCAACTGGGCTTGCAGCAGATCCAAGACGCCGGCGGGACCAACCCCTATCTGGAAGGCCTCCTCAACACCAGCAACCGGCGCATCAGCGACAAGATCAATTCCAGCATGTCCGGCGCCGGGCGCTATGGCTCGGGCGCACACACCGATGTGGCGGCCCGCGCGATGGCCGAGGCGGCAAACCCGATCTTGGCGGAAGATTACAGCCAGGGCCTGCAGCGCGCCGGGCAATGGGCGCAATTGATGCCGACGCTGGATGCGGCGCGAATGGCGCCGGCACAGTCATTGATGGGGCTGGGGCAGTATTACAACGAGCGCAGCCAGAAGGCGCTCGACGATCAGATCAAATTGTTCAACGCGCAGCAGGCGCGGCCATGGGAGCAAGTGGCCCGCCTCAACGCCATTGCTGGCGGTGCCGGTGGCCTCGGCGGCACCCAGTTCGGGACGCAAACCACACCGATCAATCAGCCATCGACCATGCAGAAACTGTTCGGCGGCGCGGCCGCGGGCGCGGGCATTGGCGGCTCGTTCGGCGGGCCGGTGGGCGCCGGCATTGGTGCGGTCGGCGGCGGCCTGCTCGGGCTGCTCTGATGCCCTCCCCCAGCTTGTGGGATTTGATCCGACCTCCACCGCCTAATCCATTCGGGCCGTTCAACAGCCGGGTGACCTACTACGCGCCCGGGCCTGGCGATCGTATGGAGGGCGGCTTCGAAACCTCACGGCCCAATCCAGGGACCGGCCGGCGCGAGCCGTCCACGCTCGATGACGTTCGACTAGGGACATCGCCATTCGTGACGCTGGCGGGTGATCCCTCCCGCTACGGCCAGACCGTCAAGATGGGGCCGCTGACCTACACCAGCCCGCTCGATCAGAAGTCCTACACGCTGCCCGACGTGACGGGATACGTGCACGACACCGGCTCGGCGTTCCGGGGGCGGCCCGACAAGCTTGATGTCGCAGCCGGCGACTACCGCGGCTATAGCCCGCAAGCAGCATCGGCAGCGGTGCAGGCTGACGCCGGCCGCCGCACGGTGATCCCGTTGGAGGGCGACGAAGCCGACCGGGCGCTGCGGCCGATCGGCATGCCGGAAGCATGGCGGGCGACCGGCGAGGGTGAGAGCCCGACCGAAACCGCCATGGCATCGGGGCCACCACAGCAGAGGCAGAAGACAATGGCGAACAGCCTCGTAGATATGTTCAACCCCAGGGATGCCGCCGGCGAGCCGTCGAGTTTTGCTGATGCGCTGCAAAGCCGGTCGAATTCGCTGATCGGGCTCGGCCTCGGTCTGCTGCAGCCATCCAACCCGCTGCAGGGGCAGAGTTCCTGGGGCAATGCGCTGCAAGGTTTCCAGGCTGGCGCCGGGCTCGACGCGCGCACGGCACAAGCCGCAGCGGCACTCAAACAGCATCGGGCCGATCGGGCACAGGCGCAGGCCAATCTGCAGATCACCGACGCTCAACGCGCCATGCGCGACGTGCTCGGGCCTAACGCTACGCCAGAGCAGCAAGGCGAGTTCATGAAAAACTACTACGCCAGCAAGACCGATCCCGGCGCCTGGATACTCAAGGACATCATTGACCCGCGTGATCCCGAGGGCGAGCGCAAGATCACGGTGCAGGAGCACAATCGCACCGGCCAGATCCGGCCGCCGCAATTGCCGGATCAGGGCGGCACCGCAGCCGCTGCAGCGCCGGTCACCAATTGGTCCGGCGCCAATGCGCCGGTCTACGGCAAGGGTGCCGGCGGCTTCAGCGTGCCGCCCACGGCGGGCGCGACGGCTGCAGCGCCTCGTGGGGCCGTCACCATGCCCAACGGCGAGGTGGTGACACCGCCACCGGGATTGAACCAAGCCGGCCGCAAGGCGTGGACGAACCACATCGCCACCACCGCCGCCAAGGTGGCATCCGGCGAAATGACCGAGGCCCAGGGCAACTCCAACTTGTTTGCCGGCAAGATGGAAATTGCCAAGAGCATGCTGGACCCGGAAACGGAAAAGAAGGGTCTGGACCCGGTATGGAACCGGGTTGAACGCTACGGCGGCTGGGTCGGCAACACGCTGGCGCTGCCCAACGACTACAAGCAATATCAGACCGCCAAAGACGCCTTCCTCAATGCGTTCCTGCGGCGGGTGTCGGGCGCGACCGTGCACGACGCCGAATACTATCGCGAGGAGAAGGTCTACTTCCCGCAGCCCGGCGATACCCCCGAGCGGATCGATTACAAGCGGCAACTGCGTGACGACGCCATCATGCGGATGAAGCAACAGGTTGGCCCCGGCTACAAGCCGCCACCGTTGCCATCGAAGAAGCAGGACGGCGAGGGCAGTGGCGGCGGCTCCAGCGGCACGGTCAAGTGGGGCCGTGATGACCAAGGCAATCCGGTGCCGATGCCATGATCGTCGAATTCGAGGGCCAGAAGCACGATTTTCCTGACAACTTCTCCCAGGACGATATTGCCAAGGCGCTCGGACAATACAAACCGACCACCACAGGGGAGGCGGTCGGCCGCGGCATCATGCAGGGCGCTTCGTTCGGGTTTCGCGATGAGGGGCAGGGGCTGATCGAGGCGGGTGGCGGTGGCGGCCCGGAAAACAAATACAGCCGGGATGCGCTGACCAATCTGGGCTACCTGGCGCGCGGCGCCTATCGCAAGCTGGCCGGCGATCCCGAGGCTGAGGCCCGTTACAAGGCGGCGACCGAGCGCGAGCGCGCCTCCACCAAGCAGATCGAGCAGGAGCACCCCGGCGCCTATATTGGCGGCCAGGTGGGGGGTGCGCTGGCCACGCTCCCAGTAGGCTTCGCAGCCCGCGCGCCGACCATGCTGGGCTGGGGCGGCCGGCTGGCGGCCGGCGCCAAGACGGGGGCGCTGACGGGCGCGCTGACCGGCTTTGGCGAGGGCGAGGGGCTGGAGGGAAGCCTCAAGGGCGCGGCAATCGGCGCTCCGGTGGGCGGCGCGATCGGCGGCCTCGCTACGCCGGTGGTCGAGGGCCTGGCGCGCGGCGCCGGCGCGGCGATCTCCTACCCGGTGAGCGTGGCGCGCGGGCTGTTCACGCCGGGCGATGCCAGCGAGCGGGCGATCGGTCGGGCGCTGCAGCAGGCATCGCATTCGGACCCCACCGGCATCAACCGGATCACCACCGGGCAATTCGTCGGCGGGCAGGCGCCGGCCGATGCGGTGATCGGCGATGTGCTGGGCGAGCCCGGGCGCAAGCTGGCGCGATCGGCGGCCAATATCTCGCCCGAAGCGCGCGAAACCATGAACCAGGCGCTCAATGCCCGGGGCGAGGCACAGGGCGCGCGGGCAATTTCGTGGCTGGATAATCAATTTGCCTTTCCCAACGCGCACGCCCAGCAGCAGGCGCTCGACGCCACCCGGCGCACCGCAACCAGCCAAGCCTATCAGGCGGCCGAGCGGCAGGGTGCCGGCGGCCTGTGGACACCGGAGCTCGAACGGCTGGCCAGCAGCCAGGGCGTCAGTGACGCCATGCGGACGGCGATCAAGACCAGCCAGGATGAGGCGGTGCGGCGCGGCATGGGGGGCTTTAACCCCAAGATCAGCTTCAGCCCCAGCGGTGTTATCCAGTTCAACCGCGGGCCGACCGGCGTGCCGACCTACCCGGATCTGCGTTATTGGGATCAGGTGCGCCGCGAATTGAGTGATGCGGCGCGCAAGGCGCCCCGCGGCAGCGAGGAGGACATGCGCCTGGGCGGCCTGGCCACCGCACTCAATGCCGAATTGGACAGGCTGGTGCCAGCCTACAGAACCGCGAGGCGCACGGCGGCCGGCTTCTTCGACGCGCGCGATGCGCTTGAGGCCGGGCAGAATTTTGCCACCCAGCGGTTTGCCAACAACGAGGCACGGGCGGCCCTGGCCGGCATGAACACCACTGAGCGGGCGCTGTTTCGCGACGGCTTCATATCCCGCACAAAGGATGTTCTGAACGCCACCAAGGACAACCGGGATATCACCAAGATTATCGGCGCCGATGCAGAGGCCCGCGACAAGCTGGCGATTGCGCTCGGCCCGCAGCGGGCGCGCGAATTCCAGGCCGTGCTGCACGCCGAAACCATCATGCAGAAGCTGAAGGAGGCAGTGCAGGGCAACTCCTCGACCGTGATGCAACTGCTGGGGGCGGGCGCTGCGGGGGCCGCTGGTGGCGGTTATCTCGGCTTTGACCCCACCACCTCGGGCATCACCAGCGCGCTCGCCGGCGGCCTCAAGAAGGGCGCTGACGCCAACATGGCGCGGCACATCACCCGGCTGATGATGTCGCGAGATCCGGCGGTGTTGCAGGCCGGCATCCGGCAGCTTGCCCGCAATGCCCGCAATCTGGAAATCATGCAGCGGGTGAGCAATGCGGTCACCCGCGCTGCCGCGCAGCAGGGGGCCGAGCGCATCCCCGGCCGCCAGGCCGGCGGGCCGGTGGAGGAGGATCGGCCCTATGTGGTGGGCGAGCGCGGCCCCGAAGTGATCGTGCCCGACCGCGACGGCACCGTTGTGAACAACGACGAGGTTCGGCGTTATCTGCGCGCGACCACGCAGGATTATCCCAAGTTCGGCCGCGGCGGCATTCCGGTCAATCCAGAGGCGTTTACGGCCGCGCTTGCGGGTTGGCCCGAGAGCAGCAACATCGAGGACCGACGCCCCGAGCGTGCCGCGGCAGAGGCGCAGGCAGCACGGGAGGCCGCCGCCGCCAGGACGGGCCGCAGGGGCCGGCAGGAGGGCGCTGGTACACGTTTCGTGGAGGGCGGCTACGGTATCCCCGCCGTCATTGGCGGGCTCAACGAGGGCGCCCGGCGGGCGTTCGAGGAGGGCGGCAAGATCCAGCACTACGGCAACGAATATTACGACGCCGGGCCGGTGGTGCAGCAGGCGATCGGCGCCGCGGGCGCTCCGCTGGTGGCGCCGGCGATGGAAGGCGCGGTGCTGGGCGCTGGGGCAATTAGGCGGGCGGCAATTCCCCAGGTCGCCAAGCCGGCTCTCAGATCACCCGATACCCCGCTGTTCGACTATTCCAAACTGCGCGAGGTGCCTGACGTGCCGCAGCGCGATCTGCAGCGATACGATGCACCCCGCGGCGTGCCCGAGCGCACGCAGGCGCTGGCCGACAAGGCCAATGTTGCGCGGGTGAACGAGGTGGTGAAGCGCGGCGCCGAGCAGGGCGGCATCGAGTGGTACAACACCGATCCATTGCGGCAGGCCTTCATCGAGGCGCGCGGCCCAGAGGGCGAGGCGGCCTACCGGCAGTACCTCGACATGGTGGCGGCGACCTCACCGCGCTCCAAGGTTGCTGAGAACGCGCGTAATGCCGCCTATTACTACGGCCTGGCGCAGCGCGGCGAGCCGCTGCCGGCCAGGGCCGGCAATGCGTTGGTTGAACCGCTGCCGTCGCCCTACGGCCACATCGCCCAGCGGCTACATGTGCAGAACGCCAACAACGTCTTGAACGAGGGCGGCTGGCCGGTGTTGCAGAACCCGAAGCCGGCAAGCTTCGTGGAGAACCTCGCCGGCAATCAGATGCCGGTCACGGTCGACACCCATAACGCGCGGCTGTGGGGCATGACCGACACCAAGGGCCGGCCGGTCAATAAGCCGGCCAAGACCGAATACGGCTTCATCGAGCGGCTACAGCAGGAGGAGGCGCGCAAGCTGGGGATGACGCCGGCGCAGTATCAGGCCTCGGCCTGGATCGGCGGCGGCGAGCAGACCGGCCTGAAATCCTCGGCCGATCCCTTCCTCAAGGTGTTGGAGGATCGCATCCGGCTCACCGCGGCGAAGACCGGCGAGAGCCCGCAGGACGTACTGCACCGTTTCATCATGGGACAGAACGCACCCGGCCGGCGTGGGCCGCTGCTGAGTGTGGCACCAGTGCCGGTCGACACTAATCGCCGGGATTAGTGTCCTCGACGCGATAGCGCAGCCGCAGCGCCACCACCTTGAGCGGGGGCGGCTTGCGTGCCTTATCACGCTCCTCCAATCGCCAAAGGCCATTGGTGAACCCGTGACGCTTCAGCCAGCGTGCGGAATGGGGTTTTGGCTTTTTCCTCATGTGGCCAGACTACCACAATCTGTGACCGGGAGGCAACCATGGTCGAGCGCATCATCTATGCCCTGATTTATCTATGCGGCCTCGCGCTGTGCTTCTACCTGATCGTCTGGGTGCTGGGCGCGATCGGCATTGTGCTGCCGCACATGGTGATCGTGATCCTCGGCGTTGTGCTGGTGCTGGTGGCCATCCTGATCCTGTGGCGGCTATTCGCCGGTTCGGGCGTTCCGTTGTGGCCATCATGAACCAAGAGCGGTTTATCGGCATCGTCGTCGCCTTCACTACAGTGGCCATCACGCTTGCCATGCTCGCGTTCTTTGAACGCGAAGCAGTGAGCAAGGTCGCCTATGACTGCATCGAGCCGACCGAGCGCGAGCGTATCCGCGACATTGCGCTCAAGGGCATCGATGACGGCCTGCAGAAAGCGATGACGCACCTATTCGACATCTGGCAGAAAGACCCCCAGCACGATCAGCCGGCCAGGGCGCAAGTAGGAACCACCAACGCTATCAACGCTCACAATCGCGCGCGCAAATTTGCGCTCGATTGGCAACCACCGTCCTGCTCACCGGAGAAATGAAATGGCAATCCAAGTTTTGAATGGTCCGAATATTTCTGCGGGCGAGAGCCTGTCGGATGCGCTCGACTGCAGCGCCGGGCGCATCATCAAGATCACCATGCCGAAGCTGTGGACGTTTGCCGACATCACGTTCCAGACATCGAGCGACGGCGTCGGCTTCAACGACATCATGAAGCCAAACGGCCAGGAGGTGTCCTGCACGGTGTTCGCCGGCACCGCCATCATCGGCATGGACACGGTGACCGGCTTCCTCAAGATCCGCTCTGGCACGCGTGACCGGCCGGTGGTGCAGGAAGACATCCGCACCTTTGCCATTGCGATTGACACCGGCGCATCGGCGCCGGCCGGCAATGAATTGCGGGTGCGGCTGCTGGGAGGGTTTGCGCCATGAAGGTTGTCATCAGCAGCGGCCACGGCAAGCACATCCGCGGCGCCTCGGGCTACATCGACGAGGTGGACGAGGCGCGCAAGGTGGTGGAAACCGTTGCGGATTATCTGCGCGAGCAGGGCGTTCAAGTGACCACCTATCACGACAACGTATCCGACGATCAGTCCGAGAACCTGAACCGGATCGTTGATTTCCATAATGCCCAGACCAGGGATCTAGATATTTCGGTTCACTTCAACGCTTACGAAACCACGCAGAAGCCGATGGGCTGTGAGGTGCTTTATGTCAGTTCGACCGGCCAGGAGATTGCCGATGAGGTGGTGGACAGCATTTGTGAAGCGTCTGGGTTGATCAATCGCGGCCCGAAAAAAAGAACCGATTTGGCCTTCCTCAATGGAACGGAAGAGCCGGCGATTTTAATCGAAACCTGTTTCGTGGACAGCCAAGCTGATGTGGACATCTACTACCAGAACTATGATGAGATCTGTGCCGCCATTGCTGGCGCCATTGCCGGCGAGGAAAGCGAACCCGGCCCCACGCCCGAGCCGCCGAGCGATGTGCTGTTCGCGGCGGAAGGCACATGCTCGACTTTCGGCGGGCCCGACGATACCGGCGTGTCACCATCTGAAGGACTCGCGTTCTTCTATGAGGAGGAGGATGCGCCCTGGCTATTCCTTGAGGATCAGCCGCCGGCAACCACCGGGCTCGCCCGGCGCATGGACCCGAGCGTGTTCTATGTGGCGTGCAGATGGGACTACGACATCACGCCCAAAGACATGCTAGGCCACAGCGGCCAGATGGCGCTGGTGACCAACAAGAAGACCGGCGTGCAGCGGCTGGCGCACCCGGCCGATTGGGGGCCGCATGAGGCTGAAACCGGACGTGCGGCGGATCTTTCACCGGCCCTCGCCAAGAGCCTTGGGGTGAGCACCGACGATGTCGTGTCGGTCGTGTACCCCTGGCACTCGCCTAGTTAGGCGCGGCCTGCTGGTAGTTATGATCGAAACCGAGCACGTTGCCCTGGCTGTCGCGCGAGGTGTCATCAAGGATGCAGTATATCTGCACGCGGCGCACATCGGTCGATCGCAGGATCGTGCCGGCATAGGCGTGGGCGGTGTCGAGCGTTTCAAAAGATTTGGCGCGCTGGTCCAGCTTGGTGCCTCCGACCTTGCGCCATACCATCACGACGAACGGATATTTCGGGATCATCGTCTGCCCTCTTCTACGCATTAGAATTTTCAACGTGCGTTCCAGCCTGATGTTCTCCTCTGCCAGCCGGACCAGTTCGGCGCGCAGGCGCTTGATGGTGTCGCTGGCGGTGCTCACGGCTTGGGCTCCAGTGCGCGGCTCATCGCAGGATCAACCCGAACAGTACAAAACCGAACGTAAGTAATTGCAGAAAACAAATAGTTGCCAACATCAGCCTATCCTCGATCCTCATGGCTTGGGCTCCAGTGCGCGGCGGGCAAGCGTCCTGATCCACGGTGGGACGGCGTCGTCATCGGCCAAGGCTTGCAGCGCCGCACGCAGCCGCGCGTTGTCGGCTGCATCTGCCCTGCCAAGTTTTTTTATTCGATGGTAGTCGGTCAGGGCATCGTTAAGCCGCTCGATCTCGTCGGCGGCCTCCCGGCACATCGGGAAGATGTCACCGGATGGATCGCGCAGCCGCTCGACAATGTCGGTCATGGGGGTGCCATATCCAATTGGGTTGAAGTGATCGCGGCTAGTCATCGGCGCTTCTCGATGGTGCCATCCAGCTTGCGCTTGAATGGCCCGTCGCGGTTGGTCGCAAATCCTGATCGCTTATGGATACCGCGATGCTTACGTCGGATGCGCCGGCCTTTTGCAATGTCGCGGATATCTGCTCTAGTTTTTGTGCGATGGCATCCGCGCAGCATGCAAACACAATTCTGCAGTGTACTGTCGCGGCTGATATCCCAGGGAATTCTGTGATCGTAGTCGATCTGTCCGACGACAAGCGGTCTTCCGCATCCGCACTCACAGAACCCCCCGGATCGTTCATAGGCTTGATCCCTAATCTTAGTGCTGAATTCAGTGCGGCTCACGCCGGTGGGCCTCCCAACTGCATTCGCGCCCAGCGCAGTCGCGCCCCCCGACCGAGGCTCTTGGCACGCTTGCCGCTCTTGCCGCGCCCCTTGCCGGGCCGGCCGACGATCGAACGCACGCGGTGGGGTTTGAGTTCGATGCTGATCGGGCCATCGCGCTCAATCATTTCGAGCAGTTTGGCTTGCCCGCCGCGGGTGTCGTTGAGTTCAGCCACCTTGGTTGCGTTGTGTTCGTACACAAAGCAGTCGGAGGGCAGGCCAAAGGCATTGCGCTTGCTCGGGATGAATACGCGGGTGGCGTGGAAATCCATGCCCCCGACCACTGGATGCGGAAACGACTGTGCATGTGCGATGGTGCAGATGGCGCCGGCACAGATGTCGGAGCGGCCGGCGCCGCCAAGCTTCATCGACTTGCGAACATGCTCGGCGGTCAATGTGATGGTGACGGGCCGGGTGGAGTAATGCACCCGGGCCATAGCCTTCTTGATCAGCGGCGGGCTTTTGTCGGTGAACGATAGCCGGTACAAAAACGGGTGGCGTACCGTCGCCGTTGTCTTGCGCTTCTTTGCCATATTGATCCTCCTGTTCTGGCAGAACAGCGACACCATATGTCACGCCTTGTGATCACGCAAGTGGTCGGCCGGATCGTCTGCGAACTTGACGCCGCGCTTGGTGCCTTCGGCGAGGATGAATTCCAGAAAGCTGATCATGTCGCGCTTGAGCATTTTGCTGCTCTGGTTGCCGTAAGGAATGAAGGCCTTGCCATCCAACGCCGGCAGGAATTCGATCTCCTGCCCCCAGGCGTGCAGCAGGATCGCCTTCCAATGTTCGGGATCGTAGTAGCGGTCGCCGTGTTGGAGTTGCTGACTGAATTCGGTGAGCATGGCCCACATCTTGGCGTTCTGCTCTGACGAGCGCCGCTCGCCCTCCTCCACCACCATCATCTTGTAGCAATGGCCTGATGTGAACGATTGCTCGGCCAGCCGCGAAAACCTCTCCATCGGCTCCAACTCCGATCCATTCCACACAAAGAACATCGGCGGGGGCGCGGTCATTGCTCATTTGCTTTCCGGTAAATGTGCATGGTGCTGCGCAAGCCGTCGATGAATTCGTTCAGGTCGACATCATAATAATCGAGCAGCCAGACGACTTGGTACGTCATCACGGTGATCACGTCGTTGACGGCTTGGCCGGGCTTGAGGCCGCCCATCTTGTAGAGCTCCATGCTGTCGGCAAACCACTGGTCGTGCTTCTCCTTGATGCGGTCGAGCAGATCGTTGCGCAGGACGTTGCGGATGATCGGGATGCGGTCTTTCATGCTGCCGCCCTCTGCCCATAGGCGCGCACGCGCGCGACCATGGCCTGTAGTTCGTTGTTGAAGCGGGCGAGTTCGTCCATCAACATGTCGATGTAATCCTCGTCGCGCTCGGCACGCCGCACGAACATCGGCATGCCCGGCCAGTACACGCACAGGTCAACCCACTTGCGGCCGGTGACCAGCAGCGCACCCTGGCATTGCGCGATGTGCTCGGGCGGAAACCGATCGGCGTCGTGGGTGGCAATCAGCAGTTCGGGCTTTTGCGTCTTGATCTCCAGCACGCCGTCATCGCCCAGCAACGCATCCGGGCTGCAGCCAACATAGGCCCGGCGCACGAAGCCCACGCGCGTCGGCCGGGTGTTGTTCCAGCCGAAGATGTAGTTGGCGCGCGCTTCATCCTCCATCCGACTGCCGCGCTCCATTTCCGGCGAGCGGAATGTTTCGGCCGGTTGGCCGGTGATGATCTCGCCGGCAAGGCGGCGCATGTAGGTGGAACGCACCTTGCCCTCGCCCTGCGCTTTCACATCCTTGAAGCAGGAAGCGGTTGGGATGCCCAACCGCGCCTGATACCATTCCGGCGAGCCCTGCTCGCAATCGATGATCTCCACCGTCATTGCGTTTTCCACTTGGCGGCGCCCGGCGACTTCGGCCATGCGATGATTTTCTGCCGCAGCATTTCGAACAGCGATGCCGGCACCTCAGCCAGGGTGTCGTGGCCGACCGACTTGACCAGCAGTTCGATCCACTCCTGCTGCACGTCGGGATCGCAGTATTCGCGCGCCTTCTCCCACACGTATTCCATCTGATCGGCGTTGAGCAGTTCGCCGGTGGCCTTGCCGCGGCTGGCGGCGTTGCCGTCGTCATCCTCCACCGCGATGTTGAAGATGCCGAGCAGCAGATAGCGGCGGCCGTAGGTATAGGCCGAGCCGGTGGCGTGCGTGCGGGTCATCACGTCATTGCCGCGAGCACCTTTGCCATCGCTGGGCATATCGATGTGAAACGTGCGCTTGTAGCCGGCCTGATGCGACAGAAAGGCGAGCACCCGCATCCAGCCGTCGCCGAGCGCAGGATCGGCCATGCCGGTATCGAATTCGATGACGATGCCGTGCTTGGAGTAGACCGGGCGCACGGCCTGGATCACGGCCGCGAGCGTGGCGTATTTGGAGCGGGTGGAGGGGTTGCTGGCGTCCTTGGCCACCGGCTCCAGTTCCTGCTCCACCAGGGAGCGGGCGCGGATGTATTCCTGCTCGGCGAGGTCGGCCTCGATCTCGCGCTTGAGGGCATAGATTTCCCGCACGCGCTCAAGCGGCATAGACACGTCGCGCAGAGCGCGCTCGAACACATGCAGGATGGGCGGGCCTTCGTCCTGCTTGGGCGGTATCGGCGCGACCTGTTGCAGGCCGGCTAGGCGTTGGGCTTCGATGGTCATTTTCGTTTCCTCTTGCTGGCGGTAAGTTCCTCGCGCACGACCGCCCTCACGGCGGCCATCAAGGCTTCGGCCTCGGTCGCGATCTGATGCTCGATATATTTCTTGAAGCCGTCGCTGACGTTCCAGAAGTTGCCGCAGTGCTCGATCGCTTCGACCATGCCGGTGCGGCAGGCTTCGCGGATCATGGGCCTGAGCCTGTGCTCGCGCATGAGGACGTGCTTCGGCTTGCGCTGTTTCTTCTTCACAGCGGGATCTCGTCGTTGAGGCCGTCGACGGCGCCGCCGCCCATACCGGTGAGGTTCTCGCCCTTGTAGACAAGCTTGCCCTTGCTGGGGTTGAGCAGCCGCTTGCGCTGCGCGACCAGCTTCTGCAGTTCATTGGCGGCCCTGAACAGCTTGCGCTGCCAGCGTTCGATCGCCTCGGCGTTGGCGGCCAATTTGCCCTGCCGGCTTTCGATCCGCATATCGACGCGCTCGGGATCGTAGTCGGTCATAGGTCGCCCCTATCCAAGATGGCGCGCGCGGCCGATTGCCATTCGATGATCAGATCGCGAAGCATCTTTTCGCTGGCGTTGACCAACCATTGGTCGTCAAGGCCGCCGACGTTGCATACTAGGTCGATGAGATCGCTGCGACGTTCAGCCGAGGTCGAATGATCCGGCTCGTCATCGGGCGGGCGCTCGTCATCGGGCGAGGCTAGTTTCCAGTCGTCATAGGTGCGGTATCTGGTGGTCATGACGCGCCCTCGGCCTTGGCGATGGCGGCGCGGGCGATCTTGACCGCGTTGTCGGTGCGGTTGTCGATCTTGCCCGGCTCGCGGTATGCCGCCGGATGTGTTGCCAGCAGTTCGCGTACGGCTTCTGCAAGATCGGGCGCGGCGGCGATCAGGCGGGCGTTGGCCTCGCTCTCTGGAATGCCGGGGTATTCTTTGAGGCTGAACAGATAACGGCCTTGGGGACTATCCTGCTTCAGAAGGGTGGAGGTCGTCTGATTGACGGCCTTCCACGGCCCCGGTGTGTGCTTGCTCATCACTCCGCTCCATCCGATGTGATGCGGGCCAACTCGGCTTCAACGAGGGCCTCTGCGGCGTCTTGGCGGGCCTGCTCCACCTGCTCGCGCAGTTCCTTCACGCGCTCGCGATCCAACGGCATCCCCATCCCGAACTCGGCGATTTCGAGCCGGATCTGGAGGGCGCGAAAGTGTTGTTTGGGGGTCATGACACCTTCTTTATCGGGTTGGCTTCGATCCAGCGCATTGCGAGATCGAGCGATGTGGTCACATGGAGCGGGTATAAAAAGCAGCTATTTGCAAAAACCTTCACGATCGGCTTGTTGGGATTGCCGTTCGTTTCAACCCTTCTGCCGAGATAAAACATGTGCTGGGCGCGGAAGTGTTGTTTGGGTGTCATAGCGCCGTCCTGCATTTTTCGTGGCGGGCTTGACGTTCGGGAGATAGCCGCTTGTCAGCCGGGCCGGTGTAGAGGTGGGCATATTCGCTGGTGGTTTCGATCAGCATCGGCGAGAACATGCCGCCAAACTTGACCGGATAAATCTTCTTCACGGCATTCTGTGCCTTGCGGAGCGTATCAGCCTCAACGACTGCGCTGAGATAGTCGATCTGGTCGGGGAAATCGCCGTGGCCATATTCCGGAGTGTTTTCGGAATACTGCTGGCGGAAGATGAGAAGATACTTGGTCATGACACCCCCTCCAGCTTGCGGATGAGGGTGACGAGGGCCTCGGTGCCGGCGTTGATCGGGGCCTGCAGTTCGGCGCGCTTGGTGTCGTCCGTTACGTTGGCCATCTGCCAGCCGATCGACAACCCGTTGAGGGCTTCGTAAGCTGCGTCGAGAATTTCTTGGGTGGTGGCGGTCATTTGTCCTGCTCCCGTTTCGATGTCCCCTTATGTCACAAGCTGTGACCCATGTCAACAGGCAACAATGCCGGGGCGGCGTGCGTCACCACCGCCCCGGGCCATTGTTGCGGGAACCTTACGAATGGCGCTACATATACCACAGCTTGAAAACAACAACAGGATGTGGCATGCCTCGACGCATGATCATTGCTACCGCAACCGAGGCCATCAACGCGCTGGGCGGCACCAACAAGGTCGCTGCCATTTTCGGCATCAGTTACCGGGTGGTCAGCAATTGGCACACGCGCGGCCTACCGCCGGATACCTACTACGAGATGGCGCCGCGGCTGACCGCCCAAGGCTGCAAATTCTCGCCCTTGCTGTTCGCCCAGAAACTCGGCCGCACTCGCCGGCAACGCCGGCGGGGCCTGCCGAGTGCATCACTCAGCCCATAACCACAGGAGCCAGCATGGCTGACCGATTGACCGATCTCGTGCTCGGGCTGCAACGCATGGCCGAAAATGCCCGGCTGCGCGGCGATGACCTGCGCTACCTGCAGGAGCAGGAAACCCACGATCATCTGCAATGGCTCGATCAGCAACTGGAAATGGTCGAGAAGGTGCGCGCCGTGTTCGTGACCGAGCGGCAGCGGTTTTCACCGCGCGAGCGGCTTGCTGACGACAAGATGCCCCGCATCGTCAAGCAGGGCCCGAAGGAAGCCGCCGGTTAATACGACCGACATTTGGGTCAGCCTGACCCCGATCGAAACCGAATTCTGCGACCAACTCGCCGTCGACATCCAGGCGGCCCGCAAAGCCTCGGGCTCGCGCCACACCAACAACCGCCGCGTTACCCCCTCGCAGGCGCTGGCCGGCCAGATTCTCGGCACCCGCACCGAGTGCGCGGCCAAGACCTACCTGTGGATGACCGCCTGGCACATCGAACTGCTGGCGCAGATCATCACCAATATCTGCGACCTCGAGCACCCGCGCATACTCATCGATGTCAAAGGCGTGCCGTTCCACGATCGGCAACTGATCTCCCCCGCGGCCGCGATCAAACGAAACTGGGCCTATCTGCTGGTGTCGGCGCAGGAGCACCCGCGCTACTGGATCAGGGGTTGGTGCTATGGCCATGAACTGGCCGCGGCGCCGCTGCAGGAACTGCAGCCCGAGCGGTGGTGCCACGCGCTGCGGCCCCACGAACTACGGCACCCAAGCGAACTCCTCGCAATATGTAGTGGCTGAGAATTTTATTCTCACAAGCCGCCACGTTATCCACAGGCGTGTCACGCCTCGTAACCATTTCCTGTTGTGCCATAGCAGCAAGTCAGAAAGGATCAGGGGCTCGCGTGCGTGCTTCGGCGCTCAATAATGGCGCGCCCGCACGCGAGAATGAGAGGCGAGTAAGACCAACCTTAAGTACTCCCCAGAGGAAGACCGGCCCCTACAGCAAATAAGCCGGGTATGCCCCGCCGGAACCGCTCCCGACGGCTCGACTGCATAGTCACAGTGCTGAGAGATAAACGGCCACAAACTCCCCCGCTACAGGGCAGGTGCTCTGGGGTAGGCGTCAGGCCCACGATACGGGCGGCCGATAAAACGGGGCTGAAATTGTGATCCCTGGTCTACCGCCACACCCGCAGCGGTAGGGTAGGGTTTCGGGAGCCGGGGTGCGTCCAAAAAACTTGTAACCAACTGGTTAGTTCAAACTTGTAACCAACTGGTTACTTCGAGGAGGAAAAAACCATGAAAGACAAAGGCTTCTGGTTCGCCAACGAAGAAAAGAACCGACGTTACCCACCCCGGTACCAGCACGATCCGATCCCGCCCGGCCAATCCTTCGAGGAGCTCACCGCCAAGCACGGTCGCCCGAACGGCCCGTTCGATAAGGAACGCCAATTGCCATACAGTGCGGTGGGCAAGTGAATGTCCTCGACCTCTTCAGCGGAATTGGTGGATTTTCCCTCGGCCTCGAGCGTGCCGGCATGCGAACCGTCGCCTTCTGCGAGATTGATCCCTATTGCCGACGTGTCCTCGCCAAGCACTGGCCAGATGTCCCTGTTTACGACGACGTGCGAACCCTCACCGCCTCGAGCCTTGTGGCCAACCCCGACTATCAACGGCAATTACAATCGCAAGGGTGCGAGCGCGACCAGTGGGGATGGGCTGGCGACTGCGGTATTGATCTCATCTGCGGCGGCTTCCCCTGCCAGGACATCAGCACGGCAGGAAAGGGCGCGGGAATTACAGGCGCTCGCTCGGGACTATGGGGCGAGTACGCCAGAATTGTTGGCGAGGTACGACCCCGCTACGTCCTCGTGGAGAACGTCGCAGCTTTGCTTGGACGGGGAATTGAGCGAGTTCTCGGCGACCTGGCCGCGCTCGGGTACGATGCGGAATGGCACTGCATACCAGCTTCCGCCGTTGGTGCGCCTCACCGACGCGACCGGGTCTGGATTGTGGCCCACGCCGCGAGTGTCGGACATTGCGGCGGGCCGGACGCTGGTGGATGGCAAGCGGATCAGTCCATCAGGGGTGTACGGGGCCAATCTGGCGGATGCGGTGCGGATGTGGCCGACGCCAACGTCGGACGACAGCAAGCATGTGACCAGGGCGGGCGGCGATTACCAATCCCTGACGCGCTCGGTGATGTGGCCCACGCCGCAGAGCAGGGACCACAAGGATTGCGGCTTGAATACCGACTATTCATGCGAGCGGATGATGAAATGGAAACTGCCGGGGTCGGTTGGTGGGGCACTGAACCCGACGTGGGTCGAGTGGCTCATGGGGTTCCCGCTCGGGTGGACCGTCTGCGAGCCCTCGGCAACGCCGTCGTCCCGCAAATCCCGGAAATCATCGGTCGGGCAATCATGAGGGCCAACCCATGAAACGCTACGTCATCATGGCCAAGGAAAACTACCCCGGCGCCACCATCAAGGAAATCTGCCGCTGCAACTCCAACCCAAACGATATCCGCAATGCGCTGGCCGACTACACCGTCACCGGTTCGCTCGGAACCCGCATCTATAAATATAACCACATTGAAATCCTTGACGTTTCCCCGAAGAAGCCAAGAGAGGCTCGCGCCCAAATGAAAAAGCCCATGAGAAATATTCATGACCATTCCGGTAAACCTGATGCAAATCAGATATTAAGCGTGTTGCAGCAGGTCGACGCCATGAGGGCAGGTAATGGCGAGCAAACGCCGAGGGCGACCTCGGAAGAGCGGCCAACGCTATCGCAACGGCAACCTGAGGCCGAGCCGTGAGCCGGCCGTTTCCCCCGCGGCGATCGCGGCCACGCAGCCCCACCGCGCGGGCCTTGGAGATTGTGCGGCTGACCAAAAGGCCGAGAGCACATTGGGCAGAATGGTCCTCCGCGGTCAGATTTCCCCAATGCAGTACCTCGCCGGCCAACGCTACGCCGCGCAGTGGCGAGCCTATCTCGCCACCCTCGATGGCCCCAGGAGCCCGCAGCGCGGCCATGGGCGCGGAAATCCCTGCGGCGGGTGTACCGGAGCCGACCGAGGTGACCGATGCGCCTGTGACCTCGCCAGGCGATTGTGGAGGCGATCCGTTTCTGTCCTATCCCCCGCGGAGGTGGTGGTGACGGCGCGGGTGTGCTGCTGGGAGGTCGCGTGCCCGGCGGGCATGCTGGCCGTGCTTTGCAGTGGATTGGACGCGCTGGTGGAAAGTCTAGGATTGACAACGCGGAACAAATCACCGCACGTTGAAAACCTCAATCCCAACTACGTCTGAACTAGCCCAGGAAGTGTGCGACCTCCTCGCGCTGGCGCCTGGGTAGCGGCCGGCGGCCCCCATGTCCTGGCGCGGTCGCCGGCTCGTTTCATGAGGGCAGCATGGCAACCGAGCAGCAGCCGGGCGATCGTATGCCCAACTACGATCACGACTATGACGGTCGGCCGCCGGTCGGCTGGCACGACGACGATCCGTTGCTGGAGCGGCTGTGCCGCTATCATCCTGACCTCATTCCCGATGCATTGCGGGCCAGGTTTCGCACCGATTATGCGCGCGCGCGCGCGCCTGCTGTGGCTGCTGCACTATCGCTACATCCAGCTTGATCTGCGGATTGTTAGCCCAGGATTGATCTAGCCGTGGCCGTGTTGATCTAGCCTCGGCCATGGCCTAGCGCCGGCGGCTCTCCCGCAATCCCTGGGCCGCCGGTTGATCACTTGTGCTTGCGTACCGGCTTCTTGGCCGGCTTGAAACCAGGCTTCACGGCTGCGTGCTTCACATGCCGCTTGGAGGCTGACGACCTGGTGCGGTTGGCCTTCTGGTCGTGCTGGGCCCGCAGGTCATCGTTGGCCTCGCGCTCGGCCGCGGCATCGTCGGCCTGCGAGCGGTGGTGGGCGTCGTCGTGCTGCTTGGCGCCCTTGGCCTCCTTCTGGTGCTTGGCCTCATAGCCGGGCTGATGCTCGGGGGCGCGCTGCGGATGTGCGCTCGGCTCCTGCCGGCCGCTGGCCTCGTCGGCGCGGTGCTTGGGCTCGATCGGCTCGTACGGCTGCTGCGTGCCGCCGGGGCCTTGCGCCCAGTTCTGCGGCTGCTGGGTGCCGGGCGGGTGGTGACCGGCTGCTTGCGGCCGCGAATGCTTGGGCTCGGCCTGCGGGTTGTCGCTGCGGGCTCGTTCCTGCTCGTTTGCTCCTGGCATGGTTGCCATTGGGTATCCTCCACCGCGGGGATCGCGGTCGGGAGGACAATGCGCCACGGGGCGCGGTGTTCAAAATTGGACAGACAGCGGGATGATGCGGTGCGAGGATGGCCCGGATCGCACGGGCCTGCCGGACACCCCCCGGCTGGCGTTTGCCGATCAGACCGCCGGGTTCGAAGCGACGGACAGCCGCACGGCGGCAACGCGACCGACAACCGACTTGCGAGCAGGCGGTGCCGGGGGCAGGCCGGCTCCGCCGATCGTCAACACCGTACCCCTTAGCAGGTTCCGCGCTGTCACGCAATGTGTCGGGTTTCCGACGCAACAGGATGTGACAATCCTAGCCGGCGTGTATATGCTCGATGCATGCACCACAACGTCTATACGTTCTTCTCAGTTCATAACTGCCTCGACGAGGAGTTCGACGCGCCCGACATCGCGGCCGACCATGACCTGTGCCAGGCGATCGTCGCCGGCCGGATGGGGCTGCACCCCGAGGCATGGAGCAGTCAAAGTGCGCTGACCGCTGTCATGCCGCTGGGGTTTTATGGCTATGAGGAAACGCCGCCGGCTCATAAGCCATACGAGCGGGTTTATCACCCCTCGCCGGCCGACCTGAAGGCGGCCCGGCACTGGCCGCGGCCGGTGGAGGAGCCGCCGCCGCGGCGCAAGCCAGGACCAAAGCCGAGGCCACAGTGGCACTGGGTGCCACCGGCCGATCGGTATCCGCCCGAGCCGCCGGTCACCGGCAACGTGCAGTTAACCTGCGACGACTGCAATGCGCGGTATCGGCTCACGATGTATTACCGCGGCAACCGGCCACATGTAGTGCAATCGATCCGGTTGATGGGCAAGACCGAGGGTTGGACCTGCATTGCCGGCACCGATCGGTGCCCGGCCTGCTCACAGATTGCCCCGCCAAAACACGTAGGCAATGGCGCAGGCACCGGCCAGGGCCACGAATAGCACCGCTAGTGCGGTCAACAACACCGCCACGTCACCCGACATTCTCACAAGACCCACAGCGCAATCATCGCCATCATGACGTACATCAGCCCGCCGGCGAGCGCCCCTTCCCAGCCGGCGATGATCCAGTAATAGCCGACGCAGACGAACCCGAGCGCGACCAGCAGCAAGTCAATGCGGCGGATGCCGCGGCTTACGTTGACATCACCCCATCGGCAGAATGCATCCCAGGAGGACGCGAGGCGGCGTGGGATTGTGATCCGCATTGCTGGCGCTCCAGTTTATCGAGGCGTTTCTGCAGGGTTCGCACCTCGGCCAGCAGCCAGGTGATGCAGCCATCCTGGGCGTGCAGCCGTTCGAGCATCTGGCGGTGCAGCCATTGGCGGCCGGGCTCGTCGGGATTGTACTTCTTGGTGGGCATGGCGGTCCCCGGGCAAAAGGGTGAAGCCCGTCTTCGTGAGATTAAGTGGCCCCGCCGGCCAGAGGTGCTAACCGGCAGGGCCGTGTCGCCTAGGCAGTCATGAGAACCTAGGCAACGGCGTTGCGGCGTCGGCGATGCAGGCCGAAGAGGCCGAGGCACGCTGCGATGACGCCGGGAATGCCGGCACCCGCGATGGGGCCGGGGACCACTGACGGTTCGAAGAAGAAGCTGTCCGGCCCATCAGTAGCACCAGAGATGCGCGCAAAGAACGCAAACTCGTGATTGGGGTTGATGCCAGCCAGCGAGAGGCCGGTCAGCGTCATGTCGGGGAACCCGGTGCCGTTGTTGGTGGCGAACAGGTTGCCGTCCGAGCGGTTGATAAACGCCGCCAGTACCGTCTTGTCGGTCACGTCCAGGAAGAAGAACGACTCCAAGGTCTGTCGGGGTTGACCGTTGGCCATGTTCACGTCGATGCCGATGCTGAACGTCAGCGCCGGATCGAACGCCTGCAGGAACGCACCGCCGTAATTGACAGCGCCGAGCGTGTCCGGGCCGAGCGTTTTGTCGACAACGCCAGACGAGAAAAACGGCAAGTTGCTGGCATTGCCGGTGTTGCCGAAATCGTTGTAGCCGAAGCCTGCTGGCTGCAACGGCTGGTTCTCGCCGCAAATGACGCACGGCAGGTTCTTCACTTGATTGCCGGCCGGAACGGCGTTGGTGAGCGTCAGAGTGTTGACGCCGTTGAACGACCAGTTGAAGCCGCCAAGCGTAACGTCTGCGATATCAGCCTGTGCTGGCAGGGTAGCGAGGGCCGTTCCCGCCAGCAGGAGGGCCGCCAAGGTTAGTCGTTTCATCTAGGTTTTCCTTCTGTTGCTACAGTAGCGCGGAAACGCTGTCACGTTGCGTGGGCCAGCGCCATTTAATTCTTTTGGACGGGGATTGATTAACGTCACGGGCTGTGACAGGTTCTCCTGCTGTTTTGGCAGGAGGGATTATGAGGACCACGCTCCTCGCCGCCGCAATCGCGACATACGGCACGTCTGTCGCAGCGCAGGAAAGCACGCACTACAAGACCTGGCCCGAGGCGCTGCGGCAGGAGGTGCCGATCCTGAAGGAACTCGCCAAGCCGGCCATCGGTGTCAAGCCGGTGCCGGTCGAGCGAGCCCACCAGGAAACCACCATCATCATCAAGTTCGGCCGCGGCGGCCTGATGCACGAGCATACGTTGCGGTTTGCCGACTACCGGCTGACCAAAGCCAAGGTGGAGGTTCGCGGCCCGTGCTATTCGGCCTGCACCATCGTGCTGGCCTATGTCGGGCCGGACCTGCTTTGCGTCGCGGAGGGCGGCCTGATGGCGTTTCATCAGGTGCGCTCCAAGGAGAGGGGCGAGCCGATGCCGCTCGAAACCCAGTTCCTCTATTCGATCTACCCGCAGCCGATCCGCGATTGGATCGACCGCCACGGCGGTTATAAAAAACTGCCGCTCGATGGCTTCTGGACGATGTACGACCGCGACCTGTGGGCGGTGGGCTACCCGAAATGCTTGTAAATGCTTGTAGGTCATTAGGAGGCGGCGATGGCTGACGGCTACGATCCGCGCATGCTGCAGATGGCCCGCATGGGCATCAACATGATGGGGCCGCAGGCCGGACCGTTCGATCGCACCCAGCAACCCAAGCAATGGTGGGAGCAGCCGTTGCCGCAGGCACAGCAGCGCAACGATGACAAACCCGCTGGCCAATTGGCCAATCAGCCAGCCAATTCGCCAAAACCGCCCAGCATGCTCGACATGATGATGGGCCTCGGCAAGATGACCCGCCCCGAATATGACAAGACGATCGCCGGCCAGGGCGGCCAGGCGCAAGGCTATGCCATGGTCAGCCCCTGGGCCTGGCTGGGCAGCATGGGCATGCCCGGCGGCGCCGGCTGGGGCGGTCCTGGGGTGAAGTGAAAATCTACCGAAATCAAACGAGGTGACGCCATGAGCATGATGAACGAAGGCGGCCCGCCTCCTGACGAGGAAATGGCGCCGGGTGACGCCACCGAGCCGGGCGAAATGTCGGAACCGGGCGAGGGCAAGCAGCCGCAGGACGCGGTCAACTACCGCGCCGGCACGCCGCTGAAGAATTGCGGGCTGTGCGAGCATTTCGAGGGTGTGCCCGGCAAGGCGCCGGACGGCTGCGAGGCTGTCGATGGCACCATCAGCCCGTTCGGCTACTGCGATATCTATGTGAAGCAGCAGAACCCGTTCGGCGACCAGCACAAGTACACGATGGGCGCCGGTGGCCAGGTCACCCCCGCGGGTGGTGCCCCGCCCGGCCTGACGCAGATCGGCAGTAAGATGTATGGCGGCTGACCGCGAGGAATTCGAGCGCACCTGGCCCTGGCTGGATGCTTCGCTCGCCTCGTTCGGTCGAACCCACGGCAAGGAAGATATCTGGCGCAGGATCGCCGCCGGCAGCGCCAAGCTGTGGCCGGCCGAGCATGGCGTCATCCTCACCAACGTCATCGAGCACCCGATTGGCTACCGCAGCCTGAACGTCTGGCTACAGGGCGGCGACCTCGATGCGCTGCTGCCGATGCATCCCGAGGTCGAGCAGTTCGCCCTTGACCGCAAGTGTGCGCGGCTGACCGGCGGCGGCCGCGACGGCTGGCTACGGGTGCTCGACGGCTGGCAGAAAACTTACACCCATCGCGAGAAATGGCTGGTCGATCCGCCACCGCATTTGAGGGCCACGAAATGAAACACTGGGCCGTTGAATTCCAGCCCCGATCGCTGTGCAGCTTCGACGGTGGCCCTGATGGCGGCCCCGGCGGCGACAGCGGCGGTCCCCCTAGCGGCGACACCGGTGGCGATTTCTTCGGCAGCAACGACGGCGGCTACTACGGCACCAACGATAGCGGCAGTTTCTTCGGTGGCGACACCGCCCCGGCCAGCCCGACCGGCGGCGATAGCTGGACCGGCAGCGAGAGCGGCGCCGGCACATTCGCGGCCAGCAATTCCGGCGGCTATTTCGGTGGCGACACGTCCAGCAGTGGCGGTGGTTTCATTGGCGGCCCCGAGGGCGGCGGCGGCGGTGAGGGCGGCTTCATCGGCCCCAACAGCGATTTCGGCTACGCTCCTGGCGACGGCTGGGGCCCCTCCGGGGGAGTGGATTTCGCCGGCAGCAGCATGGGCTTTGGCCCCGCCGGCGCGGGCAACTTGGGGTTTGGCAATGCCATCGGCCCGGCAGGCTGGGCCACAGGTGACTTCGGCCTGCAGGGATATGGTGGTCCCACCGGCACCGGCGCCGGCCCAGGTTCCACCGCCTCGATTGGCGGCCCCCAAGCCTATGCACAATCACCCGGCATTAACGGCTTCCCGGGCGACTTCGGCGCTCCTCCCGGCGGTGCGTTCGGTATGCCCGGGCAGGGCGATGTCGGCCCGCAGGCCGGTCCCGGCATGCCGGGCGGTCCTGGCACGGTCGGCAACGCCGAGCCGACCGGCATTCTGTCGCCGGCGCAGGAAACCACCCCTGACGTTCCCCTCCCCGACGACCGCACCGAGGCCGACCCGACCGCCGTGTTCGGCCCCGCATATGCGACCAACCAGGCCGCGCCCACGGCGGGCTGGTTCGGCCCGAGCCAGGCGCAGGCGGCCGACCGTGGCACCGATCAAGGCATCATCAATGCTGCGATGTTTGCGAACGACTTCGGGAAAACCGGCCCCGATATGTCGGCCTATATCGCCGCCACCAATCCCGGCCTGGCACAGGCACTCGGGACCATCGCCACCAATTTCCAGGCTGATCCAGCCAACGATCCGGCAAACTATGCCGGCCCTTCCCCCGGCGCGCAGCAGGGGTTCCAAGGCGTCAGCAACGCGCAGAATTCCCCGAACGCCTTTACTTCCTTTGCCGGGCCAACAACCGACACAAGGCCAGACGCTGACACCAGGCAAGCCGGCTACGACATGCTGGCGCAGCAGATGAATGAGCAGCAGTCAAATCAGAACGCGCAGCAATCGACGCAAATGATGGACGCGCAGGCCTTGGGCGAGCAGGGCAGAGGCCCCCAAGATGCTGATGCGCGGACTGCCGGTTATCAGCAACTGGCCGACCAGATGAACGCGCAGAACGCGCGACAAGCTGGATATGACCAACTAGCCCAACAGATGCAGGCGCAGAACGAGCAGCAGGCCATGATTGCCGGCCAGGAAAAGGGCGAGCAGGGCAAAGCTGGGATATTTGGCGTGCCGAGCGTGGACCCGGCTACGGCCAAGTCCGGCTACGACCAGTTGGCGCAGCAGATGAACGCGCGGCAGGACGCAACCCCGCAGCAGATCCAGCAGGGCTACCAGACGCTGGCCGATCAGATGAACCAGCAGAACATGGTGACCGCCAAGGAGGAGGGCGATCAACAAGGCAGGGGCGAGCCGCTCGCGCCATGGGCGACACCGTCGCAGCAGACAGAAACCATCGGCCTCACGCGGGGCGATGATGGGCGGATCAATCAGGACGTGATCAGCGCGCTCAATCCCGCAACGCTCGGCGCCGGTGGCGGCATCGGCGTGCCCGGCCTGTTGAGCATGTACGGCGGCGGCAGCACCCAGGCTGATCCCAGCGGCCGGCCAGGCGGTAGCCCCACCGGCAACCCCACCCAGGCCGGTGTCGGGCCGTTCGGCCCCAGCGGACGCCCCGGCGACGAAAGCGGTCGGCCAGGTCTGGCAATCACGGTCGGCAACAACCAATACGCCGCCGGTCGACCGGGCGGCCCCGGCTACTATCAGACCGGCGGCGCCGGCATCGCCCCCGGCGCCAAGGGCGCCGAATACGGTGGGGTCTATGGCCGAGGCGATGCGTATTCGACCGGCCGACCTGGCACTAATTCCTTCGGCGCCGGCGGCCCCGGAAGCTGGGGCGCTGCGGCCGCGGCGGCTGCGCGCGCAGGCGGTGGCGGCGGGTATTTCTATGATCCGGCGACCGGCCAGTATTACCAGACCAGCCGCAGATAGGGAGCAGAACCATGGCTGACCTTCGCGGTGCTATGGCGGCGTTGCAGCCATTCCAGGGGGCGGCGCCGGCGATCGAGCCCTCGACGCTGCCGATGCCGGCATCGGGTTCGTGGATGCCGCAGTCCATGAAGGATCAGGTGCCTGGGCTGCTGCAGATGATGGCAGCGCAGGGCCCCGATCCTGGCATGGGTGATTTCCGGGGCGGCGGCGGGCCGCGGATGAACGCACTACCCCCGCAATACATCGAGAGCAATTGGGGGCCGCCGCCGGCCCTGAACGAGGGACAGGACAGTTGGTTCCCGAGTGTGTTCAGCAACCGAGATCCTCGCGCCAACGATAAATTCTGGACGATGAAAGATTACAATCAGCAGCGTTACAACAAGTATGGCGGCCAACCCCCGGAGGGTGGCCTGGGTGACGAGCGGCCAAATACGTTCAATGGGCAACTGCTTGGTGCGCCCGGAAACTTCATGTATCTCGGGCATCAGATCAGCCCGGCCAAACTGCAGTACGATCTGCATCGTCCGATCAGCGATCCGGCGACTGCCGGCAGCATCCATTTCACCAAGGCGTTCGGGCCAGAAAACACTGCCTGGTCCACGACGGGGGAACTGGGCTTGCCAGGACAGCTTGAGAACTTCGCGCAGATGTGGGGCGCCGGCGGCCCATAGGAGGAAACCATGCCCAGCCAGACCCACGGCGGTAAAGTATTGCTACGTCGGCGGCAGATGAAGTTTCACCCCGACGAGGTGCGCTCCAAAATCCAGGCCATCCGATTGGTGGATACCCTGCACCAATTCATCTTCAGCGAAGTGGACAAGAACGGCCGCAAGCTGGCCGATCTGAGCATGGCGCAAGTGCGCGCGATCGATTGCCTGCTCAAGAAGGTGGTGCCCGACCTGACCCGCACGCTGATCAGCGCGGATGTGAATGTGCGCTATGTGGCCGAATTGCCCAAGGTGCTGACCAAGGAGGAGTGGGTCAAGAAGTACGGAACTCCTGACACCCTTGAATTGACGGCACTGCCGGCGCCGACTGTGAACGGCAATGGACGCACAAACTGACCAAGTAAAAACAATCTGGTCGCCGGGCGGCAACTTCGCCCAGTGGGCGCTCCTCGAATGCCCGATTTTCGAGGTGTTCTTCGGCGGCGCGCGCGGTGGCGGCAAAACCGATGGCATGCTCGGCGATTGGATGCGCCATGCCAACGAGCACGGCATCAACGCCTCCGGGTTGATGCTGCGGCGAACCCGCACCGAATTGATGGACACGATCGAGCGCAGCCGGATGATCTACGGGCCGCTCAAGTGGGCCTACAACGAGCAGGAGAAAACATGGCGCGATCCCAGTGGAGCACGCCTCAAGTTCGCTTACTTGGAGCGCGACGCCGACGCCGAGCTCTATCAGGGCCACAGTTACTCCAGGCTCTACATCGAGGAGGCGGGGAATTTTCCCTCCCCGGCCCCGATTTTCAAACTGTTCGCGACGCTACGATCCGGTTCTGGCGTGCCTGTGGGTATCCGGCTCACGGGCAATCCGGGTGGCCCGGGGCACCAGTGGATAAAGACGCGCTACATTGACCCGGCGCCGCTCGGCAACAAGGTGATCGTGGACGCGGTCACCGGGCTGGAGCGCATCTTCATCCCGTCGAAGGTCGGCAACAACCAGTTCATCGACGTGGAGGCGTACAAGCAGCGGCTGCGATCGAGCGGCAGCAAGGAATTGGTGCAGGCCTGGCTGGACGGCGATTGGTCGGTGACGCTGGGCGCCTTCTTCGACTGCTGGAACACCGGCCGGCATGTGATCGAGCCGTTCGAAATCCCGAAGGATTGGATGCGGTTTCGCTCGATGGATTGGGGCTCGGCCTCGCCGTTCTCGGTCGGGTGGTGGGCGGTGGCTTCGGACGAATGGCAGGTTCACGGCCGCGTGATCCCGCGCGGCGCCATGGTGCGCTACCGGGAATGGTACGGGATGCGGCCGAATGAGCCCAATGTCGGCCTGAAACTGCATGCCGGCGAGGTCGGCAAAGGAATTTTGGCGCGGGAAAAAGGCGAGGAAATATCCTACGGCGTGCTCGATCCGAGCGCGTTCGCCCAGGACGGCGGGCCCTCGATCGCCGAGCGCATGGGCACCGACACCGGCGGCAAGGTCTGGTTCCGCAAGGCCGACAACATGCGGGTGCGGGTGATGGGGCACCTCGGCGGCTGGGATCAGGTGCGCGCCAGGCTGGTCGGCAACGACGACGGCCACGCCATGCTGGTCGTGTTCTCGACCTGTCTGGACTTCATCAGGACTGTGCCATTTCTGCAACACGATCCCGATCGGCATGAGGATGTCTATTCCGAGAGCGAGGACCATGCCGCGGACGAGTGCCGCTACGCTTGCATGAGCCGGCCGTGGATTGCAGTGAAAGAACCGCCAAAGCCCGAGGATGTGTCCGGCTACGAGGTCTACCGTAAGAGCACTGCGGCGGATGATTGGCGGCAATTCTAGGAGGCGGCTATGCCGACACCGGACATGACCGGCTGGCCGCCGGGATTATTGACGATCGGCCGGCAACGCTATGAGGGCAGATAGATGCCCCAACTTGAACCCGGCAACATCGACCTGACCAAGCGGCCGGTGGTGAAGAACCCGAACGGCTCGATCTCCACCGTGCGCTCGATGGGCGTGAACCTCGACGGCAAGGAGGTGCTGATCCCGACCGTGCATCCTGACGGCTACATCATGTCGGACGAGGATGCGATCGCGCATTATCGCCAGACCGGCCAGCACCTCGGCAAGTTCAGCACGCCAGCGGAAAGCGATGCCTACGCGCAGCAACTGCACGAAGACCAGGCCAAGCAGTATGCGCCGCAGCCACCAAGAACACGGTGGCCGCTGTCGATCGGCCGTCAAACCTATGAGGGCGAGTGATGTCTGTGATGGAAAAGTTCGCCGCGTTCGTCGGCTCGTTGTCGCCGCAGGAAACCGGCGAGGTGATGCCGCTGATGATCGGCTTCATGCAGAGCAACCTCGGCGCCGGCATGACCGGCCCGACGAGCGGCCCTGATACTGCAATGCCGCCCCCACCTCCCGGGGGTGACACTGGCCCGGGCGCCCCGCCCGTCCCCCCTGGCATGTCACCTGGGCCAGAACCCTTGCCGCCGCCGGTGCCCGGCCTGCAGCCCGGCGGGCTGATGGGGCGGCCGCCGATGCCGCCCACGCAGATCGGCAACAAGGCTTACTGACATGGCGGTCACCAACGTCGTCAACTTCACCGGCTACAGCACGACCGCCGGTGGCGGCGCACGCGGGCATGGGCCGGCGGATCTCGATCAGCAGGACGAGAAGGACGGTTTTTGGCCGCTGGAAAAATGCGTCAAGGCCTACACGACCTATCTCGACAGCAAGCGGCTGGAGATCGAGGAGCAGCAGTTGGCGCGGCGCTATCGCCATGGCGCGCAGTGGACGAACGAGCAGGTCAAAACATTCAACGATCGGCGCCAACCGATCGTGACGTACAACAAGATCGGCCAGAAAATCGATGGCATCGTCGGCACGGTCGAGCGGCTCAAGCAAGACCCCAAGGCATTCCCGCGCACGCCCGAGCACCAGGCCGGCGCCGATCTGGCGACCGCGGTGCTCAGATACTTGATGGACAATAACAATTGGAACGCGGTTACGCCGGTGGTGACCGAGAGCGCCGCAGTGGACGGTCTTGCTGGCATCGAACTCGACCTCAAGGCGGTGCCGCCGACGCCGCAGCAAGCCCGCGGCTCGCCACCGCAGGAGCAACCTGACTATGATGTGATGTTCAAACCCGTCGACAACGACGGGTTTTTTTATGACCCGCGCTCGTTCAAGCACGATTTCGAGGACGCGCGCTATCTCGGCATGGGTAAGTTCGTCGACGAGGAGCAACTCGTTGAAATGCTGCCCGGCATGGAGGAGGACATCAAAGCGGCGTGCGATGCCAACACCGAGTTGATGAGCAACAGCGACCGCGACAACAGGTGGTTTGCGACCAATGGCGATTTCAAGCAAATTCGATTGGTTGATATTTGGTACAAGTCACAGGGTGGCTGGAAGTGGGCGCTGTTCACGGGCTCTAAGATCCTTATGCAAGGCGAGTCGCCGTTTATTGACGAGCACGACAAGCCGATCGCCAAGTACATCATGTTCAGCGCGGCCGTGGATCATGACGGTGATCGCTATGGTTTCCCGCGCAATCTTATGTCGCCGCAGGACGAGGTCAACCAGCGCCGATCGAAGGCGCTGCACGAATTGAACAACCGCCGCATCATCGCCACCAAGTCGGCAATTGCCGACACCAACATCGAGGCGATGCGGCGGGAGGCAGCGCGCAGCGACGGCATCGTGCTGGTCAACACGTCGCTGGACGACATCCGGTTCGATGATCAGGCCAAGCAGGCCGCGGTGATGGGGCAACTGCAGTTCATGCAGGATGCCAAGGCCGAAATCGAAACCTTCGGCCCGAATTCGGCGATGATCGGCGGCGATGCGGCGAGCGGCGGATCGAGCGGCCGCGCCATTGCGCTGCTGCAGCAGGCCGGGCTGGCCGGGCTCGGCCCGTATATGTTCAATCTGCGCGGCTGGAAGGTTCGGGTCTATCGTGCGCTGTTCAATGCGGCGCAGAAATACTGGACCAACCAACGCTATATCAGGGTGACCGACGCCGAGGGCGAGCCGCAATTTGTACTGATCAACGAAATGATCAACGGGCCGGACGGCATGCCATCAGGCATGATGCGCAATGCGATCGGCGAGCTGGATGTCGACATTATCCTGGACGAGGGCCCCGACACCATCACGCTGATGCAGGACACCTACGAGGCGATCTCGCAGGCGCT